>Ga0081473_117800_pt1 | contig 14124 bp, 12 predicted proteins | sample CisSprmetagenome_FD_70977 | JGI IMG/M metagenome (GOLD analysis project Ga0081473, IMG submission 70977) | Hypoxic/sulfidic aquatic microbial communities from Cistern Spring, Yellowstone National Park, USA v2 (version 2) | ecosystem: Environmental > Aquatic > Thermal springs > Hot (42-90C) >... | reverse complement strand
GATTATGTAAAAGCCAGGCCATAACCTCCTCCAACCCACGAGGTAGGGCGCATATAATGGTTAGTTTTTAGTATTACGCACTTCTTTGCACAGTTAATGTGCCCTTTGTAACGTTCAAGTAAATACCTGAGGATAAGGCGGCTATTACGAGTACAAAGCCCCATAATGCCAACGGCTCCCTTAATGCGTATGGCATGAGGAGGCTAGATATCGAGGAGGCTATGGTCCTGCCTAAACCCGTGACTAGGCTATAGAGCCCCATATACCTACCCCTCGCCTTGGGGTCCGCAAGCATGTTGGCAATGCTTTGTGATATTGGCGAGACGATCATTTCTGCCAGGGTTATGAAGAACATGTCCACAATAGCCCATGTGAAGTTTGGGATGAAGGCAACGGCTAGGTAGCTGATACCGTAAATTACCATACCAAGGGATATCAAGCTTGGCCTCTTCAGGTACCTACCTATTAAGTCCTGTAAAAATACTACGAGCAATCCATTCTCCATGTAAAGTATTCCTACCATGAAGGTGCTTAATCCATCATGCACATCATAGTAAGTCAATAGGGGAAAGCCCAATTGACCCATCACTAGGAACGTTAGGAATGACGGTATCAGAAAAAGCGCGAATCGCCTATTAACGTGAAACGTGAGTCCACGCTCAGAGATACGCCCAGTCTCAGGTAATGAAACTAATAATGGAAGGGCAGCAAGTGGTATTAATTGCCCCGTTCCCCTCATGCCTGCGTCCCTAATCATCCTTCATCTCTTGTCGGGCCTTGCCCCATCCTCGGGGCATCAACGTTCAGTGCCCACGGGGCTGGGTCTTGGACCACCCCCTTCACCGGATTCCCCTCGAGCAGGCGGTCACTGCCAAAACCAGGTTGGGCATTTAAGCTTTTACTCATTGAACTTAACAAGATAACACGAAATATATCTCTTTACAACCCACTATTCCAAGTAAGCCTTGTAATTATTGCGAACCAAGCAGCAGTAATAATCTGAAGCCATAAATCTCATAGAGTAAACCACCAATGGCTGGACCAATAGCCCATCCAGCATTTATCCCAACCCTCAACCTACTGAAGTACCTAATTAGTGATGAAAAACCAATTGCGTAATCACCAACCAGTGATGTGTTAGCCACACCATAGGCATTGTTAAAGAAGGATTGTATTAATACCATGATTATAACAATGAGGGGCTTGTTTATTATGAAGGCTATTAATATCACCATTGATGATATTACCGATGAAACAACCATTGTTTTAACCCTACCAAGGAAATCCGTCAAATACCCACCAACAATAAACGCTATCGAACTAACAATCGCCTGCGCCACGTAGAATAGAGAAACCGACGTTAAAGGTAATTTGTAATACTGATACAGTGCGAATCCCGTGAAGGATCACAGGAGAGAACCACCGAGCGACCTGACGGCACCTATTAAGGCGAGTTTATTGCTTAGTTCCATTTCTTAGTACTGATGGGACGACCTGCTTTTAAGTATTGCAGAGAGACGCACTTATTAATGTGTATGTATTGAAGTATTGTGCCATTGCTACCGGTATTACTGGCGATCCTCGTGTTTCTGCCCAATGGTACGTATCAACAGTTGAATCCCTGGATTAATAATTACGGAATAGCAACGTACCCACTGAACTATGCAGTGATTTATAGCCATGTGCTTGGGTCCGGAACATACACCATGTACTTGCTACCAGGCGGTTATTACTCCATTGAGGTTTCAGGACCTGGACCACTAGGGCTTTATATGTGGGCTAGTTCTAGGGTAATTCTTCAAATACTAAATCAAACAGGTTATGATGAGTTAAGATCAGGTGGGCAGTACCAGCCATTGTTTATGTTTGTTGGGTCATCAATGAATACTACGGTTTACGTACCTCAGGGTACTTACTACGTCATTGTCGTAAACAATGGCTCGATAGCGATCAATGCCGTACTAGCCATAATGCGGCACTACCCAACAGCCCTCATTAATGCACCGATTGGTATTGTTGACTATGGGCTTGCCCCAACGGTTAATGGTTACATACCATACTCTTACATAACAAGGGAATTCCTGGGCAGTGCGGTAATAAATGAGGCAGTAATTACAACAATAACCAACTGTCAATCCTTACCACTAGGTTCCTTCTCATTACAGCTTAATGCAGTCCTTGAGCTAAGTGTTAACGATCGCACACAGTATTATTGGTTGCAGAACGTGATGATAATAAATCCAAAGAACGAATTATTGCTGCCATTAGTTAATGTTTGGAATATGAGCAGTGAGTCCCTAGTAATGAACCCACTCTATATTATCGGAAGAGGCTCCGTAATAAATAATACAGCATATGCATACATGGGCAATTGGACACCATACACCACACCATTGGCAATAAACCTAACCATAAGCGTAAACAATACACCCAATGGGTTTCCCGATTTATTATTCAGTTACTCAATGAACGGAATTAAAGAGCTCGTTGATAACGTCACATTATTATTAAGACCGGATTGGGGACCGTACTTAGTCGTTAATGGTTCGGAATACTCACCACTAGGTTACCTGATTGATTCAGAATTCATAATTGGTGGGCCAGGTTGTGGCGCCACAGTGTTTGCAAATGAAGTAAACGCATCTCTGTCGCTTTATTATCTAGGGCCAAGCAATAAGTTATTTCCCGTACCAACAGCCTGGAGCTTTGGTAGTGATACCGGCGAGACGATGGTGAACGTTGGAGAGGAGGCTATAGGTCCCGCCGTTATTAAGTTAATGGCAGGTAATGAGTACCTGGGGCCCTTAATTAATGCCAATTACATAAGTTTCTTAGTAATTAATAACTATTTACTAAATGGCACATTCATAAGTGCTAGTATACCGGTACTCACGGGCTCTCGAGTATTATTAACTACGGAAAGAATTGTTAATTTTGGTAATAACACGTTGGTGAGACTTACAGATATTTGGGTGAATGGCATGCCCGTGAATAATTCATCACTTGAATTGTTAATGAATGGGTCGTATGTGGTGAGTTACAACTGGGCTAGGTACTATTGGCTCCAGGTAATCGATGAATCGAATCAAGTAACGAATATGAGTGGTTGGTACTTAGCGAATTCTATCGTTAATATTACCGTGCCAAAGACAGCGATCTATTTCAATAACGACACTAGGTTGGTGTTTGCCGGCTTCTTAACCAATGCAACCCATTATGTGGTTAGTGGGAACTCGATAGTATTGTTAATAAACCTACCAATTCAGTTAGCAGTTGATTGGGTTAGGGAGTATAATGTCTCGTTAACGTTATACACCATAAACAATACGCCCATAATTACGGAGCACCTTGGATGGCTACCCATGGGCTCTGAAGTAACTAACGTAACAATAGGCGGTATCAACTACCCACTAGAAGTGCCATTAAGCATAACAGGGCCTGAATTAACGGCTATAGTTGATGCAAAATACGCACAATTCGTGGTGAGGGATTCGCTGAATTTACCGGAGCCATTAGCACATATTCTAATTAAATGCGATGGGCAGGAAATAGCGACATCAACTAACATTCTCGGTGTAACACCAAGGCTATTAATACCCACGAGCAGTGCATGCACAATTATGGCGCAACCCATAGGCTACTACAGTCTTGCATTGATTGTGGTGGTAGCGGTGCTGATTATCGTAATCCTTAAGAAATCGAATTTTTCAAGTAAATTTTAATGCCTCTAACGTACTACTAACTCTATACCAACTCTAAGGAGCATGAAAAGTAATGAAGGAAAGGGGTTGATAGACACACAGCCACAGCCTATTAATACTTTTATTTTCACATTAATGCTCTTCTTAATATTGGTGAACCTCCACGGAATTTAAGTTGAAAGTAAGGTTAGTGCTAGTTACCTTAGTGTTACTTTTCGGAGGTAGGGGAATATCGGGACTCGGAAGCCACCACCCACAAATAGACGTAATAGACTTCTTCACAGACAGAAAAACAGCAATAATAAGATGGTTCTAGGATGGGATTTTGTTCATAAAGATAAGGTTTTAAAAATATGAACTTACTAGGGGTAAATCATATGAAACGGTATGATGTGGTATTAATAGGCAGGGCGGGTATTGACCTGTACTCCGACGACCTAGGCGCACCTCTAGACCAGGCGCGCCATTTCGTGAAGTACGTAGGTGGTACGGTAGCCAATACCGCCGTAGGATGTGCCAGGTATGGAATGAAGGTTGCACTAATAACTAAGGTTAGTAAAGATCCATTGGGTAAGTTTATAAAGGATTATCTATCTAGAAATGGCGTTGATACTTCGTATATAAAAGAGGATCCGGAGGCATTTGTTGGAATAGTATTTGCCGCAATATTCCCGGGCAAGGATCCAGAGTTCATATTTTATAGACCCCCAGGACTCACCGCAGATCTTAGGATAACTAAGGATGATATACCTGCAGATGTTATTAGAGATAGTAAGGTACTTGAAGTTACAGGAACGGGATTAACCGAATCCCCCTCCTACGAGGCTAACCTATATGCGGTAAATATTGCTAAGGCAAATAATACGGAGGTATTATTTAACTTAGATTGGAGGGAGAGTTTATGGAGGTCTGTAAAAAGTGATGAGAGAATTCAACGCTATTTATCCATAATTAAATATGCCGATATAATAGTTGGCGGTGTTCCTGAGTGGCTAGCCGCTACTGGCGCCTCAAATATAGATGAGGCTATTGATTACGTTAGGCGAGTTAATAAATCCGTGAAGGGTATGATAATAACGAGGGGAAGCGAGGATATTACCGCCTATTGGAGCGGCCAGGTAATAAATGTTCCCACATTTCACGTGAACGTCCTAAAAACGCTAGGTGCCGGTGACGCATTTTTAGCAGCATTTCTTTATGGCTATTTATATTTAATGCCTAGTGGATGGTCTATGAAGGACATACTACGTTTTGCTAACGCCGCAGCGGCGATTGTAGTCACGAGACATTCATGCTCAGAAGCTATGCCTACATTCGATGAAGTTATGATGTTCATTAAAAATTATGACAAAAATGTATAAGTTAGTGAGAGCATAAGGTAAAGCTTAAAAAATAATTGATTTCTTGTATAAGGGGTTAAAATGGTTGAATATACAGGGGCAGAATTAATAACTAGGTTCCTCAGGGAGAATAGGATAAAATACGTATTTGGAATTGTTGGGCATGGAAATGCCACAATAGTTGATGCGATAAAGGATGTAGAGCCGGATGTGGTGTTCGTACCTGTTAAGCATGAGCAGTGGGGTGGCCACATGGCTGATGGGTATTTTAGGGCAAATAGGAGAGTTCCTGCCGTAGTCACGACATCGGTAGGGCCTGGCGCAACCAACCTGGCTACGGCATTAGCTACGGCTTTTGTTGATTCATCAACATTCATAGCCATAACAGGTCAAATTCAGACATACTTATTTGGTATGGGTATTTTCCAAGAAATAGAGAGACATCATTGGGTTGATTATGTTAATTTCATGAGACATGTTACGAAAAGGGCATGGTTAATAACGAATATAAGGCAATTACCGAGGGTTTTAGTGAATGCGTATAAGGAGGCTGTTTCTGGAAGACCTGGCCCTGTACTTATTGACTTACCTATGGATATGCAAGTGGCTAAGATAGATATTAGTGATATACCAAAGGTAGAGAAGTACGTACCTATAGGTAGGGTTTATCCTGATCCTGAAATGATTAGAAAGGCGGCGGAATTATTGTTAAATGCTGAAAGACCATTAATTCTTGTTGGGGGTGGTGCCACGATGTCTGGCGCAACTGAGGAGCTTATTAAGGTTGCCGAATTTTTGGACGCGCCCGTGGTTACTACATTCAGGGGTGAGGCTAAGGGTGCATTTCCTGAAGATCATGAGTTATACGCATTCTCAATAGGTAATATTGGTAGCCTTGTTGGTAACGAACTCGCTAAAAATGCCGACGTTATATTGGCCGTGGGGGTTACATTTAGTGATGAGACCACAAGCTCCTATAGACCCGGTGTAACATTAAATATACCTCCCACGAAACTCATACAAGTAGATATTGATCCCCATGAGATAGGAAAGAATTACCCAGTTGAGGTAGGTATTGTGGCTGATGCGAAAGCTGCCTTAGAGGAACTATATAAGGTCCTTGTGCAATTAGGCAAAAAGAGGGAAAATACCGCATGGCATCAAAGAATGAGGGAGTTAAAGAGTGAGTTCATACGACAGATCGAGGACTTAAGGACGAGGGCTCCTATGGGAATACCCAATATTGTTAAATTAACCCGTGAAATATTACCTAAGGATGCAATCATAACCCTGAGTGCTGGTTTGCCTCAGGAAATATTCTCGCAACAATGGATAGCCTATTACCCACTAACTTTCATAAGTTCTGGAGGTTTTTCAACAATGGGCTTTGCGTTACCGGCAGCCATTGGTGCCAAGTTAGCTAGGCCTGATAAGGTAGTGGCTGCAGTAGAGGGTGATGGGTCGTTCCTCATGAATAATGTTGAGTTATCAACCTCAGTACAAATGGATATACCGATCATTGTAATAATCTTAAATAATTTTGGGTGGGTTTCAATAAGGGATCTCCAAATTAGACGCTATGCTGAAAGGATATATGGAACCGTGTTTTTAAAGGGTAAGGAACGTTATATAATAGACTTTGAGAAAATAGTACGTGCATATGGTGCTGAGTATCTAAGGGTGGAAGATCCAACATCATATCAAGACGCGTTAAGAAAGGCCCTTAAGAATAATGTTACTACCGTAATAGAAGTTCTCGTGGAGACAAAGTTCCCATATAGTGGTACAATAGCATACGGCTATTGGGATATACCATCACCTTACGTACATGATTAGCAAAGAAAATTTAAACTAAGTGAATTTTGTATTGCTCAGTATGGCTAAGGAAACTATTAATTTAGGGGTAATAGGCGTGGGAGGTATTGGAAGAGTTCATGCATATAATGTTGCCTTTAAGGTAAAAAACGCTCAATTGATGGCCATAGCTGATGTAAATCGTGACGCTGCCCTTAATTTTGTTAAGGAGTATAAACTTAACAATGTGGTTATATATGATGATTATCGTAAGTTGTTAGAGAATGGGAATATTGACGGTGTAGTAATAGCAACACCAACATTTACTAAAAAGGATATAGTAATAGCTGCAGCGGATGCAGGTAAACATATATTTGTCGAGAAGCCGTTAGCCCTTAACCTTAATGATACTGATGAGATGATAAGGCATGTTGAGAAACAGAGAGTTAAGGTGCTAGTTGGTTATCAGAGGAGGTATGATAGGGCTTATGCTTTGGCTAGGGAGGCGGTTTCACAGGGTAAAATAGGCGCAGTATTAATTATAAAGTCGTGGACCAGAGACCCACCACCAATGCCCCAGGGTTGGGCTGCTGATCCTAAATTAAGTGGTGGCCGCTTAGTTGATAGCTTAACGCATGACTTCGATGCAATTAGGTATCTAACGGGCCTTGAGGTATCTACAGTATACGCCGAGGGCTCTACCCTTATGTACGATAAATTTAAGGAATTAGGTGATTACGACCATATACTAGTTTTACTGAGAATGGCCAACGACGCGCTTGGTTTAGTGGAGTATTCAGGATATACGCCATATGGTTATGATACTGGTGTTGAGATTCACGGTTCTAAAGGCAAAATAATAATTGGTATGGGTTTAAGATCATCCTTAATAGTTATACAAGGTGTTAATTACGTGTATGATACGCCAACGAATTGGATCGAGAGGTATGAGGATGCTTATTTAAATGAGTTACTAGATTTTGTTGATTCAATATTAAATGATAGAGAGCCTAGGTGTACCATATACGATGGTCGTAAGGCACTTGAGGTGGCTTTAGCGGCGTGGAAATCAATCGGGGAAAAGAGACCCGTCAATTTACCTTTAACGATTTAAGGTGATTTTGTATGAAAATAGCCGTTACCACAATAGCGTGGGGTAAATTAAAGAGTATATCGACCTTCATAAACGTTATAAGTTCAATTAAGAAATTTAACTATGATGGTGTTGGTATAGAGACACGGTTACTTCCTAAGGAGTTACTGAAAGATCCTGCTAAGTTAAAATCCATACTTAGTGAGGTTGGGTTGGAAAATGCTGGTGCATACTCGAGAATGGATATTAGTGACATAAGATGGGCTATAGAATCGGCCACACCAGTGTTATGGATAGTACCTAGATTTAAGGATTGTAATGAGGCGTTATCTAAATTAAGGGATTTTACAGATGAAGCTATTTCCAACAATGTAATTCCAGCACTCCATAATCACCTACGTACATGCTTCGAAACGGAAGATCAAGTAATCAATGCACTTAATAAGGTTGATTCATTATTCATATGCTTAGACACTGCGCATGCTACAGCCGCTAATTTTAATATTATTAAATTCGTAGAGAATTATCACGATAGAATAGCTCTTGTTCATATTAAGGATTTGAGAGCTTTACTGCCTAAGAGTAAGGTTAGATTTAGGAGGGATTTTGTGAATGTGGGTAAGGGCATTATTAACTTTGAGAAGATAATACGTGCCTTATATGAAAGCAATTATAAGGGCTATTTAATGCTTGAAATAGAGGCTCTAAGCGGTGATCCATTTAACGAGGTTATGCAGGGCTATACTATAATAAGGTCTATTTTAGATAAAGTAGCGGGGGGCGTATAATGAGGGGGGTGGAATTAAAATTGAACAATATAATAGATAATATATATTATGAAGTAGTGAGGCTACGCAAGAATATCGATGAAATTGACATATATGGTTATTTAAAAAGTAGAAAGAAACCATCACGTAAAAGGTTGTATCAAAGAGGTGCGTTAATACTTGCTGCGGATCATACGGCAAGGATGAATACTGAGGTTGGTAATAATCCATATGCGTTATTAAACCGTAAGGAGTTATTATCAAGAATAGTTAGGTTATTAATGACCGAATACGTGGATGGGGTATTAGTTATTCCAGACGTACTTGATGAAATATTGATAGCTAATTACATACTTAAGGAGAGATTTGGAATTTCATTGATTGATGATAAGTTCATAATTGCGTCGATTAATCGAGGTGGTTTAAAGGGTTCGGTTTTCGAACTTGACGATAAAGTGACTGCGTACACGCCTGAGGATGTGAAAAGACTAGGTCTTGATGCGACTAAGGTTCTTCTTCAACTTGATAAAGATAATTATTACACATCCAATACGCTCACTTATATAACTGAAGTTGCTAGAAAGACTTTGGATTTAGATATTCCATTATTTATAGAGGTATTTCCAGTTAAAAGGGTTAATAATGAGTATAAATTTACGGGAGATCCTTACGAGCTTGCCTCAGCAATAAATGTAGCCGCTGCGCTTGGATATTCAAGTGTTAATAAGCTCCTTAAGGTTCCCTATGTTCATGATTTTAAAATAGTTGCAGAATCAACAACATTATCCATCTACTTACTGGGGGGCGGGTCTGGTAAGGCTAAGGATTTTGTGCATCAATTAAATGAGGCAATGAATGCAGGCGATAATGTGGTTGGCGCCATAATTGGTAGAAACATACTATTCCCCATAGATATTAATCCAATAGAGGCAGTAAAGTTAATAAAAAATAGCATGTAATGTATTGTGAGTAACGCTTAAAAATAGTGAATATATAATATTCTGATGACTCTATTAATTGCGGAAAATATTTGGAAGTCTTATGGCCCAGTTATTGCGTTAAAGGGCGTCTCGCTAAAAATGGATTATAATGAATTAGTAGGACTTGTTGGTGATAATGGAGCTGGTAAAACAACGTTTATAAAAATATTGGCTGGGTATTTAAGGCCTGATAAAGGGGCTATATATTTTGAAGGTAAAAAAGTTAATTTTAAGTCACCAATGGATGCTAGAGAAATGGGGATAGAGGTTGTTTACCAAGATTTAGCCCTTGTGCCCCAATTACCTGTGTATCGAAACATATTTTTAGGTTTTGAGAAAAAGAAGGGTATACTTCTTGATAAGAAGGCTATGAAAAATGAGAGCAGGAGAATGCTAAAGGAATTTGGAATTGATATAGATGTAAATATGTTAGCTAGTGAGTTATCAGGTGGGCAAAGGCAGATGATAGCCGTAGTTAGGGCTTTAATGTTTAACGCCAACCTCTTATTGCTTGACGAACCAACGGCGGCACTATCAGTATATGAAGCAAATCAGGTTTTGAGCTTTGTAAAATCAATTGTTAGTGATAAGTCTAGGAAAGTTTCGGCAATAATAGTCAGCCACAATATACATCATGTATATTCAGTAGCTACACGTATCGTGATTATGGATAAGGGACAGATAGTTCTTGACGTACCTGCAGAAACTACGAATCCTCAAGAAATTGAAAGTCAAATAATGGAATTGGTAAGGCAATATGATAAGGCGATATTATGAATAATGAGATTAACGTTGTAGTTATTGGAGCAGGTAGAATGGGAACAATTCATGCAAAAAATTTGACCTTACTGAGAAATGTTAATTTATTAGGTATTGTGGATCCAAATAAGGAAAGGGGGTTATCACTTGCTAACGAGATTAAAACAAACTATTTCCCTTCAATTGATGATGCTTTATCACATATTAGAAGCAAAGTTGAGGCATTAATCATCGCCGTTCCTGTTCTTCAACATTTCGAAGTGGTTAAAAAAGTTATAGATTTAGAAGTGCCGATTTTCCTGGAAAAGCCTATTGCACCTAACCTAAAAGATACTCTCGATTTAATTAAATTGGTTATGCGAAGGAGCATAAAAATACAAATAGGCTTCATGAGGAGGTACGATGTGACATTTCAGAAAATTAAGGAGTATGTAAGTCGCATAGGTAAAGTTCGCGTGTTGAAGTTGATAACAAGAGATCTGGGTTCAAGTTCAGTCGGTATTGGCATGCTTTATCCAGGCTCTATACTTTATGATCTAACCATTCATGATCTTGATCTAGTGGTTTGGTACGTAGGATTTCCTCCTAAACGCCTTCACGCATTTGGTGATGCATTAGTTATTAAGGAGTATAAAGGTGCTGGAGATTTCGATACTGTTTTAATCAACATTAAGTATGATGACGCATTAGTTAATATAGAAAATACCAGGTACTCTACCTACTATGACATTAGGGTAGAGGCGTTAGGAGATGATGGATTAATAAGAACAAGTAATAGGACAATCCATGAGGTTAGCTTAGTATCATCGAGACAGATTATTAATCCGGAGATACCCTGGTTCGAGCAGTACTTTAAGGATGCCTACTTCGCAGAAATCAAAGCCTTCATTGATAGTATAACACATAATACAGACCCGTATCCAGGCCTAGTAGAATCCTTAAAATCGCATATAATGGCTGAAATGGCCCTTTTATCCATACTATGGGGTAGAGATGTTTCCATGAATGACCTATTGGATAAATACCCAGATTTGAAATCATTAATTTAATTTTAAATTGAACTAATACCTCTCTTACGGTATCAACTTAGCACCGCTTATTTTTTGATTAGCTACGGCAATTATTATCAGGATTAAACCCAAGAAGGCTATGTACCAATATGATGGCACTTTAGCAAGCGTTAATCCAACGTACAGAAGTCCGATGAGTAACGATGCAATCACCGTGCCCTGTATCGTTCCAGAACCACCGCTTAACGATGAACCGCCAATGACCGCTATGGCCAATGCAATTAACGGTAACGTCTCACCTTCTACGGGTGATATGCTCGTGAAGTAGGTAAGTGATAAGATTCCCGTGAATCCTGCAGCTAGACTTGATAAAATAAATAATATTATTTTAACTAACATAACATTAACACCCACGGCATATGCTGATATTAATGACCCACCCGTCGCGAATATGTGGTTTCCAAAGCTTGTATTTTCGAGAATTATGTAAGCAATTAATGCTAGCGCTATAAACCATAAAGGCCATACATTTAACGTGCCGTATAAAGTACCGCTTAGTATACGCCAATATGGTATTGAGGATAAGGAAATGGCTATGGGAAAGCCTCCAGTTACTATGAATATTAAGCCCTCAAGGAAGAATTCCATACCTAACGTCTCAATAAATGAAGACACGTTAAAGAACACAACAATTAACCCATTAGTTAGCCCTACAAGCGCCGATAATGCCAAGGAAATTAGGAGTGCTATGTATGGATTATAGCCATTATTGATTAACATGCCGTATACCATGCCCGACATTACGAAAACCGAACCTACAGATAGATCGAATTCGCCACCGATTAGTAGTAATGTAACGAAAATAGCAACTATACCATCCTCAGACGCTACAAGTATAATATCAGACCAACTTAATGGGGTCATTAATAATGGGTTTATGCTATAAAATACCCATGTAAGTACTAAGAACACTATTAAAACCGCAATCTCCCTATGCCTCTTAAGAAAATAAGATATGATATCAAATATAGATTTCTTTCTTCCAACTTCCTTAGACACTACACGAGACCCTTGACCCTTCATCACTTATCTCAAGGCTTTATAAATAAATAAATTTTACTTACTCACCCTACACCCTGAGTACAATTCGTGATTTCCATTAATGTGGTAGTGAGTAAAATTTAAAATAGTGTGCATTTTAATTATTAACGATGGCCAGGGTAGTCAAAAGGGGTAGGTTAGGTATAGCTAAACAGATGGCAACTATTATTGCTCTGGTGGTGATAGTTATTGTGTTAGGCGCGCTCTTAGCCTATGTTTCTGTCTCTAAACCATCCAGAGTTACGGCTACACCTGTAACGCCTGTTGTTTGTCCAGCGCATCCTAACCAGAAATTAGTGGTGTATTTCGTATCTCACGGCTCGCCGACTGATCCGTTTTGGATACCTGTTATTGAAGCTGCCGTGTATGCAGGACAGTTATTCAATATGACCGTTATATACGAAGCACCAAGCACATTTTCAATATCTGCAATGGTCGAACTAGCCCAATCGGCTTTAGCCGCTAAACCTGATGGGTTGATTATAACTGTACCCTCGGGTACGGCATTTGAGCCTATTATTCAAAAGGCGTATTCAGAGGGTATACCCGTTATTGTAGTTAATGTGATACCACCACCAGGTACTTTACCCGGCTTTCCTTATAACGAGACGCTAGGTTATGTTGGTCAATATGATTATGACGCTGGTGTTGGTGCGGCTCAGTACATGATTCAATGGTATGAAGAAACTTATGGAAAACCACCTACAAACATTGTTATTTTCAACCATGAACCTGGACTTCTTGGATTAACTCTCAGAATTGAGGGAATCGAAAACACGTTTAACGCTTCCGGTGTTAACGCCACAATTAATGTTGTACCAATATCGCTTAACTATGCTGACTCGTTATCAATAATAGAGTCGTACCTCGAGGCGCATCCAAATACGCAGTTAATAGTCACATTAGGACCCGCTGGAACCGATCCTGCCGTTGCCGCTGTAGAGGATCTTAATTTACAAGGGAAGGTTTATATAATGGCTTTCGATATCGATAACGTAACAATTCAGGGTATAGAGAACGGTATAGTAATAGGTACTGTTGATCAACAACCATTTGCCCAAGGCTTTATACCTGTGGTGGAGATGTACTTATACCTATGCTATGGCATAGTACCTCCATACAATATTACTACTGGTCCATTCATACTCAATAAGCAAACAATCTACCTATACCAATACCAACTACAGGCCGTTAGTGAATTAAGCCCGTATCTGAAGGCAATTACGGGATAATCTTATTAACAAATGAGTAAGATTTAAAATTTACATTTATTTTTCTTAGCACGATGTTGTTTAAGGATAGGAAGGAGTATAATAAGTTGATTCATGTCTTTGATTATGGTGGTTTTTCCATGTATAATTTAAAGGCTACCGAGGCTCTAGATATTGTTCTTAATGCTAAGAAGGTTGAAAGGCTTATTTTCCCGTTGAAAGGTTCGGTTATTGTTAACGGTGAGAATTTGAACGAGAAGGATATGGCTTATGTGCCTATTGATACGGAAGTTTCCCTAAGGGTTAATAAGGATTCTGTGGTTTATATAGCCGAGGCACCTGCTCAAACGAAGTATGAATTTTATGTT
>Ga0081473_128232_pt1 | contig 14130 bp, 14 predicted proteins | sample CisSprmetagenome_FD_70977 | JGI IMG/M metagenome (GOLD analysis project Ga0081473, IMG submission 70977) | Hypoxic/sulfidic aquatic microbial communities from Cistern Spring, Yellowstone National Park, USA v2 (version 2) | ecosystem: Environmental > Aquatic > Thermal springs > Hot (42-90C) >... | reverse complement strand
TATCCTTAACCACCCCCTCCCCTAACCCCAGTAGGTTAACTAGGTAATACCTACCAACCCTACCCCTCAGTCTCAACGTGAGCATTATTATTAGCAAATCCTCACTAATCATAAGTTAATCCTATGCTTCGCTGTTTAAAGCATTTTTCTCAATAAACCCTGGCTGTTACCTGTGAGTCTTTTTAACTAGGTTTAAATGAATTAATTACCTCAACCCCGTGGCTAGTCCCTATTCTACTGGCCCCAGCTTTAATCATGGCAATGGCCTGCTGCGCATTCCTAATGCCACCGGCAGCCTTAACACCAATCTTACCCTCCACAGCCTCGTAAAGTAGCTTGACATCCTCCTCACTCGCACCCCCAGGTCCGTAGCCTGTGCTTGTCTTTACGAAGTCGGCCCCAGACTCCATAACCAGCCTAGCTGCCTTAACCTTCTCATCCCTGTTAAGGTAACCTGTCTCAATTATTACCTTAACCACTACGCCGTATTCATGCGCAACCTTAACCACTGCCCTAATATCCCTCTTAACAAGGTCAAGCATACCTGCCTTGAAGGCGCCTATGTTCATGACCATGTCCACCTCATCAGCCCCATCGAGTATGGCCAACTCCGCCTCCTTAGCCTTAACGACGCTTTTACTTGCCCCGAAGGGGAAGCCCACGACAACACCAACCTTAGCCCTATTGCCCAGTATTTGCCTAGCTAAGTTAACGTAGAATGGGTTAACCACAACGCTGTAAAACCCGTAGTCAATAACCTCCCTGCAGTACCTCTCCACATCCATTGGGGTTGCGGCTGGGTTAAGTATCGTGTGGTCTATTAACCTGGCCAACTCCTCCCTACTACTGGGGACCTTCATAACCGACACTCCTCAGGATGGCCTTTAAACATTCCACGAAGCAGCGTCCCCAACCATGCTTACTGGGCGTGTTGGCCTGCTGCTGGCTCATCAACGTCACCGGCGGTTTCATGACTTACACGGGCTATGAAATACGTAGTGGAGGTAATCAAAAACTGCACTGGGAAGTAGTGACCAAATCCGTAATTCTCCATCTGCAGGTGTGTTGAGGGTTCAGATAACCCTAACCACATCAGGGTTCAGCCATGCCGGGTCTCATCAACCTCTAGGTGCCTAAAACCGTGCTAATCTTTAAAAACACTAACCCAGGGTTGGGAGCAGTTTCGGTTTTCTTGATTATTTGTATTGCTCATTTTTGTTGATGCTTGAGTCCTTTTAGGGCTGTTAGGTAGGCTGATGCTGTGTGCCTGTCTAGTCCATGCTTTCTCATTGTTTCGTCGTGTTCTTTGGAGTTTGTTGTTCCCCTTGGGTTCACGTACTTGGTTTCTATGCTGTATAGTGGTGCTTTCATGGCTATCCTCTCAATGATTGAGCTCCTGAATACCGAGACTTTGTAATCGTAGTTTTCATGTTTCCTATCACCGTTTCTAATCCACATTAGCCTCAGCCTACCGAGGATCTCCAGGTTCTCTAGGAGTAACACTTTAACGCCGTGGTGGTAGGCGTAATTAAGCATCTCGTGAATCCTCATGCCGATTATGCCCCAAGCCTTGTGCTTGGAAAAACCACGTGCCGTTGCTTCACTGAACCAAAAAGTCCTGTGGTCAATGAGTCTACCAGTGCTGTCGATAATCGCCAGGTTGATTCTATCGGTGTTAACATCAACACCACCAAAGAGCCTACTGGCATTACGCCTATGCCTAGCCATGTGCTCATAATAAACATCCAACGGTACCGTCATATGAACCTCACCACGAACCCACAATTGATTGTCCCTGACACCGTAGTCCCTAACCACAACCCTACCCATGTACTTAACATGCCTAGTGAGAACTATATCGAGTAACCCCTTATAATTCTCTGGCACGGTTGGTTTAACAACAACCCTACTAATTAACCCATCATACCTGACTGTGGTGATGTGGAACTCATAGCCAGGCTTCAAGGTAATGTTCTTTGCTGGGTATTCTAGCCAGCTTTGCTGGAACATGAGCCAGTCAGACAACTCAACATTCCTAAATTCAATGCCTAATTCCCTACAGGACTCGTAAATACCCATCACGAGAATTATAGCACTATCAGCATACCTGCTGTTCGGGATAATCCTATAGGCTATTCCCCTAAATGTATTCTTCCAACTAATCCTATTACCCGGCAGGATTGATTGTTGTTGAGCCGTCGTCAATACCCTACGTACTGCTATCCTAAACCACCACGCAGTAGACAACAACTCCCCAGCCACGTTACCATTAGCATTAAACGGTAACCTAAGGGTTATGTAGCTCACGGGGTGATATCACCTAGATAGGTTTATAAAGCTATCCCTAGTACCTTCACTGGTTACCCTGGGTTTCCGAGAGCCGTAGTGGCTGGGAACCCCCGGCGACGGGTGGGGAGCCGCTGCGGTGAGGGGGCCCAGGGAGACCGTCGAGAAGGAGACGGTGGGTCACGAAACCACCGGAAGTAAAAAATATAACCCACCGCCTCCGGAGAGACGGTAATGACTAAGGGTACGCCATCATTCGGCAAGATGAATAGGAATAAGACGCACATAAGATGCCCCAGGTGCGGTAGGCACTCGTACAACGTGGCTAAGGGCTACTGCGCAGCATGTGGCTACGGTAGGTCACGCAGGATTAAACGTGGCCTGGCTAGGCTGCTCGGTAGACCTGTGGGTAACGTTAGGGTGTAGTGCGGCATTTAGTTAATTAACTCAAGCACCCTGGCCAATGGCTCCACCCCATCCTGCGTGACTATAACCGTATCCTCGAATTGGGCTACGAAGCCGCCGCCCGCCTCCATTAATACGCTGTAGCCGTATAAGGCACCTTTGCTGGTTAACTCGTTAATTATGCCCATTGTCCTATCGCCAAACTTATCGACAAGCCACCTTGGGGTGAAGGGGAGTTGATTAAAGTTACTGTATATGTATTCGAGGGCTAAGCTAGCCTCGGCGCTAAGCTTCTTTACATTAACCCTCTGAAGCATGTATATGGTGACCTCAGGCGAGTCAAAAACCATGCCCCTCCCGTTTGTGGCGAAGGGCTCTATGGCATAGACCTCACCGTTAAGCATCCTAACCCTACTCCCATCATCGTAATTCGGGACTGACTTACCTGAGTGGAGCCTATACCTGGTTATCAAATGGCCTGTCAAGTTCCTGATGGGTTTAAAGCCGAAGCCGCTGATGGTCTTATCAACAACAGCCCCTATCCTACTCAACTCAACGCCAGCCTTAGCCGTGTTTAAGGCATTCCTAAGAGCCTCCCACGCAGCCCTGGTCAACATGGAGTAGGCGGCGTTGAAATGCACAGTAACCGCTGCATCAACTATGAAGCCGTCCACGTGAGCCCCAACATCAATTTTAACTATTGAATTGGGTGGTATAACGGACTCGTCATTTATCTTGGCGGTGTAGTGGGCTGCAACGTTATTCACATTTATGTTGGCTGGGAAGGCTGGGAGGGCGCCACTACCCCTAATCTCATCCTCAATCAACCTGCATAACTCAAGGATACTCATCCCTGGGTGTACCTTATCCATCGCATGTTTAAGCACCCTATGGACTACATCCCCAGCCTGCCTATACTTCCTAACAGCGTCCTCATTAATCACAACTCAGCCATTAGAGCTATGCGGTTAATATACCTACCTCGGCTGCGTTCACCCACCTTCAACACCCAATGACCCACCTGGACGCTGAGGCACCGTTGCAATGTACGCAACTTAACGCTGTTAGGTTTAAAACTTAGGTGCTTAATGTCCCGGCGCGTGGATATAGGCATAATTAGGCCTTATGAAGTTGAATTTAACCAACCCGACATAGAGGACCTTGAGCAGGCAGTGAGGGAATTTGGGCATAGGGTTAAGAGGGTTTACGTAAACATGGCCAGCGTCAGGTTGAGCAGGGAGGGTGTAAGCGTTTATCAGGCTATTGGTAGGGGTGTTAGGGAACCAGTTAAGATAGATGGTGGGATCCTAAGGCACCTAGGCTTAATTAGGGACTTTGAGCAGCTGCTCCACAGGGTTTGGGTTGTTAGGGCCATTGAGGCCATGGGTGTTTACGTGGTTAACAGTGCCATGAGTTGGCTGGTGGCCAGCGACAAGTTAGCGGCATTAATGATGCTGGCTAAGAGTGGTTTACCCGTTCCTGAGACTGAGTCCAGTGAAAACATGTTCATGGCCTACGATGCAGTTAAGAGGTTTGGCGAGGCCGTGGTTAAGGAGTTGAGGGGTTCAATGGGTTACGGGGTCTTTAAGGTTAATGACCCAGACGTAGCCATGAATATATTCAGCTACCTACTCAACCTAAGCAAGCCAATGTATGTGCAAAGGTTCCTGAATAAGAAGGGTAATGGAGACTATAGGGTGGTTGTGGTGGGCGGTCAAGTGGTCGGCGCAATATTCAGGAGGGGGGTTGGGTGGAAGAGTAACGTTGCACAGGGCGCTAAGCCAGAGGCCGTTAAGCCAAGCGGCGAACTGGTGGAGCTGGCCCTGAAGACCTGCGACATCCTCGGGCTTGGGTATGCTGGCGTCGACATAGCTGAGACGGACGAGGGCTACTTCATACTTGAGGTTAACCCATCCATGTCTTGGCAGGGTTTCAAGGAGGCCACGGGTATAAACCCAGCTAAGTACATTGTTAAGCACGTAATAGACTATGTTAAGAGGTGACCAGTGTTACTGCACCCCACACCCAGGGTAAAAGTGGAATAGAGTAGGAATTAAAAGAAAAAAGAAAATTTGATTTATTTTAAAAGCACAGATTCAAGCTTACTTCTTCTGCTGCTGTTGTCCACCCTCCTTCTTCTCCTCAGTCTTCTTCTTCTTAGCCACCTAAACCACCGGCTAATCCTAAACTAATGCAACTGAGATTTAAAAGTAACCTTCACTTTTCTTGGCGAGATCCATGTAGATTCAAACTCTTTTAACCATAGACGCCTTCATTAGTTTAATTTACTATTTATGGTTAATTTAAGGTAAATTACATCCCAGTTTATGGTGATTTCTCCATAGGATTATCAACCGGTATGTTGCAAAAAGGCACCTTAAACCCACCCTAGCCCCCTCACCATTTTACTAAGGCAAGGGTGTCTTAAACCATTACAGCTTATAAAACGCCCATACGCCCGGCTAGTGATGGGCATTGTGGTTAAGTTAACCGGGAGGGTGTTTAACAGCGAGGAATTGATTGAGAGGTACGTTGATGTGGTGGCCAGTGAGTCAAATAGCAATAAGGTAGTTGTGGTTACTGGGGGTGGTGACGTAGCCAGGAGGTACATTGAAGCCGCCAGGAGGTTGACTAGGAATGAGTCGGTGGCTGACATGATTGGGATCTGGGCCAGTAGGCTTAACGCATGGCTAATGGTCTACGCCCTTAACTCCAGGGGTGTCAACGTCCACCTCGGTGTACCTGAAACCTTAAGCGAACTGGGCAGGGCCTACTCAACGTCGAGGGTTGTGGTGATGGGTGGCCTCCAGCCTGGCCAATCCACAACAATGGTGTCTGTGCTGGCCGCCGAATACCTGGGCATAGGCACGGTAGTCAACTGCTCGAACGTTGACGCACTTTACACCGATGACCCATTTAAAAACCCTAACGCCACCAGGATAAGTAGGGCTAGGATTAGCGACGTTGAGGCCATACTCCACAGGGAGGGTGTTAGGGCCTTCGCAGGGACATACGAGCTCATTGATGAGTGGGCGCTGGGTATAATGAGGAGGAGCGGCATATCCATGGTGATCCTCGACGGCAAAGACCCAAGTAGGCTCGCTAAGTACCTTAAGAATGGCGAAGTTGAGGGCACCTTAATAACACCTTGATTTAGGTCCACAGCTTTAAAAAGTGCTTAGGAAAAGGTATTTTAAGCCTCGCATGCACGATAGGGTGAGGTGATTAGGCCTGTCGTATGAGGAGGATCTGAGTGAGTTTGAGATTGAGCAGAAAAGGAGGAGCATAGGCAGTGATCCCAGGCAGAAGTGGATAAACAGGATAATAGCGTCGATTCAACGCTACTATAAGAAGTGTCCACATTACGACTTCAAGACAGGTACCTGCCTAATAATGGATAGCGATAACCCCAAGTGCCCAAGGGAGGGTAGGTACGAGGGATGCCCAATCCTAGAGGAGTTCCTAGGCAAGAAATACGACTACTACAAGTCTAAGGGAATAAACCCACCGTATGACTTCAGGGACTTGGCGTTGGCGTAAGGCGGAGATGCCAAATCTCATTCTTTAACAAAATATAAAGCCTTTTAGGGTATGGCCTTAAATTGACTGAAACGGTGTTTGCTGAAAACATGGAAAACGACATTAGTCCCTTAGACTAAGGGTGCTGTTGTTTAAGACGCCAGGACCTAGTGGCCATTGTTTATGAACGCTGATAAGCCTAGCGGCACTCCTCATCTTAATCAACCTAATCCTCAAAGCCATTAACCCATCTCTTGTTGAGGCGATGATGCGCAGCAGCCGCAAACCTACCTCTAGTTTAGAATGTATGTGCCTCAAATCGAGATCTAAGCTGTAGCCCACCCTTGCATCTGCGTGTTACCGCTCGCCAAGCATCTCCTGGGTAATCCAGGGTGAGGTCCATTTATGTACTTACACCAATAAACATTTAGCTGGGAAATGCTAGTAAGTCCAGTTATTAGCTATGGCTGACTCAACCCCCTTGCTTAAATGAACCATGAGGGCCCTAACCTTGTTAACAGCCTCCTCAATCCTCTTACTAACGGGCCTAACCTCCTCATTCCAAACCTTAAAGACCCTCTGCGGTATACCCTTGGCTAGGCGTATTGACCTAACCGCGGCGTTAACCTCAAGGGGCCTTACATCCCAGGGCAACTTAAGCTCCTCAGCATCCCTAACCTGAACATACCTATCCCTCCCAACCTCCAACGCCTGAAGGTGATGGGCCAGTAGGTGGAGTAGCGTGGTTAAGTTGGCCCTATAATTAATTATTATGGTTGGGTTGTTGGCCACGTAGAAGCCCATCACCGTTGAGCATAAGCCTGTGTCAAACCTACCGCACTCATTAACCTCATTAACCGTGGCGATAACCCTAGGTCTCTCAACATTCAAAGCCTCGGTGATAATCTCAACAACACCCTCAACACTACTCTCCAGGTCCTCTAGGTTCCTCAATACATTTAACCTAATCATAGAATCAATCTGACGACTTAACCCACCGTAATCCAGACCCATACCAGTAGTGTTAAGTTCGAATTATTAAACCTAACCCACATCCACCGTGTACGATACCAATCCTATAGCTACAAATCATAAAAAACATCTAATCACCCGTAGGGAATCAATACCTAGAGTAATCTTAGAGCGATTAAAAAATAATTAAGACTAATAAGTTAAAAGTATAGTCAGTCCATGCGATTATCATCAATGCTCAGTAACCGACCGCTACATCACACCTGCAACATCGCCTAAGTATTAATTATCATACCTTTATAAATTTTAATATTTTAATGTTAAGGAACGGCACCCATAGTCCCGTAACTTAAGCTCCTTAATTCTCAGCATCTTTCCGCCCTTTCACAACGCCAATACCTGTACTATAATAATGGGAAGAAAATAATAGCGTTAAGGAACCGCTGTCCATGTGGATTAGATGTTGCTACCCTAGGATAAGGCTGCTAAATGAGTTAATTAATGCTTACTATGGCCTTAGGTTCAATAGTATAGGTAGGGTGATGTATGTCCCAGTAGTGGAAAAGGCTGAAAGCTTCTAGCCACCTTAGACATTGACAACGGACAAGCCTCGCCATTTATGGCGGGGTTGTGCCACTATGTGGGTTTCATAGCGATGGATTTGTTAATCCCAGTTTTGCGCAGGTGTTTGGTGCTTGGGTTGGTGCCTCCGGGAGGGGGTTTGCTTCCCTCGCCTCAGATGAGCCGGTGGGGCGATACCCCACCATTCACCACCCCGAGACGAAACCAACAACCCCCAAAGAGGGGGCAACGCCCAAGACCCCAGCAGTGAAAAACCCCGTCCCACTGGGACGGGAAGGGGGTCATCCCTAAAGGCTAGCACTTTCATCGAGCTCACTTGTACATCATTTACGCAATCTGCGGCAAGGCCATACCTCAGGAAGTATAAGGGTCCTCGAATCCCAATCGTTGCGCATACGCTTCTATGTAAAAACCAAATCCATAGGGATATGAAGCCCATTAGCAAGTTACTTGCTAGATTAGGGCACCTTAAAACATCTACATTCCTCACTAGGATGCAGTGGAAGGTTGAAAACCTGCTTCTTCAGGAAAGAAAGAGTTGTAAAACAATGCTGCATAATTATAATACATCGATTTAATGGGCAGGAAGGTTAATTGTGAAGCTCAATAAACCACCTAAAACCACCTATCGTGTAGGGTAGACGCTGAGTTGCCTACTTCTACTGGCTGTGGGCATGACTTAGCGGCATCAACTAGCTACTTAAGGAGTCGCTTAGGGAATTGAGGGGATTAGGTTGGTGGGGGCTAGGTTAATTTAAAAATATATAATATAGAGAAATAGCCTTAATCATGCTGGGTAAGCCCCTCAAATTCTCCCAGGTCTAGGTTAGCAGCCTTCACTATCTGCCTTGGCCTGCATCTACCAGTCAGGTACCTGAGCACCTTTAGGGCTCCGTCACCTGATGAGGCTTCATAGAGCTCAATCCTAACGTCCATGTTGTTTGCCACAACCTCATTAGCGTTAAGGAGGTACTTGGTGTAGTTTACCTGGGGGCATAGTATGGCTATTTGAAAAACCCTGCCAGGTCCCCTCCTGGCGTTTGTCACCGCTGAACCTAGAATCTTCTTAACAGAGTCCTCGCCATTACTGCACACGTCAATTATCACGTAATCTGCTACACACTCCCTATTGGGTTGTTGCATTAGCAAGCCTTAAGGGGCCTTGTTTTAAATGTTATTACTTATGGCCTTGGAGAGTAGGGCGCCGGTCACGTCGTCAATGGACTTATACACCTTGCCGCCTAGGCAGTAGAGGGATTGGGCAATTAGCTTATCGGCGTGGTTGAGAACCTTTATTATGTTGTCCGCCTGGGGGTACTTATCAAGCATTGATGATGCCACCCTACCGCACTCCCTAAGCTTAACCCTAACCCCATCCATGGCCTGGGCTTCGGGTGTATCAGCCACTACCCAACCCACGTCACCGCTGTAGGATGAGCAAAGCTCGCTTATCCTAGTTTCAAGTAGGGTCTCCACTATCTTAACCTTACTGAGCCTCTCCTGGGTACCCTGAACCAGGTAGGCGTTCAACTGCATGGACAACGCCATGACCATGGCCGCTATGTCAGAGACCTTACTAATGCTTAGCCTTATGCCATTAGCCAGATTGACCAACTCGTCCAGGCAACCCATTAACATTATCGCCGGGGAGTCCTTCCTAAGCCTAGTAGTCTTACCGAAGACCGGAATGGTACTGTAGCCGCTATCACCGGGGCACGCTACCTCACCATCAACCTCCCTGCAGTCCGTGAATAGGGGGAGCCGCTTAACCGGCTTTGGGTCGTCCCTGCAGCTATCCACCCCAGGCACCTATATTAAATATGCGTGGACTTTAATAAACTATTTCTTAAAAAAGCTACTTGACGACGGCTTAAAGTTTAAGCCACCTCCACATTAATGCGTATTGCAGAGACCTAACCATGTGGTCTGCATGAAGGTTTAAAGCTTAACGCCAAGGGGGCTAGTAGTGGTTGAGTGGGTTAAGAGCCTTGAGGATTTCATTAGGAGTGGTATTAAGGCTAACCACAGGAGGATGGTTGTCCTGGTTGGGTCCAGTAACGAGTCTGTTGCAAAATCCGCAGCCGAGTTAACCAGGTTCTTCATAGGTATAGCGAACATGGGTAACGGCATATACCTATACCAACCTGAATACGATGATGCTAGGGAGAGGTTGAAGTTCTTCAAGGAGGGCATGGGTAATGTTGAGTTTAAGCCAACCCCATTCAAGGACACTAAGTTACTCCTCGGCCAAACCCTAGACTACGCGGTTATTGACCTATTCAACGACCTGAAGCCGAATGACGTAGGTAGGGTGGGTAGCGTGGTTAGGGGTGGGGGGATTTACGTAGTCATGATGCCGCCTATGGATAGGTGGCTCAGGGTAATCACAAAGTTCCAAACCAAGTTAATAACACCACCACATAAGCCTGAGGAGGTTAGACAGTACCTTAAGGTTAGGTTCTGGAATAGCCTCATGAAGGGTGAGGGGATAGCGATATACAATGTTGACGACTCCACCTTCATTAAACCACCCCAACCCATCAACGCCGTTGAGCATGCTCAAGGCCAGGTTAAGCTACCTGACGTTAAGGGTAAGGCCATTGAGGTCTATAGGCTGGCTAAGACCCAGGACCAGGTAAACGTAATATCCATGATTGAGGGTATGATAAACGAGAGGGGTAAGGTCAATGCCGTGGTGATAGCCGACAGGGGTAGGGGTAAGTCAGCGGCTGTGGGGCTTGCCGCAGCCCTCATAGGGCATAGGTTAAGGAGGAGACGTGGCGTGGCTAGGATAGTAGTCACAGCGGAGAGCCCCGACAACGTGGAGACCCTCATGGAGTTCGCCAGGAGGGGCCTTGAGAGCCTTGACTATGATGTTGAGGTCTCCGAGTCTGGGGGTAGGGTTACTGGGTTATCAACTAAGGGGATTTACATAGATTACTACAGGCCCTACCCACTCCTATCCCTCCAGAGGCCCATTGACCTAGTCCTAGTTGATGAAGCGGCCATGATGCCCCTCCCTGTGTTATACGGCATACACGGTAAGTTCAATAGGGTTGTTTACTCAACCACAATACACGGCTATGAGGGTGCTGGCAGGGGCTTCAGCGTGAGGTTCCTCAAGTACCTTAAGAGTAGGAGGGGGGTTAAGGTCCTCGAGTACGAGATGGAGGAGCCTATAAGGTACGCGAGGGGTGACCCAATCGAAAGGTGGTTATTCAACGCCTTCCTCCTAGACGCCGAACCAGCCCACGTGGATGAGAACGACATTAAACTGGTCAGTGAGGGAAGGGTTAAGTACGTCGTACCAAACATCGAGGAACTCTTCCTCAAGGATGAGGAGACCCTGAGGCAGTTCTTCGGCATATACGTCCAAGCCCACTACAGGAATGAGCCGGACGACCTAGGCATGATGATGGATGCACCCCACCACACGGTTAGGGCCCTTACCCTGGAGAACGGTAAGGTGGTTGTCTCCATTGAGCTGGCCGAGGAGGGTGGTTTAGATGAGGAGACGGTAAATAACATGGTGCTTGGCTTCAAGCCACCGGGCAACATAATACCCGACAGGATGGTTAAGTACTGGAAGATGCCTGAATTCGCCAAGTTGAGGGGTTGGAGGATCGTTAGGATAGCAACACACCCAGAGCTGCAGGATAGGGGCCTTGGTTCAACGGCCCTCAGGATGCTTGAGGATGAGGCAAGGGCCAGGGGGCTAGATTGGGTTGGGGTTGGCTTTGGCGTCAACCCTCAACTACTGAGGTTCTGGGTTAAGAACGGCTACTTACCAATACACATAAGCCCGGAAAGGAACCCGGTAAGTGGGGAGTACAGCGTACTAATGGTTAAACCCATAAGTGAGGCTGCCAGGAAGGCTGTGAGCTATGCTAATAGGGAATTCAGGATTAGGCTAATTAACAGCCTGAGTGGGCCCTACGTCAACCTGGAGCCCGACGTTGCCCTAATGCTACTTATGGGCGAGGAACCCGTTGAGAGGGGTCATGAACCAGGTTTAACAGGTGGCCAATTCAATAGGCTTGTGGCCTACGCCTGGGGCCCGATGACGTATGAGAACACGGTTGATGCCTTAATGGAGCTCTTCAAGGCGTACTTCATGGTGATTAGCAGGGGTGATTCAAGGCTACCTGAGATTATTGAAAAGGGCATCATAGCCAAGGTCTTCCAGTCAAGGACCTGGAGCTCAGCGGCCAGGGAACTGGGTGTTAAGCCAACGGTCCTGATGCTCGGGCTAAGGGCTATATCTAGAATACTGCTGGTCTACTTCTACGGAAGTGGGTTTAAGATACCCATATACATGATTCAGCCATCTAAGAGGCAGAAGCAGGCCTACTAAACCCAGTCTCAGCGGCTTGCCTTAAATTTAAGGGTATTATATATGCCTTAGCGGGCTTATTACCCATGATCTCCAGGACCACGACCAGTTCAGCATCCTTAAGCTCACTGGGTATTGACTTAAGGATCCTTTTGTATGCGTCCTTAACTTCACGTATAATGTTAAGTAAGTCCCTGGGATCTAAGGCAACGTTAACCATGGATTCAACGTCAATCGCATTGATGAAGTCCCCCCTAGACACTGCCCCCTTAATGACCGACTCAGCCTCAGTTAACCCCTTAACCATGCTCTCAACGAACCTGGTGAACTCCCCAACACTCCTGAAAACTATGTAGTCGGTACTCACCAGAACTAGACCTCAGACGCGGATTTAAACATACCGAGAAAAAACAGGGTTTGATTTCACCTAGTTTCAGCCCTAGAGTCAAGCCGTTTCAAGTCGTGGAACCGAGGTTCCGGAACATGATCCTTTAAATCCTAGCTAGGTAAGGTTAACTCATGAACCCAGTTAACGTAGCCATACTGGCCCTAGCCATAGGGCTTGCTGCGGTGTTGGGAGCTATACCAATACACCCACTGGCCACTGGGGTTACAAACACCACTACCACAGTTACTACTACTATAACAACTATAACAACTAACACTACCGCAGCACCGTTCACTGCCGCCAATGCCTCAATGGCCCAGAACGCCACTTGCACCGCGGCCAGGGTTCACGTGGAGCTTAGCCTATTCTTCTACCAGAGGGTTATGCAGATAGCCAACCTCACGGGTGAGCTTAGGGTAGTTAATAAGACTTTAAACGAAGCCCTTAACCTAACCAGGGAGGCTAATGAATCGTTGAGCAAGGGCCTATGCTTCACCGCGCTTAAGGAGGCTATTGAGGCCATTCACCTTGAGCAGGGGGCGTGGAGCACGGTGGTTAGGAGTTACGCTAGGGAGAGGCACCTGAACGTGACCGAGCTCGCCAGGGCTGAGGCTGAGTTGAGGGTACTTAATAGGACTTTGGCGATTGCCCTCAGGATTGCTAATGAGACAGGCAACCAAACCCTGGTTAATGAGTTGAAGGACTTAATAAACCAGACTAAGCTGGCTGGGGAGTTGATTAAGGCCGGTAACTACACCGGCGCATTGAAGATTCTTAGCAGTGTTAAGGAGTCCATCCACAACCTAGCCAAGCAGATTCATGAGGAAGCTAAGAAGTGGGCTGAGGAGTATAAGGCACTCCACGGTAAGGGTGGTGAACACTCCAAGCCAACCCATGGTAAGGGCCAGGGTAGAGGCAGTAATAGTGGTAATGGTGGTAGCGGTAAAGGTCACCATTAATTTAATAAATAATGCTGCATTGTTTATTAAAATCTAAAATCTTTTTCTTTTTATGTTTAATATTCCCTGTACACTATGAATTTAGCCAACTCCTCAAGCTTCCTGGTGTGCTCATTGCTTGGGATTTTACCTAGCTCACTTAATGCCTTGTCCATGTACTCGTTAGCCATCTTGATGGCCTCATCCCTAGCCCTTGTTGATGATATAACCTCCACCGCCTCCTTAACATCCTCCTGGGTTGGCCTTGGCTTAGAGAGGATGCTGAGTAGCTTACTGGCGTTGCCGCCTTCGAGGAGCGAGAGCAGTATCACTATGTTACCCACCTTATGCTCCTTAATATCCTTACCAATCTCCTTACCGAACTTCCTCAGGTCGCCGAATATGTCAAGTACATCGTCTATTATCTGGAAGGCCACACCCACATTATACCCAAAGTTGCTTAACGCCTCCAGCTGCTCACCACTGCAGTTACCTGAAAATCCCCCAAGCCACATGGATGTTTTGAAGAGCGCAGCCGTCTTAAGGGATATCATCTTTATGTAGAGTTCCCTTAGACTTGGCTTAATCTCCTTAACAAGCCTGTTCTCGATGAAGTAGGGGTCCCTCCTACCTGAGTACTCCATCAATATGTCCAGCCTCTCCCCCTCGTCAATGGCCTTTATGGTATCTGCAACTACCTTAGCCAC
>Ga0081473_123743_pt1 | contig 14166 bp, 10 predicted proteins | sample CisSprmetagenome_FD_70977 | JGI IMG/M metagenome (GOLD analysis project Ga0081473, IMG submission 70977) | Hypoxic/sulfidic aquatic microbial communities from Cistern Spring, Yellowstone National Park, USA v2 (version 2) | ecosystem: Environmental > Aquatic > Thermal springs > Hot (42-90C) >... | reverse complement strand
AATTGCCGAAACTTTTTAACCAAGTCATTGCCAGCCAACGAGCCATTAATCGCCCCAACACGCAATACCCAACCACGATCAATTAGGTAGTCTTCATACTCACCGATTTCCCTAGCCTCCTTAGCAACCTCGTTGAATAGTTCCTCCGCCTCATCAAGCTCGTCATTATCAAGCCTATAACGTGCCAATGCGTGCCTGAGATGTGATGCTGCCTCAAGGATTGCTGTCTTAACTGCCTCCTCATCAGCCTTTACGGACCTGGACTCGATGTAGCTCATGAATTCCTTATCGCCCATTAAATCCTGAACCCTCTTTCTCATATCGTTTAGTTCCCCAAGGACCTCGCTAGCCTTACCAACCACATCAATGCCTAGTTTCTCCTCCATAAGCCTCCTCACATCCTCATACTCTAACGCTGGGTCTAACGCAATTGCCCATGCTACGACGCCCAGGCTGGTCTTGAACTTGCTCAATTCATTGAGTAGATCAGCGACCCTACCAACCACACCCTCAACCTCATCACTGAAATACGTAAGATGCATCCTAAGTAGGTTGGCGTAGGCACGTATTGCATGTACGAGGGACCAAGCATACCCCCTAACCACATCACCGTATTTGTCCAGAATCTCATTCAGCTCACCAAGTATGTACCTAACCGTGCCACTGTCGAGGTTCTCCATAACCGATGCGGAGGCTAGGAGTACGATGTGCCTTTGTGGCGCCTTACCACGCAACGGCCCTAAGGCACTTAATATCGGCATAATGAAGTTCGGTAATGTAACACGTTGTATGGCGAATGACGCTATGTGCAATACCACATCGGCATCGCCGGGCTCGACGGCCCTGCCTGACTCAGCGGCGTTGGCGATTATTGAGGCCAGCCCAAGACCATAAAAACCCTCAGCATCACTAATACCGCCCCTATCCCTGGCGGTGTCACGGACTCTCCTCACCTCGGCAACAGCCTCATTGTACCTATCGATGAATGCCCCGGCCAAGGCATATGCATGATCCTTGGTTAGGTTCATTATTAATGGTGGGATTTTGTCACCGACGAGTAGGTAATCATCAACACCGCACTCCCTCAAAGCATCACCAAGGGACTCAGCAACATCCTTCCTCAAGCTCTCAGGTAAGTACTCGGGTCTAGGCACTGAAACATACCCAGCCAGGGCGTGCCCAATGATTAGTGCGGCTCTCTTCCAGCAGTTGCTGAAGAGCTTTAATGTGTTTGTGAGTTTCTCGCCGTAGTTACTGGCGAAGTACTCAACGGCACTGTCTACATCACTCACCTTCTCCGAGACCTCACTCAATGACTCCATAACTCCTATTGTTTTCCAGAGCTTTAATGCACTGCCGAAATCCTCGCACCCCTCGCCTTTACCTCCAGCGCAGTCGAGCAACTTCCCAATCGCCTCCTCGATTAGGTCGTGCTGTCTATGGGCCAACCAACCCCTCAACTCTTCACCCTCAGCACTCTGGAGCAAACTCGCTCCCTTTTCTTCACCAATCAACCTAACAATGCCTGGCGTCAGTATTGGGACGCCAGGTCTCACTAAATCAATAAATGGTCTCCTCAATGTGAAGATTTCGACTAAGGCTTTGGCTGTGTTGGGGTTTTCGTGGATTTTGAATAGTCCGTTTATGTGTAGTATTATGATTGCCTCGGCTTTACCCTTGGCTTTGTTGATTAACTCCTCGACCTTACCCACGTCGCAGTTGTTTCTCGCCAGTTCCTCGCCGATGAGCCTAGCTATTAATGCGTGGCCTGAGTCGAACTTGGCTAATTCGCTTGTTAATTTGCTGAGCACGTCATCGCTTAATTCACACCCGTTGGGGTTGCCCTTGGTCCTCGTGTACTCCCTAATCAACTCGGCTAGGAACTCCCTATCACTCAATGCCTGCGAAACATCAAGCCTATACACCTCTACCGCATTCCTCGTTTTCTCGCTCAATGTATTGTAGATGTCGCTCGGTATTACGATGAGTGTGAGTGGTTTCGTTGCTTCGGAGCTTACTGCGTTTACAACATTCATCAAGTTATTTACTGTCTTCTCGATGCTTGTTTGTATGGGAGCCTTCACGTCAACGCCCACCTTCTCGTAGGCCTTGGTCGACGCTGGGTCGTAGAGTATGAGCAACCTACCGAAATACTTACTGAACCTCTCACCGTAGTTCTCAACGAATGTGGCAAACTCCGAGTAATTCTCTGAATCAAGCATATCGACACGTGCAACTAGTCCAATATCGTTGTTCATGAACAACTCCCATACTGTGGCTGCTGCTAGTGTGGACTTACCAATACCCTTAGGTCCAACGACCACGACGAAGCCCTGCTTCAAAAGCCTACCCTTAACATCACTGATCAATTCGTTGAACTTGCCAGCCCTAATAATGCTGTGGTACCTATCCTCAACCCTAATCCTCAACTCGCCGTTTTCAACCTTGATGTTTGGGTAGATGATGCCTTGCTCGAAATCAACCTTACCGGCAATGATTATGTTAGCGGTGAGCTCCTGCTTGAGTAGGTTGACCCAATTGTTGAGTTCGTTAACCTTCACCTCAAGCTCCTTAATTTTCTCCTCAATCTCGTTAACCCTCCTCTCCAGCTCATCTATGCTCAAGCCCGTTATGTCCATTAGTGCCTCCTTGGCTTCATCATAACTCATCCCCATTGCGTAGGCAACCCTATAGACCAACAACTCACCCAACTCATTGAAATCAAGCCTACCATCTGGTCCCTTCACCAACAATCTCTCAAGGCTCTCCCTCAACCCAATGATCTCCTTGAGGTAGTTCTCCCCCTCCTTCTTGAATGCCATGTGCGTGAGCACCGAGATGAGGGCTAGGGAAGCCGCACCCAAGAATGGGGTTAAGGCTAAACCACCAATCACGTAATTCGCGGAGTTGTTCACGAACTCGCTCAAGAACCCAATAGACAACTCATCCCACTCAAGCAAGTTCTCCTTCAAACCCAAAACCTTACTCAAAGTATCAATGGCTTTGAAGTACGCATCAACCCAGCCCTCCAACACCTTCCTAGCCTCATTCTCACCCTCCTCCTTGATTAAGTCAACAACCTCCTCGACAAGGCCCGGCGGTATGTACTCAGCCCTAAACCACTTAATCCTCTTATTATCCCCAAACGCCTCCTTGATAAGCTTCAATGCTTTACCAACATCCGCACCAAAGACACATGCACTGGGCTCCTCCATGCACCTCCTCACCTCATCGCTATCCCACGGTATGTAGTAAGCCCTGTGTGGCGAGTCCCCAATCATCCCCCTAGCCCCCTCAACAACAGACCTGGGAGCCCTATCACCAAGGATCCTCCTCAACTCCTCATCCTCAACCCTCACCTTCTCCCTCAACCTCCCAATCAGGGGTATCAACCCCTCAAGAATCCTCATAACCTTCTCACGAAGCCCCAACTCGCCCTTGGCTTCCTCACCCTCGGTCTTGGTGGTTGTGGTTATGCCTAGCGTGTGCTCATCAACGGTGACGCCAACACCCAGCCTCTCCTTTAGGTATTTCTCTAGGTAATTCTCCCTGAAAAACGTCTTACCACTCCTCGGCGGCCCAATGAGGACAAACCTACCACAGTTGGTGCACCTACGAAGAACCTCACCAACCTCACCCTCATTGAAGCCACTAAACAAATCAACACCAGAACCCATTTAACATGGCATTGATTGGTTATATTTAAACGTTGCCTATTGATTTGCAGGCCGAAATGCACGACTTCACGCAAGCCACCCACGGCCCAAAACATCAACGAACCCAACAGCATCAACAACTAGGCCCAAGCCACCGAAAAGGTCTCGAAACCACAACCCCTTCAAGCACCACTGGGGCCCAAGGCACGAGGAGCTGAGGAGGTGGTATTTAAGGCATGCGCCTAGGGTTTGCTGCTTGATTTTTGCCGACGCGCAGTGCCTTTAAAAGGCATGGTGAGTGATGGCTTAATGAGTTGGTTTGACATCGTCAGTGCTATCTTAGGCGGTGTTGCTGGCGGTTTGACCGTGGTTTGTTTGGCTACATTTTTAATGTCAAGTCTAAACCGAGGTTTAAGTACATGAGCATAATTCATCCTGTTTCATCCCCTTCCAACCAGTTTAAATTATTTACATAAACTTAGAAATGAACAACGTGAGTTCATCTAACATCAACTTATTCTGCTTAGAAGCTTTATGTTGCCTAGTGTGGGAATCACGCCTCCTAGAGGCCTTCAGCTAGCTTACTACCTCAAGAAGAGGAATCCGAATTACATCAAAAAGCTGGGGAGATTAAGGATACACAGTGTTACTTAGGATAAGACATCCGCAATTCTGAGAGATAAGAAGGAGCTCCTATGCAAGCATATGTTACAGGTAGTGAGACTCAAGCTACTCTTAACAACGTTGTTAGAAGGTTGAGTCTCTCAAGAAGGGAGTTAATGACTTTAGTGAGTTCTCAGCCTTCTCGAGAGGGGCTTGGATAGGAGATTTCGTTTTGAGGAGTATAAGTTCATATACATGGATGGAGATGGTTATTGCACAGTGTTCTACTTTAAAATATCTGTAGAGGAATTGAAGCTGAGGAGAGTCGTTGCGAAGGGTGAGGGGGATATTACATAAGCGTTAGGGAGCTTAAGAAGCTGAACTTTAGCATTATGTACTGACGTGCTACATCAAAACCGTGTACAACGATGTAGTATAATGATACAGTCTCCTCTACAGAGCCCTCAGCCAGATACTTATTCACCAAGTCATTAATTGCTTTAAGAACTTGAAATAAGCTTTTTACTCACTCATTCCACAACTCACCGTGCTTCTTAATATTCTCACCGTAGATCTTAATCCTAGCGATTAATCCTGTTAGATCCTTTAGGATCCACAGTCTCGGGCTATTGGGTATGCTCTCGACTATTGCAAGCCAGTACCTACTTCTCAGCTCCAGCGCGGTCTTTACCTCGTTCTCTGTCAACTCAACATCTAGCTCATCAATGCTCGCCCTTCGTCCCTTAACCTCTACACATATCACCTCCCCACTTACATTAACCTTGAAATCACATCCATCACCCTTACCAACAATCCTGTACCCCTTCCCACTAAGCCTTATCTCAGTAAACCATTCAGCGAATCTCTCAATTTCTTCACTACTGGCGCTCTCCTTAACACCTAGGACATCAACAAAGAATTTTTTCCAATAAGGTGCCTCTTCAGGTTTCTCAAGATATCTCGGGCTTACGAAGGGTCCTATAGTGAAGCCCATAGCTTTCCACTTAAACCACTGCTCAGTAGCACCATAAATATCATGTAGCAGTAACTGGTCTGAGTACGCAAAGCTATCTTCATCCGTAACAAGCTTTACCCTAACCTTGCCCCATTGAGCTAAAGATGAATGCCGCCACAATCTGTGTAGAAGTCTAACAAACTTTATGTTATTGTCAATGGAGACTCTCTCCTCCAAAGCTTCTTTAACCTTGTTGATAAGACCCTGAACATACTTGTGTAAATCACAGCGCGGAGGACTGGTGTAATAAAAGCATTCGTATAGTGGTCCATAGCCCAACGCAACCTTTCCAAAGAATCCTCTCCAACCCTCAACATCACCGTCATACTTCGTGTAAGCGTCAACATCAAGCAGCTTAACTCCTAAAAGTTTTGCAACGTCCTCAAAACCTATAAAGAGTTCTGGATTCCAAACATTATCTGACTTTTCAATACCTCCATCCTTCGTTAATACCCATATAGGCTCAGTAACGACTATACCTGCCTGCTTAACCAAGAGTGTGGCGGCAAGCAACCTCTCTTTATTTGGTGGTGGATTTCTCGTAACAATTTGGTTCAAGATTATTTTCTCAGCAATTTCCTTCAAACTAACTTCTTTAACGCCAAGCCACTTAAGAACCTCTTCACCAACAAGTTTAGTCATCTCCTCATGAACAAAGTCTAGAGACTTGAGGTATGTGTCTACTTCAGGGAACTTACTGCTAATCTCAATAACGCGCTCCGGCATCTTAGGAATATACACATTACTAGCAAGCTTTAGCCCCCCGGAAGATGTTACAATGAAGCGTTTCTCGGGCGGTATATAAATGCCTTTTCCACGAGCTAGCTCATAGACTTTGCTTAGGAATATTATAGCCTTATCCAAACCCCTACTCATCAAAGCCCTAAGCAGATTTTCATTAAGAAGATCTACTAAGGTTAACTTAGACACCCTATTCTCGTCTACCTCACGCAATTTAAACTCTCGATCTAGAATGTGCTTCTCAACACCATAAATATACTTGAGGTCCTCCTCATCGAAAAGCCTATACTTAATAAGCTCGTAAACCTCCTCAGAAGCTTTCGCTACCTGACTCAACCTAACTTCATGCCCTTTGTAACATAGAACTGTAGGGTCCTCAAGAACTTCCTTTATTGTCTTGACTATGTATGGTTCTATAAGCTTGTACCAGATCTCGTCACCCACAGGTCTGTAGTCAAAGGCTGCCAGGTACGATTTCTTGAACTCATTTCTAACGTAATTGATGATGTTTTTCAAAAGTTCTGCTAAGCATTGCATCATCCAGTGATTCCACTTAGCACCAACATTTATGTACCTTCTACCAGGGTGAACAATGAAGTCTGCTTGAATAAGGAACTTAAGACCTGTTCTAACCTCTGTTAACGGTAGGAATGAGTACATTAACCAAAACCTGGCTTCCTCAATAGGTCTTAAATCGCCCGTGTTAGGATCTAACTCGAAGGCTATTGCCACTTCCCTCTTCACAACATCTCCTCTCTTAGCCGTTACGCTCACAGGATCTTTCTTAACGTATTCAGGTACCTCAAACTCCTTCTTAAACACCAAGAACTTGTTCCATGTAGGGGTACCTCCCTTCTCAGAAACGTGAACCGTTACAACCCTTACCTTTACATCGTTGAACATCTCCTCTTTTTCTACAAACCAGCTTATGCTCTTATGTTTGTTGTTTACATGATCACTGATTGTAATGCTGCTTACGTGATCTAGGAATAGAAATATTGGAGGCTTCAATTCATCAAGCACTTTAGCGATTTCGATGCTTAGGGACGGGTCCTTGAGGTATATGGTGAAGCTGGTTTCGTCTTTTGGCAAGGCCTCTGTTGGTTCAATCAGTATTGGTGTTGCTTGCCATAAGACTCCATCCGGCTTCAAATCGTACTTCTTCAAAATCTCTTGCGCCTCAGGTTTCTTCCAGAACTCCTCATTAAACTCAAAGCATGCTCCAGCTGAACATACCTCTACATGATTAGAGACTTTGTACACAGACTTCCATCCAATACCTATGAAGCCTTTATATCCAAGTGCAGGCTTCTTCCTACTTGCGATAGCACATAAACTCTCAAGATCCTTCTCATCAAACGACTTACCATTATTACTTATGATAACTTTATCTCCATAAAGCTCAACCTTGAAGTATCCTTTCCTACCAGCTTCCATTAAAGCATCTTCAGCATTCTGAAGGAACTCCAGGATGAATTGACCAGGCTCAATGTACATAAGCTCAGTAAGAAGATTAATTACAGTCCCAAGACTTTCAGCTTGCATCCTGTAGTAAGGATCCTTTACAAATTTTAGCCAGCGATCTTGAATCTCTGGAACCTTACTCCTTAAATCAGCCATAGCGCAGCACATACGAACTCATCCGTGAGTCCAATTAAATATTACTTCATCTTATCTTTAAGTCAATTTTAGGTACTTTAGGTAGTGCGAATAGGCTTCGCTTAGCAAATCCTCGTACCTAACCTCAGATACTTCTAGTTTTCTAAACCACCCATAGTCTGCATCACCAGGCACTTCAAGCTGCATGGTGGTTCCTCTTCCCTGCTCCATGTTACTATTAGTTTATTGCCTTCGCATCGCGCCTCATCGGCGCCGAGCCTAACCGCCTCCCTGACTAACCCTCACTACACGTCCTTATTATCATTACACAATTACACTGGCTATGAATTCTCACCACAAAACCCCATTATTCAAGCCACATAATATTAGGCATTTCGCTATGCCACAGGCACCGTGAACACGGTCTACGAGGAAATAGCCGATAGAATAAACGCGGAAGGACCGAAGAGGGCGAGGGAGGTGTGCGAGGCAATAATAAATGGTGATTTGATTATTTAAGGAATCTGGAATATCTTCGCCATAGTTTTTCTTCCTCTTCATTATTATTTAACCCCGTCTCTTCATCACCTCTGCCCCCGTTTGCTCTCAAGGACAAGCTTAATAGTCTCCTTTTATCTTGATCAATGTTCTTATCGAAAACACCGAAGGCAGTATTAACCCCACAGATCTCGAGCCCCACGAGCCATTCACACGCAGATGAGCATGCCGGAGAACGTTGCGAACACACTACATAGCAAGGCACTACCAAGCGAGTTCAGGGTTTTGGTTGAGCACTACTGGAGTCCTAGGCATGAGGAGCTTAGGGGTTGGTACTTGAGGTTTGCACCTAGGGTTTGTTGTTAATTTCCTATAATTTAATTAATTAGGAATAGGTAGTGGGGTTGGACGCGCATGTACTCCGCCAGTGCGGTACCCCAATCGCCACGCAAATTGCATACGCTAAAGCGAGTGCCTTTCACCACGTGGGTTTTGCCACAATGGGCTTGGTGGTTAATTAGGGCGTGGGCGCGAGCATCACTCGCCCGGGCGTTTAAAAACCACCACGCGAGATATGACCACCAAAACGTGCCAGTCACACCACGCGTACTCGTTACACCAAAGTGGGCAGGACTCACCATGATTGTTCCTGCCTGTGGGTTAATTAGGGGTTGGCATGTGGCTCGTGAGTCATACCACGCGTGGTGTAGGCACACGCCCAACGCGTGCCTTAATTAGAGACTTTTTATCGTTCTTTATGGTTTGTGGTGATTGTTTGTAAATTCGCCACTTACTAACATTCTATGAAACCTGTTTATAAACAACGCACAATGTAGAGAAAAAATTTAAATACCTTCTCTGCATAAAGTGAACTAGTTATGGGGCCTGTAGAGATAACACGACTAGGAGCAATAGCAAGAAAGTACTATAAAAACCAAGCCGTGGGATTCTGCAACTTCCTAGCTAGCATAAGCATAGTACAAAACCCTGACCAATGCGTCCCACTACAGATGCAATACATGGAGTCTAAGGACGCATTCGGTAAGTGGTACGCTAGCAGGGTTTTGTCTGGCGGTGCATTGGCGAGACAAGCGCAAAAGGCTGTGAACAGCGTTATTACGAATTCTTTGCAATCCATGGATTATAGCGCCCTCAACAACGTGATCGGTTTGCCCAATTATGCATACAACGTTAAGGGGGGTAATCAGTTGGAATACTTGAAGGCTATAGCGTTATCTAAGGGCTTTTCAATTTAGATCAAGTGCCCTTTCCCATTGAGGTTTAATAAGTATGCCATGTGTTGGGCACCAGCTGGTGCCCGTGACGCTCCACGTGTAAGTTAATCACCAAAGCGAGTAGTCACCCACCACGCGTGGGGCTTAATTAGAGCCACCCACCAGCTGGTGGTTATCACATGCCACACGATAGTCTGTTTTATAAACAGCTGGAGACTAGTAATAATATAAATATATGGCAAACACACAAGACACACCCCTACTCATAATAGGACTAGCCCTAGTAGTAATAACACTAACGATCAAGAACAATCAAGACAACCCCCGTTACAATACACTACACCATCGAGTACTACAGGTACATCGCCTGCTCAAAAGAGGCATTCTGCACAGGCGAGTTCAAGACATACGCAGTTTGTACATTGAACGCGTTAAAAACAGCGTGGGAGTGGCTACAAGCATGGCTCAAGTTCCTAACCCAGGGGTGGTAAGCCGTGGCCGACAGTGGCATTGACGCCCTGAAGATTGCCTTCTACGTCATACTCATCCTAGCCCTGGCCACCTCGATCTACGGGCACTTACTCATCTCAGCCCTGATCATCGCGATCCACATGTACTATCACTCAGCCCTGATCAACGCGATCTACAGGTACTACCACTCACCCCCACTACCCCAACCACCGCTATCCCTACCACAACCGGTCGCAAACCAACCAGCCAGCTTGGCCTACAATGGGCCCGAGACGACTGCAATAGCAGGCTACTATTGTATAGAGGGCATTGACACAAGCAATGGCTACTCAATACAACTAAACGCCCTACTAAGTAACGGACTGTGGATACAGGACATGTATGGTCCATGGTTGAGCAATGGGCAACTCACTCAACCATATTACGGCTCCAACGTATGGATGAACAAGACACTACTTCATGTAAAGGGCACGTATTATATTAACGCCACCTGTGCCTGGCTAGTCATGGTTATTAAGAACGGTTACGCCTACTTCGGCTACTCTCTAGACGGCGAGGGCATTACCTGGTATGACTCCTAGCCAGTGGGTAATGCCGTGATTGAGCCCGTGGTTAGCACGGAACTTGTGCTAGGTGGCTACGGGAATTATGCACAGGCAGTGTTGGGTAATGGCACAACACTTGTGTACCTCGCGTTGTACTACTGGAATGGAACCAGTTGGGTGCCGGCTCCGGTGGGCGTCCTCCCAATATACACTGTGGGGAGGTCCTACACTATTACTGCGGAGTCCGTGAACCACGCCTACGTCTTCACAAGTGGTACTTGCGGTGGTGTTGTCTCGTGGCCAAGCCCCGTGAATAATACAATGTGCCCAACGCCCATGTTCAAACCATGATTAAAGGAAAAAGAAAAAAGAATTGGTTTTGGTTTTAATTTTGAGGGGTTGGGTGCTTATTACGGCATTAGAAGGGGATCAACCCCAAAATCGTCCCCAACCCATTCTCTAGCCCGTTGAGTATTGTACACCGACACTACCGGCAACATCGGGCGCGCCACCAATTGGTATGCTCGGTGGTGCACCGTTTATCGGCACACCAGCCAATGCACCACTGTGGATGAACTTGTTGTGGAAGCCCGGCGGCGAGTTCACGCCTGGCGGTAGCAGTCCTGGCGGTAGTGTTATTGGCGGTAGTGGGCCGAATACTGATGGCTTGTAGATTACTTTCACACCGCCTGGGCCGTAGTTCGTGACAGTGGTTCCACCAACGCCTCCAGGACCAGCCTTCCAGAAGGTGATCCAGGACTCTGGTACTACTGGTGGCTGTGGCGATGACGAATTCGTCGGGCCTGTGTTGTTGCTCCCTGGTTGCTTGATGTACTTCGTCCTCCACTTCGTGATTGGTATTGTATTATTAATAATCGTCGTCGTGTTGGTCAGCGTGTACTTTACCGAGTGCCTTATCGTGTTCACTACCTCCTGCACGCCCGATAAAAACTCGCCCACCGACTGGCTGGCCAGGCTCGGTGGGCTTAATGACTCACTCGTCCTCTCCCACATACCAACCCGTTATCACAGGCTTTGTAGTGGGTGCAATGTTGAGGGCGTATATTGCCTCCTGACTGTACACGGGGACAAAAATACCACTCCCACCAAAGCCACCTGGCGTGAACACCAGCTGGTTGCCAACACCGTGGTACCCTGGCGCTTGTTCGTAGCCTATGTTCTTGAGGGTGAAGACTCACTTCAACGTTGGGTAGAGGTAGTACTCGATGTAGTGGTTTATAACATAAGTCTGCGTCACTACCTGTGTATAAGTCTTCGTGATTGTCACCGTGGTTGTCGTGTTAGTAACTGTTACGGTCTTACTGTGCGTGAGGGTCTTCTTATGCGTTGTTGAGCCACTATTGCTTGATCCACTAGAGCCATTCCTACTAACCATTGATGGCTTGAACCTTGAGCACGGTGTGGTACACATAGGAAAAATCACCGAGACTAAGAGGGCATTTATTACATTCCTCAGGCCCGAGCTCCTGGACTGGGTTAAGTCCGTGTACTTCCCGCACAGAGAGTCCTGGGTTGGGAGGATGACAAAGATGTGGGAGGCGAGCAACTTGTTTGGCAAAGACGTGATTGAAAAGACCAAGCTCAGGCTAATCCCGTTTGACCAATCCAGGTTGCGTAGGGAGATCAAGGACGTGGCTAGGCAGATCCTGAGTAGGGAGTTTGAGTTGTATGAGTTGCGTAAGTTCTTCGCCACATTCATGATAAGCCAGGGAGTGCCCGAGTCAATAGTCAACACCCTGCAGGGCAGGGCACCACCCAGTGAGTTTAGGGTCCTAGTCGAGCACTACTGGTCTCCTCGCCACGAGGAGTTACGCCAGTGGTACATCAAGTACGCGCCCAGGGTTTGTTGTTGAATTTTGGGTGGTTGGGTTTTGGTGAGCACCGCCGAGAAGGATCAAATTATTTTGCCTTTATGCCACCAGATCAACAAAGGAATAAGAATGATTATTCCCAATATGGTGTGTTTTGGTTGTATAGTTGGTTCCAGGCGGATAATAATAACATGAATATATTTTTCTTAATGAATGGGAATATTTTCAATTATTCTCTTGCTTTAGAACAATATAAATGGAATGGGGGAAGTGCATACGCAATACCACCAAACCCACCAGCATCCACAAATACAATAACAGGAGAACCAATATTCACACAATCATACATAAACGCATATAATACGGCGTTTAATCAACAAACCTCAAGTTATAATCTAAATTATCAGGTGGCTTTGAATAAGTATAGTAGGTTTGCTTATGATGATGTAAATAGCAATTTTGTACCTGGAACATTTGGATATGAAGAGGAATACAGCAGTTATTCGCAATCTCTTACTATAAATTATTTGCAAGACGATGCAAGTGTATACGGTGGAACTCCTTACTTATTTGTTTCAGCAGGTTCGGGAGGCGGATCAGGATTTATGTACTTAGATTGGATAATAGTTACTTATGGAATACCTTATGTTGTGAACATATCATAAAAATTTCTAAAAATTAGCTAGATATATTGTATACCTGAGATGGAGCAATAAAGCTAGAAAAGGCTGAACCAGAAGGACTAGAAGTTATACCATATGGAATTATTGTTTCGTTAGGTAGCACTAATAAACCTCCTCCAGCAAAATTTAGAGAGTGTTGGTGATATAGAATTATTTCTTGTGGTAGAGTTCCTGTTGTGTTTGTCCATTGGAATACTGGTGAGTTTCCTGGTAGTCCTGCTGCATATGTTCCTGACGTATTTATTGCTGTTACGAAGTTGGGTACCCATGCTTGGTATGTGTAGAATCCAGCAATGTTTGCTGGGTTTATACTACTTGCCTCTATTACATAATATGTTTGTCCATTTATTGTCACCTGTTGAATTGGCACCTGACCTTTAATTACATAGAAATCCTGTAAAGGAACATATGGCTGATTATTCACTGGGTCAGTCTGCCCAACAAATTGATCATTCAATTGAACTATTTGCTCATGATTTTGAATTATTGTACTTGCATATTGCCCATCCCATATTACATTTTGTATCGTATTCCCATTACTCAATATTAAGGTGCCCGTGGGGTCCGTATACCCGTTATAACTTATTGTTTGACCGCTTGGTACAAATGCCTCATAACCACTTGGGGAGCCAACATACTGCACAGGCACCCGATGCAGTGTCGGTAGTAGTAAAACCAGGGCGGTGGCGACAACCACAACAACCACAACACCAACAACCACGTACTTCAACACACCCATAACACCACCAAAACACCCAAGCAAACAAACCCTTTAAGCATTGCGGCTCAACCTAACCATGTGGGGTGCGGGCTGAATCGACAGGCGTCGGCTCAAGGCAATCAAGGCAGAGCCCACCCACACGCCATACTCGCAAAGAGCAACTACAACCACAACAAACACCTAATAACGCAGCACGTACCAAGGAAAATAATAGAGAAACTACCAAAGGTAGTATTGGCGTGAGGAATGGCGAACCACCCAAGCAAACCCAAAGCACAACCACCACAAGAGACCTACATTCAAATCCCGGCGGCCGCACCAAGACATTGTAATGCTTATTCTCTGCTTTGCATGCATGTACTCGGTGTTGCCCTGGTGTGCTGTTGTAAGGGCATTATGGTTGGGCCTCTCAATGCGGCTACGGCTTTATCTAGTGCTTGTGATGTCCACGATCATTAGTGGTTAATTGATTGTGCTTAGGTCTTCTGTATTGGTATGGCTTTAATGCGCTCACTGTATTGTTTTTCCGTAATCTTTCCCACCATGATCCACTTTCATGGCTTTGCT
>Ga0081473_139537_pt1 | contig 14184 bp, 16 predicted proteins | sample CisSprmetagenome_FD_70977 | JGI IMG/M metagenome (GOLD analysis project Ga0081473, IMG submission 70977) | Hypoxic/sulfidic aquatic microbial communities from Cistern Spring, Yellowstone National Park, USA v2 (version 2) | ecosystem: Environmental > Aquatic > Thermal springs > Hot (42-90C) >... | reverse complement strand
TATCTTTATCTAATGCAGCTAAATATAAATCTGAAATAAAATTTTTTCTTCTCCCATGTCCCCATTCTCCTCCAATTATTACTAAATCTAATGGTTCTAAATGCCCTTTTACTTTTAACCAAGATTTATCTCTTTTTCCAGGAATATATTTTGAATCTAATTTCTTTGCTACAAGACCTTCATTTTTCATATTAATAGATTCTTCAAAAAATTTCTTTGCCTCATCTTCTTTACTTGTAATTATCATTGGAGTTAAATCAATATTTCCTCTAATTCTTTCTAATATTTTTCTCCTATTTATATATTCCTCATTTATTAATAATTTTCCATCTAAATAAATTATATCAAATAAAAATATTTTAACAGGTATCTCTTTTATATATTTTGAAATTTCATATTCTCTCTTTATTCTTTTTGAAATTTCTTGAAATGGTAATGGCAAATTTTTATTATAATCCCATGCAACAATCTCTCCTTCAACAACTATTTCATTATTTTTTATATTATTTAATATTAATTCTACAACATCTGGAAAAGATTTTGTTACATCTTTTAATCTTCTAGTAAATATCTTTACATCATTTCCCCTTTTATGTATTTGTGCCCTTATTCCATCAAATTTAAATTCAAATGCTGCGGGAGAAAAATTATTAAATACATCTTGAAAATTATTTGCCTTTTCAGCAAGCATTGGTTTAAATGGGTGAAATAATCTAATATTAACATTTTCAATATTTTTTGGATTATCAAATAAATATTCTGCTAAAACCCCAATATCTCCAATTATTGCATGAGAAATCTTAATTTTTTCATCATCAATACTATATATATAAGATAAACAATCTTCAATTGTCCCTTCTAATACACCATATCTCATATCTCCCTGTAAAATTCTTGTTAATAATTTTGCTTCCAAAGGTGATAAATTTTTATATATTCCTTCTAAATATAATATTCTTTTTTCTCTAGATCCTTCTCCTTCCAAATTTTCAATTTTCTTTAATTCATTATATATATCAATTATTGTATATTTTTTTGCAAACCATTTATTTAATTTTATATTTCCCTTTTCATAAATAATTTTAACAGCTTCCCCCAAATCTCCATATTTTTTATATAATAAACTTAATTCTTTAATATTTACTCCCAAATTTTTTAGTACTCTTATAATTGTACTTATAGATACATTTAATTTTCTTTCAACCCATTCTTCTTCAGTATTTCCTAAAATTAACCAAATAGTTATTTTTAATTCATTTTTATCTAAGGACTTTATAAATCTAGATAAAACATCAATTTTCAAAGATTTTTCATTAATTTTTTCAACCTTTTCCAATATTTCTGCTAATTCGGAGAAATATTTCATTATATTTAATATAAAAATGTTTAATCTTATATATCAAATATGAATATTGATAATTTAAAAAATATTTTTGAAAAAGAGTTTAAAGATTATATAGTTGGAATTAAATTAATTAATAATAAAAATGCTGAATATGATAATTTTGAATTTTATAATAAAGAATTAAATGAATATTTAAATTCTAGAAACTTTAAATTATATAAACATCAGGTTGAAGGATTAAATTTATTATATAAAAATAAAAATCTAATTGTAACAACCCCAACAGCTTCTGGAAAATCCCATATATTTAGATTATATATTATTGATAATATATTAAAATATCCAAATAAAACATTTTTATTAATTTATCCATTAAGAGCATTATTATATGATCAATATGAAAAATTTGAAGAATTAATAAAAGATTTTGAAAATTATACAAATAAAAAATTAAATATTAAGATGAAATTTATTTTAGGAGATTTAACATATAGTGAAAAAGAAAAAATAATAAGGGAAAGACCAAACTTAATATTAACTACAATTGATAATTTGCATTTATATATATTAAAAAATCATGATAAATTATTTTATTTCTTTAGGAACTTAGACTTAATTGTTGTAGATGAGTTACATTCATATAGAGGAGTATTTGGAACAAATGCTGCATATACATTTAGAAGATTAATCAGATTATTAAAATATTTCTATAAAAATAATAATTTTAAAATATTAACATTATCCGCAACATTAAGGAATCCTATAGAATTTGCAAAAAACATGTTTGATCTAGATTTTGAATTAATTGATAAAGATTATAGTAATAAATATAGAAAATATATAATTTGTTTGGATCCAAAAAGTTCAAGTTCAAGATTATTATTAAAAAGGTCAATAAGAATATTATTAGAAAATAATATAAAGTCTTTAATATTTATTGAATCAAAGAAAGGTGTTGAATTATTAAGGTTAGAATCTCAAGATTTAGATAAATATAATAAAATTTATACATATAAGGCAAGTTATTTAAGGGAAAAAAGGAAAGAAATTGAGCAAAAATTTAAATCTGGAGAATATTTAATATTATTAACTACATCTGCATTAGAACTTGGAATAGATATTGGAGAAATAAGATCTGTAGTAAATTATGGAATACCTAGAGATGGAATTTCTTCAATAATTCAAAGATTTGGAAGATCAGGAAGAATTTCTGATTCAATAGATATAATGATATTTAAAAAAGATGCATTGGACTTTTATTATTCAACAAATATAAATGAATTTTTAGATAGAATTGAGAAAAATAAGTTGGATAATATTCCTTTAAATTTAGATAATGAAAAAGTTGTTAAGAGACATTTAAAATATTTAATAAATGAATTTGGGAGAATTGATAAAAGTATATTAAATGATTTGGAGAAAAAGTATTTGGAAGAATTGGAAAAGGAGAATATTGTATCGAAAATAAAGGATCCATTATTTGGGAAGGAATATTATAAATTAAATACTCAAGTAATATATTCTGGATTAAGAAATATTTCGGACAAGGTATATTATGTTGTAGATTTAACAAAGGATGAAGAGGATATGATAAAAAGAATAAAGAAAAGGGAAGGATTAATAAGGATAATTAATATGCTAAAAGGTAAAGGAAAAATTCTGGAAGAAATGGATGAACCAGCATTTTATGATTATCTATTACCTGGAATGGTATATTATTCTTCTGGAAAAGCAATTAGAATAACAGACTATTATAATATAGATAATGTTACATTTGTATTTTTTAGACCAGAATTTTCAAATATAGAGACAAGTCCAATATATTATGAAGATGTAAAAATAATTAATACAATAGATAAAAAAGTAATAAATGATTGGGAAATATATTTAGGAGAAATAAAGGTAAAAAAAGAATTTGTAGGATATATTGAAAAATATAAAATGGGAGAAAATTATGTACAAAATATAAATTATTATGAAAAAAGTATAAATTATGAATTTAATACAAAGGCAATATGGATTGTAATACCTGAAAGATATCAAAAAGAATTAGAAAGTATTTATTATAATTTCTTTTTAGATAAATTAAAAAAATATATTGAAAAGAAAAAATATAATATAAATGTTGATGAAATATTGAATTTTTCTTCTACTATAAGTAAAGATTTCTTTTATGAAAAATATAGAGGATTAGCAAGTAAAAAAATAAAAGAAATAATTGGAGAGTTTTTAGAAAAAAATTATGGAATAAAGGATAATATATTGATATTTTTAGTTAAAAAGATTGTTGATTATGAATCTTCATTTAGATCTGGATTACATGCAATAGAACATAATATAATAAAAATATCTCCAGTTGTAACATTTGTAGATTCACAAGAACTTGGTGGGTATTCTTATCCAATTCATCCACAAACAAATAAACCAACAATATTTATATATGAAGGATATGAATCTGGTGTCGGTTTAGCAGAAATATTATATAATAATATAGAAAAATTAATTAAAAAATCAATAATATCTTTAAATAAATGTAAATGTTTCGATGGATGCCCAAGATGTATATATTCTCCAAAGTGTGGTAATTATAATGAATATTTAGATAAATATTCTGGAAGATTTATATATAAAATATTTTTAAATACTAAAAGATCTAAATGATTTTATGAAGGGTCAAATGATGACACGTACTACAGCATTCATACTTGCATTATTTGGTGTAGGGGTTATATTAGCTCTACTCTCATATTTTCTATATCATAATCCTACTCAAATATTTTCTGAGATTGTAAACTTTGTCCAAAGCTACCCTATGCAAGCAGGTATAATGTTTTTTATAGGACTTGTAATTGGATGGGCTCTGGGTCGTCCGTCATACTAATATATATTTAAAATTTTTTTGGAATTATAATGAATGAAGGTAACCTTTCCGCAAGCTAAAGAGATTAAAAATATATTACCTGCAATAGTAAGTTTTTTATCAGAAGGAACATTTAAAGCAAATAAGGATGGTATATTTTTATCATCATTGGATCCAGCAAATGTTGCAGTAATATTATTAGATATGTATCCAAATATGTTTACTGAATATGATATACAAGATGAAGAGAAATTTACAATAAATTTGGAAGATTTAAAGAAAATAATGACAAGAGTAGCCTTAAAGAATCAAATATCATGGGAAATAGATAAAGAAAAAAATAAATTTGTTTTAACTGTATATGGAAAAGCTAAGAAAGTATTTACATTACCATTAATAGAATCAGAAGGATCATTTATGGATTTGCCAAACTTAGAATTACCTGTAAAAGTTGAGATGGATTCAAAAGCTTTTTATGATATAATAGAGTCTGCAAAGGTAATTGCAGATGAAATAAAAATTGTTGCAGATCCGGAAGGTCCAAAGGTATCATTTATTGCTGAAGGTGAATTAAAAGATATGAGAATTGATTTAACTCCACAAGATGAAAGTGTATTATCTATGGAAGTTCCATCAAAAGCAATGACAAGATATTCTATAGATTATTTATATAAATTATCTAAAGTAGCAAGGATATCTGATACATTAACATTTAAATTAGATTCTGGAAAACCAATATGGATTGATTATAAGTCAACTGATAAATTTAAATTTGGATTTGTATTAGCCCCAAGAGAATAATCTATTTTTTAAATATTTACCCCATTTTTAAATTTGTTGGGTAAATGTTATATTTTTGATATATACCAATGGGATACGTAATATTGTAAAACAAAAATGGGTGTGATTAAAATCTCAAAGTATTTTTATGATAAGATCTCGTTTTCATCAGTCAAATATGAAAAATTTATAAGGGAGTTCAATAATATATATTTTATGGCAAGAGGAGAAAGGGGAGTTCCAATGGCTGTAGTTGAAAGGATCTTAAAGCAAAAGGGTGAACAGGCAGGAGTAACTAGAGTATCAGATAAAGCAATCAGATACCTAAAACAAGAATTAGAAGATATAGCATTAGAAATTGCAAAAGAAGCAGTTTCATTGGCAAATCATGGAAAAAGAACAACTGTAAAGAGGGAAGATATTCAATTAGCAACAAAACAAATATTCAAGAAGATGTAAAGGCTCTATAATAATTTTATTTTTCTTTATTCTATATTTTTAAATATAACTTTGTTATAGTATTTTATGGAAGTAATGAGCTTAGCTTCTCTAGAAGAAGAAATATACCTAAGAGGATTAACAGGATACATTGTAGCAAAGAGAATATTTGATGGATATAAGAATATAGCAATAATAACATATCCAGATAGAATATGTTCCTCTCTATCATCTTCTTTAGTATCATCTTTAATATCAAAACAAGGATATAAAGATAAAATAGCAAGAATATATTTATATGATGAAAATAAGTTGAATGATATAGCAAAAGATATTTTAAAAAATAATTTTGATGCCATATTTATTGCATATGGTGGTGAACAAAAAGTATCCTATGTATCTGAAATAACAAAGAAAACAATATTAGCATTAAAAAATGTTGGATATAAAAATTCATTGTTAATCCATGTAAGAATTTGGATTGCAACAAAGCAATTATCAGAAATATTGAATGATGAAATAAGAGAATATTTAAAATCATTAAAAGAAATAAGAACATTTACAGCAGATTTACAAAACAAATTATTTTTATTCCATAAAGTAAAAATAGATAATGAAGTAAAATTAGAAAAGTATGCAGAAGAAAAACTTACAGATGAGCATGTAGAATTATTAAGAAAATCTGTTCCTCCTAAATAGTTTTTTATAATATTTACAATATTTATTTATTTTACATATATTGCATTTTGGGTTAATTGGTTTACATATATTTCTTCCAAATAAAACGAACAAAAAATTAATTTTATTATAATATTCTTTTGGTATAACCTTATATAATTCCATTTCAGTCTCTTCAGGATTTTTTGTTTTTACAATTCCGATTCTATTTGATATTCTATGAACATGAGTATCTACTGCAATATAATTTTTATTACATACAATTATTAAATATACATTTGCAATTTTTCTTCCAACCCCGGGTAGGGATCTAATATATTCTTCATCACAATATTTATTATAATCCCACTTTTCAGCGATTTCTTTAATCCATTTTGCTTTATTATTATATAATCCAATATCTTTTATTGTATTCTTTATATCTTCTAAAGATGCATTTTTAATATCTTCAAATTTATTATATTTATTAAATAATCTTTCAGAAACTTCCAATGTTTTTTCTTCTCTTACTCTTATAGATAATAATATTGTTATCAATACTTTAAATGGGTCTTTATATTTTTCCCAAATATATGGAGATGCAAGCTTTTCATTTATATTATTTTCTCTTAATGTCTCTTCAATTCCCTTAATTATTTCTTTTATCATAATCCTCAGGATAAATTATAACCTTTTTACCTTTTTCAAATAAATCATATATATATTTATTATTTTCTTCAATAAAATCTGTATCCATAGTTGATAATAAATTGTATACTTTATTGAAATATTGATCATAATCCATATTTAATATTTTTATCAAATAAGGATCCGTTTCTATCCTTCTTAATATATTTTCTTTTCTAAGATTATAATTAAATTTATATATATTTGATCTTGCCTTTCTATATTCATTATCTATATTTTTTAAATTATCTAAAAACTCTTCAATTGCATTATCCAATATTTTTTCTTTATCAATTTGAAATCCAGGTATTATTAATGAATATATAAATTCATCATCATAAAAATCTGATAAAGAAAGTGAGGGAGAATATCCTATACCATATTTATTTCTAAATATTTCAAATATTTTTGAAGATGTACCTAAATTATAAAATCCTGTTAATGCATCAATTAATATTATATTTTTAATATCACTATTTAGATTGATACTATAATATATTTGTTGTATATCTTTCATTTTTATTATTATATCTTTTCCTTCTCCTTTACTTGGGTTTTTTAATTTTATATCACTTCCTTCTAACCTGGAAAAATATTTCTTAACGATTTCAATATCTTTATCACTTATATTCCCTTCCAAAAATATTGAAATATTTTTAGGAGAATAATATTTATATTTAAATTCTTCTAATGTATCCTTTGTTATATTATTAATTGTTTCAATATAACCTCCTATAGGATCTCCATAATCAGAATCTCCATAAACAGATTTTGATAAGTTATCATTCAAACTTATTGTTGGATCATCTTCTCTCATCATTATCTCTGTTTTTATAATATTTTTCTCATTTTCAAATTCATTATTATCATATTTATCATTCTCAAACATCCAATAAAATAAATCTACAATATTTTCAAATCCTTCTTTCATTACTGCAGCATAATATAAAGTATAATTATAATAAGTCATTGCATTATGAATCGATCCATTTTCTTCAAATAAAAGATTTATTTGGTTTTTATTATATTTTTTATTAGATTGAAACATCATATGTTCAAGTAAATGAGAAATCCCTCTAAATTCTTTATCCTCAAATATTGACCCTATATTTACTAATATTCCTATTGCAATATTCTCGTTTCTAAATGGTACTTTATACAATTTTATTCCATTATCCAAGATTTCATAATCCACCATTACTATAATTTATTTTATTATGTTTATGTATTTTGAATAGAATATTGGGTTGGTCAGAATCATTCGTTCTTTTATGACGTTCAAAGAACTAGTTACAGATGACAGATTCACGAAGTCAGGAATGCTTCAATGCAATTTAGTAACTGGAAGACTTCGCCATCTTGGCTATGTTTGAGAAGCTTACCCGGTAAATGCTTAATCCAATCCTTCCTGAAGGCCTGCCTACCGTATAATGCCCCAAACGCAGATGCAACAATTGATGCTATTGTATCGTTATCCTTGGTAAAATTAACCGCCTCTATAATTCCTCTTTGTGGATCGTCAAGATACTTCACAAATATGAAGAGGGCGTTAGTAACAGTTTCCAGCAGGTAACCTCCAGAGCCTATAGCTTTTGAGAGTTCCTGGACGGTTAGACCTCTATCCAGTGCATAGTATACCTGGTCTCTTATGAACTCGGAAGCTGGTCCCTCATATCTGACCTTAGCTATTTCTCTCGTCTTGTATTTCTTATCACCTGTTAATTTGCTTATCACAAGGACGAACCTTTCGATTATCTCTTCTGCATCTATACGTCCATTGCCATTTATTATGTTCCAGAGCATATCAGCAAAGGCCACAGAAGAGGCTATAGCCAATGGTTCATTATGTGTTATTAATGTGTCCAGTACAGCGTCAACTAGATAGTTTTCTTTGGTCTTCAAGTTCGGAATGATCACGGGTGATATTCTCATGATGGCTCCGTTACTGGGCCTTTTCAATCCAGTCCTATACCAAGGTAATCCTTTCTCTCTGTAATTTCTTAGGAACTCCCTGACGGTTCTGCCCATTCCAGAGATACGATGTGACGCAAAAATCCTAGCCAATTCCCATGGAACTATCCTACCATGCTCTAATATCACCTTAACAGTATCGAAAGTTAGTTGCGTGTCATCTGACGGCAGGGCTCTTCTGCTTACATAGGAGGTAATCAGACCGTACCTTTTCAATCTTTCCTCTGGAATCAGGTGTTCTACAGGATATCCTAGGCTGTCGCCGATCGCAACCCCCAGGAGCATATTTACTACCTTATCAGCTGCCTCAACTCTTGACACCTTGGGCTCTGGTCTTGAGTAAAGCTCTTCCCATTCGACTGCATTTACGAGACCTTCGTCAAAAAGCGATTTAAGGATTTCGGTGTTTGAGCAAGAAAGGTACTTTAACTCGGGGCATATGGATCTTGTTTTATTGCAGTTTGAAACAATAGAGTCATTAGGTTTATGTTCTCCTCTCTCTTTGTTATCGAACGGCTCCATTTTCCCTCCTAAGGTAAAACGTTATGCGTTTTTACTTTTTCATCCAAGGAAATTCCCCTAAATTCTTTATCCTCAAATATTGATCCAATGTTTACTAATATTCCTATATCTAAGATTTCATAATCCACCATTACTATAATTTATTTTATTATGTTTATGTATTTTGAATAAAATAGTAATATATATAAGTAATTCAAATTATAATAATTTTATGCCAGAGATACAAGTTAAGAAGGTTATTGATTTAAAGAAAGGATCATATATATGGTATAATAATGAAGTATGGGAAGTATTAGAAATGGAAACTGCAAAGACTGGAAAGCATGGTTCTGCAAAGGCTAGAATTTTAATTAGGTCTGTAGTATCCGGAAAGACTACTGAGTTAGTAAAACCTACACAGGATCCGATAGAGGTTCCTGTTATAAATAAAATAAAGGGACAAGTTATTGCAAAAGTATCTGATGATAGATATACAATAATGGATTTGGATACATATGAAACATTTGATGCAAAAGTATTGGATGAAAATTTAAAGGGTAAAATACAGGAAGGACAAAAAGTATTGGTTTGGGATGTTGGAGAAAAAATAATTGTACAGGCATTTAGAGAATAAATATATCTTTTCCATATTTTATATAATAACTTATTTTATGACTTAACTCTTTTGCTTATATAATCTGCTAATCTTATAGGTTCTGGATATTTTCCACTTATCCAATATTTTTCAGATAATTCTTTTGTTTTTTCTAAAGATATTAAATTTCCTGGTGAAGCATATATTATTTCTCCAAATTTTTCTATTTTATATCCTCTTATTTCATTATTTATTATAATCTTATTATCAATCACATTTCCAGATAATAATTTTTTAGTTATTCCAATAGTTGGTATATTTAATTTTATCCCAACATATGATGCTAGACCCAATTTAAATGGATGAGAGATTCCATGTCCATTTACAAATAATATATCTATTTTTTCTTTTATTTTATTAAATGTTTTTATAATTGGTTCTCCTTCTCTAAAAGCTAAAAATGATGGTATATATGGAAATTCAACTTTCTCTTTGAATATATACTTATTTATCAATTCTAAATTTTTATCTAATATTACATATACTATATAACCTATATCATCTTTATAACTTAAATCAACACCCCCAATTAAATTTATATCATTTATATTATCTTCTAAAATAATTTTATTAGCCAATTCTTCCTGTATTTTTCTATATTTTTTCAATATTTTTTCTTTTACATCAAAATTATTAAATAAATACTTTTCTAAATTTACTATTTTATTATTTATAATTTCAATCCCTTCTGTCTTTAATAATTCTTCCTGTATTCTATCCTTTATTATTCCATCAGAATTTACAACCCTCCACCAGGGCCCATTTATTTTTTTATAATAATTTATAATAAATTTTATTGAATATATATCTCCTAAGTATTCTGATAATATCTTAAATGTTGTTACCTTACCATATGGAATACTATTAATTAATTTACTCAGTTCTTCTATAATTTCATGCATAATATATAATTTAAAAAATTATTTATAACAAATATACAAAATGGAAGATTGGATAAAAGAAAGTTTGTTAGGATTAATATTAATAATAATAGGTATATTTTTAGTATATTATTGGTTAGGAGAAACTATATTAGTAATAAAGGGATTGATAGGATTAATAATATTAATATTGGGTGTATTAATATTATGGATTGGATATGAGGATATAAAATTAAATAAAGAATTAAAAGAGGTACAAAAAGAATTTAGTGAAGAAAATAAACAAGAGCAAAAACAAGAAAATCAAAATAAACAATGAAATCTGCATATAATTATATTTTTGAAACATGGAAAAAAAGATTTAAGGATGAAAATTTAAAGAAACTAATTAAGGAAAGATTAATTAAGTGGAGAAGGGAACCAGAAATTGTTAGGATAGAAAGACCAACAAGATTGGATAAAGCTAGAAAATTGGGATGGAAACCAATAAATGGAATTATACTTGTTAGGGTAAGGGTAAAGAAAGGATGGAGAAAAAGAAAAGATATGCCAAGGCATGTTAAGACAAAAAATTATTATTATTATAGATCATTAAATATGAGTTTAAGAGCAATTGCTGAACAGAGGATACAAAGGAAATATCAGAATTTAGAAGTAATAAATTCATATTATGTTGGGGAAGATGGTAAATATAAATGGTATGAAGTTATATTGGCGGATCCAAACAATCCAAATGTATATAGTAGAGAAGAATATTCATGGTTGCTTAATAGTAAAAATAGAAAAAGAGCTTTGAGGGGTTTAACTCCAGGATTTAGATCTTTTAGAGAGATATAACATAGTTATATTTATAAGAGTTTATAATATATTTTTTAAATGCTAAAAATAGAAGGGCTAAATGTTTATTCTGATAATAAAAAAATATTAGAAAATATAAATTTAGAATTTGAATACGGGAAATTATATTTAATATTTGGTCCAAATGGTTCTGGAAAAACAACACTAGCAAAATCAATATTAAATGATGAAAGTTTAAAAAAAGAAGGAAAAATATTTTTAGATAATATAGATATAACAAATGAAAAGACTGAAAATATAGCTAAATATATATTTTATTCTTTCCAGGACCCTGTTGAAATAGAAAATATTAGAACAAGGACATTATTAATGTATATTTTGGATAATTTTGATGAAAAAAATATATTAAGTTTAGGAAAAGATTTGGGATTACCTGAAGATTTTTTAGATAGGGGAGTTAATTATAATTTATCCGGAGGGGAAAAGAAGAGGTTTTCATTATTATTATCAATATTATTGAATAGAAAGATTATTATATTAGATGAAATAGATTCTGGAGTAGATATAGAATTCTTAAATAAATTAAAATATTATTTGAATCAATTTAAAAAAGAAAATAAGATAGTAATATTAATTTCACACAATTTTAAATTTGTAAAAGAATTGGATATTGATAAAGTAATAATATTAATTGATGGAAAGATAAAATATGTTGGAGATAAAGATATATTAAATAAGATTGAAGAAAATGGATTCAAAATTTTTTAAAGATTTATTTAAAAAGTATTATGAAAAAATATTTGATAATTATAAAATAATTGAGAAAGAATTTAATATAAATAAAGATCAATATATTGAAATTGATTTGGATAAAAATATTTATTATAATGTTTTTAATATAAATAATTCTGAAGTAAAAATAAAAATCAATAATAATGATATTTCAATGATATATAACGAATTTAATATAATTGGAAAAGTAAAGATAAATATTTTAATCAATAATTCTGGGAATTTAAGAATATATAATTTATATAAAGTAAATAATAATTCTTCTTCAGATTCAATAGAAAAGATATATAATAAAAATAATGTTGTTTTAATATCTAAAATATTTATTGATAAAAATTCTGAAAACTCTGAGGGGAAATTATCACAATATCTATTGGAAGAAAATGGTATATCAATTCTATTACCAATATTAGATATAGAAAATAATAAATCAAAAGGATTTCATGGATCTAAAATATTTAAATTAACTGAAAAAGAAGAAAATTATCTAAAATATTTATCACTAAATAAAGAAGAAATAAAAAATATTTTAATGAGAGAATTTAACTTTATATAAAATTATAAACTTTAATTATATATTCTTTTAATGGAAGAGGAAGAAAAGAAACAAATTAGAGATTTGGAAGATTTACCTGGTGTAGGTCCAAAAACTGCACAGAAATTAAGAGAAGCTGGTATATTTTCAATAGAAGATCTTGCTGTATCTTCTGTTCATGAATTAGTAGAAAAAGCCGGACTTGGAGAAGAAACTGCTAAGAAATTATTAGAAATAGCTCAAGATATTGTAGGACAAGGATTTGTATCTGCATATGATTTTTATAGCTCAAGAAAAGCTGTTGAAAGAATAACTACAGGTTCAAAGGCTCTTGATGATTTACTTGGTGGGGGTATTGAAACACAAGCATTGATAGAAGCTTTTGGTGAATTCGGTTCTGGAAAAACACAATTGGGTCATCAATTGTCAGTTAATGTTCAATTACCAAAGGAAAAAGGTGGATTAAGCGAACCTGATAAACCAGCCCAGGCAGTTTATATTGATACTGAAGGAACATTTAGACCAGAGAGAATTGTACAAATGGCAAGAGGTGTGGAATTAGATCCAGATAATGTATTAAAGAATATAATATTTATAAGGGCATATAATTCAGATCATCAAATAAGTATTGTAAAGAAAATACCAAGTTTAATTCATGAAGGAAGAAATATAAGGTTAATAGTTATAGATTCAATTACTGCACATTTTAGGGCGGAATATGTTGGAAGAAGTAATTTAGCTGAAAGGCAACAAAAATTAAATCAACACTTAAGAGATTTATTAAAATTAGCTACAGTTTATAATTTAGCAGTATATGTAACAAACCAGGTTATGGCAAAACCTGAAGGATATTTTTCTTTAGATCAACAGGCAGTTGGGGGACATGTCCTAGCTCATGCAATTACATATAGAATATTCTTAAGAAAGGGTAAAGAAAGGACAAGGATTGCTAGGTTAATTGATGCACCACACTTACCTGAAAGGGAGGCAGTATTTAGAATAAGTGAGGAAGGCGTTAGGGATGTATAAACTTATATTTAGATATTTTCTATTTTATATATATGGAAAGATATGAAGCATCATCCTTATTAAACAAACCGGTTGTTACAGACAAAGGTAGAAAGTTAGGGGAAATTGCAGATATACAATTTGAAGAAAAAACGGGTGAAGTATTAAATATTATATTAAAGAATCCTACAGAAAATGCTGAAAGATTGGGATTGGAAAAAACAAAGGATGGATTTTTAGTACCATTTATGGCAGTAAAGGCAATTGGTGATTATG
>Ga0081473_120237_pt1 | contig 14267 bp, 7 predicted proteins | sample CisSprmetagenome_FD_70977 | JGI IMG/M metagenome (GOLD analysis project Ga0081473, IMG submission 70977) | Hypoxic/sulfidic aquatic microbial communities from Cistern Spring, Yellowstone National Park, USA v2 (version 2) | ecosystem: Environmental > Aquatic > Thermal springs > Hot (42-90C) >... | reverse complement strand
GGGCTTTACGTATATCATCTTTTCTCACATTGTAGAAATATTTTACTCTACTAGGATCTTTTAATAGCTTAGGATAAACTGTTTCAAATGGTATTACAAATCCATCAGGTGTAATAACAATTTCAGTTATATCATTGCCTTCTCTTCCGTAATGAATAACTACATCAGTACTCCTCAAACCGTAAACTACGTCACTTAACTCATCTACAGTTAAAAGCTCAGAAGCCTTCTCAACAACCTCTTGTGGAATCCTTCGAATCTTCCCGTTTAGATAACGATTTAACGTTGACCTATCTACGCCTACAAAACGTGAGACGTAACTTAAGCCATGCTTTTCAACAGACTTTTTCCAATAATGTTAAGCTTTTTCTGGTCATCCAACACTATTTACTGACTTTTACACTGTTGCAAACTTGACCTTCACTGTTGCACTCACGTATAATTCTATCAAAAGAGTAGAGCGTAAAATATGGGCCCGCTGGGATTTGAACCCAGGACCTCCGCCGCGTCAGGGCGGCGTCCTAACCAGGCTAGACGACGGGCCCGTCTTGTCTAATGTTCGGCTCCCTTAAAATAGTTTCTCGCCTTTCCCTCAAGCGAGCCTAACGGATTCCCCGATCTCGGGAGCCACGACCTCTAGTCTCGGGAACCCCCTCTTCACCTTCTCCCTCTCCAAGTACCTAATGAAGGAAGCTATGGAATTCCTTTCACCGTGATTCAATATGACCCTCTTTGGTCTGGGCGAGAGGTTCGCCAGGAAGTTAACTAGCTGCCTCCTGTCGGAGTGTCCCGAGAAACCCTCTATGGCCACCCTCTCCATCGTGACCTTGATCGTCTCCATCTTGCCGTCCCTGCTCATGAGCTGAACCTCCTGCGCGCCGTCCCTCACTTTCCTGCCGAGGGTGCCCTCGGCTTGGTAGCTCACGAAGATTACGGTGTTCTTGGGGTCTGGAGCTAACGTCTTGAAGAACTCCACCGCAGGTCCACCGTTTAGCATTCCGGAGGTCGCCAGGATTATCGAGGGCTCACCTTGAGCTATGTCCTCTCTGTAGCCCTCAATCCTATTGAAGTGCTCCGAGAGGAACGGGTTCTCGTCCTTCTTCAGGATCTCGTCCCTAACCTCCCTGCTCAGCATTTCCGGGTAGGCGTTGTGGATGTTAGTTATCTCGTCCACCATGCCCGTTATGTAAACCGGGACCTCCGGTATTGCCTTCCTTTTCATCAAGTCGTTAAGCACCAGCATTATCTCCTGCCCCCTGCCGACCGCTAGGACAGGAATGAGAACCTTGCCTCCCCTCTCTACAGTCCTCTTCACCGTCTCAACTAGTAACGACTCGGCCTCCTCCCTGGACTGCTGGTCCGTAGCGCCGTAAGTCGTCTCCATTATCACGGCGTCTAAGCGCGGTGCCGAGAGCTCGTCAGCCGCCCTGTCGAGGAGCCTGGTCCTGGCGTACTTGAAGTCCCCGGTGTAAAGGAGGTTCACCCTTCCGTCCTGTATGTAGAGGTGCACCATGGCAGAGCCGAGGATGTGACCAGCGTTGTAGAACGTTATCTTTACGTCAGGGGCCACGTCCGTGATCTCCCCGTAGTCCAGGGTTATGGTGTGGGTCAGCTGCTTCCTGACCTCCTTGGCGGAATAGGGGAGAGGTCTCCCGTCCTTCTCGGCGACGTCCAAAGAGTCGAGCTGCATTAACGCCATTATGTCCCTCGTTGGCTCGGTGACGTAAACCGGGCCGTCGTAGCCGTACTTGAAGAGGTAAGGGACCATACCACAGTGGTCAAGGTGGGCGTGCGTCACTATTACCGCGTCCAGCTCGTCCAGCCTGAGTTCGTCTAGGTCGAACTTAGGGAAGAGGTCCTCTCCCCATCCCACTGAAGGGTTAAGGCCGGCGTCGAGCAGAACCCTACTGTTGGGGGTCTCCACGAGGACCGCTGACCTCCCGACCTCCTGGAACGCCCCTAAGCCTATGACCCTAACGTTCCCCGACTTGTAGATGACGTCCCTGTGAATCCTCTCACCGAACGTCCTTAGGTTCTTCGCCCTGTCCTCGGTCTCCGAATAAATGTAGCTCAGGATGTTATCGATAGTCCTCGATTTGATTGGGGGCTCCCTAACTATGACGGGCTTCCACTTGGTTTCGGCGAAGATCTTCTGCAGCACAGTCCCTCCTTTCCCTATGACGAGCCCCGGCTTCTTCGCTTTGATCAAAACCTCCCCTAGGTCGGTATCGAACTTTACGTCAACTATCTGCGCCTCCGGCGGTACTATTGCCTTGATTATCTCGCTTGCTTCCTTCGGGTCCTTCCTAACCTTTTCGCTCGCCTTCAGCTCTATCCTTTTCTTTATTTCCTTAGCGACCTTCTTTACTATTTCCTGGTTCACTACGTCTGGATTCTCGACGTAAACCGCTATCTTAGGGCCCTCGAAGTCTATCCTTACTATCCTCGACTCCTTCGGGAAGTTCTGATAGATCGATGAGATTATTTTGAGCCTTATTCCGCTCTGCTTAAAACTCAATAATCTCACCTAAGCTTCTTGGGACTGGTTAAACAGTCAGATCACACTTTAATGTCATTCGTATTTAAAACTTGTACATGAGCGTGCAAGGGGCAACCGACGTCCACTCGATCGACCTACCCAAGAAGATCGTGGTGGGGGACGGAGTAATCGAGAGGGTGGGGACGTACTTAAAGGAGCTTGGGATAACGGGCAGGATCCTAATAGTTACCGGCCCGGTCGTGAAGAAATTGGTGGAAGAGAGAGCCGTCAGTGACCTGGATCTGAGCCACGAAGTGATGGAAGTGACTAGAGCTGACTTGAACGCGGTGGAGAGAGTGATCGAGGCTTCGGCGTCCATGAAGGTCAGCGCCATAGTCGGGATCGGTGGGGGAACCGTGATAGACGTCGCGAAGTACTCAGCTTATAAAGTGGGAGTCCCCTTCATCAGCGTCCCCACAGCCCCCTCCCACGACGGGATAACGTCGCCCTTCGCCTCGATCAAGGGCTTGGGCAAGCCAACCTCGGTTAAGGCCAAGGAGCCCTTAGCCATTGTAGCTGATATAGAGGTCATGGGCTCCGCACCGAGGAGGCTGGTAAACGCCGGGATCGGCGACGCCGTCGGTAAGCTCGTAGCCGTGAGGGACTGGCAGCTGGCGGCCAAACTGAGGGGGGAGTACTACGGCGACTACACGGCCTCCCTGGCCTTACTTTCCGCGAAGCACGCCCTGACGTGCACCTACACGATTAACAAAGACCTCAAGAGGACGGTGAGAACCCTCGTGGAGGCCCTAATCAGCGACGGGGTCGCGATGGCCATGGCCGGGACCACCAGGCCGGCGAGCGGCTCGGAGCACCTGTTCGCCCACGCCGTGGAAATGCTTTACCCCAACTCGGCTCTACACGGGGAGCTCGTGGCCTTAGGGACTATAATGATGGCTTACCTGCACGGCCTCAAGTGGAAGAAGATAAGGAACGCCCTGAGGAACGCGGGGATCCCGACTAAAGCTAACGAGTTGGGCATCCCCAGGGAGGTCGTGATCAAGGCCCTAACCATAGCCCACTCCATAAGGCCCGAGAGGTACACCATTCTGGGCGAGAGGGGGCTGACCTGGGAGAGCGCGGAGAACTTGGCCAGGATCACTGGGGTGATTGACTGAAGAGCTCCTTGCTGAACGTTTCTCTGAACACCACCTTCGCCTCCGCATCGACGAAGTTGATGTAGTCCCTGGAGACCATGAGCTTCCTCAGCTGTAGGTTCTCGGAGAGCAGGATCTCCTTAGGGATGTCAACGACCACTTCCTTGCCGTTTATGGCGAACCTGATCAGCTCGGAGGTCTTCTTGCCGAACCACCTCTCCAACAGGGCCCTGAACTTGGACTCCTCGTCCTTCAGCAGCTTCACCACCTTAACCCTATAAATAAGGGTCTTTCCCGCCAACGGGTGGTTGAAGTCCACCACCACCCTACCCCCGCTTATCGACCTAACTATCCCCCTGCCGCCGTCAGCTGTCTCGAGTACCTGGCCTACGTAGGGGGTTACGCCCCTCCTCTTCAGCTCGCTTAAGGAATAGACCTTGACCTTGGTCTGATCCCTCTCGCCGTAAGCCTTATCAGGAGGCACCTCGAACTCCTTTTCCTCGCCCTCGCTCAGTTGCCTAACTCCCTCCTCGAAGCCCTTCACCCACCTGTTCTCCCCCACTATGTAGAGCACCGGCCCGTAGGTCTCCCCTTCCCTGTAAAGCCCCTTCTCCTTGGCCACTTTCTCGTCGGTGGTGTCCAGGACCTGACCGGTCTCCTTGTCCACTACGGTGTAATCGATCAGGGCGAAGTCCTTCTCGGAAAGCACGAGCGTAAAGGCTTAGGCTCGAATTATTAAAATTGAGCTGAATGGGCCCGCGGGGACTTGAACCCCGGACCACCCGGTCTCCCGGGCTGAGCTTATGAGCCGGGCGCTCTACCGGGCTGAGCTACGGGCCCGATATACGTTAAGGAGCAACGAATTAAAAGAGTTTTTCAAGTGCCGTAACGCCACTGCTTGACGTACTCCTTTTGCTCCTCCGTCATCTGGTCTATCTCTATCCCCATCCCTCTCAGCTTAAGCCAGGCCACCTGTTCGTCTATTTCCTGGGGCACGTTGTAGACCTTCCTCTCCAATTCCTTGCCCTTCTTCACCAGGTACTCGACGCTTAAGGCCTGGTTGGAGAAGCTGAGGTCCATCACCTCGCTGGGGTGACCTTCCGCCGCAGCCAGGTTCACTAACCTACCCTCCGCGAGTAGGTAGAGCCTTCTCCCGTTGGGCAGGACGTATTCGTCCAAGTAGGGCCTCACGTTCCTCTTCGAAACGGCCAGCCTTTCCAATCCTTCCACGTCGATCTCGACGTTGAAGTGCCCCGCGTTGGCCAGCACCGCGCCGTCCTTCATCTTCAGGAAGTGGTCCGCCCTTATCACCTTCGTGTTACCTGTGGCCGTGACGAAAAGGTCGCCTATCTCAGCCGCTCTGGTCATCGGCATGACGTCGAAGCCGTCCATTACGGCCTCCAGAGCCCTCAGGGGGCTAACCTCAGTGACTATTACCCTGGCGCCCATCCCCCTGAGCCTCCACGCTATCCCCCTTCCAACCCAGCCGTAGCCCGCGACGACGGCTACCTTGCCCGCTATCAGAAGGTTGGTCGCCCTTAGGATCCCGTCGACGGTGCTCTGTCCTGTGCCGATCCTGTTGTCGAAGAGGTACTTGGTGAAGGCGTTGTTCACCGCTATCACGGGGTACCTGAGCACCCCCTGCTCCTCCATCGCCTTAAGCCTCAGCACCCCAGTAGTAGTTTCCTCCGTGCCTCCCAAAGGCCTCAGGTCGGGGTAGGACTCGTGTATCAGGGCGTGCAAGTCGGCCCCGTCGTCCATCACTACGTCGGGCTCTACTTTCAGAACCTCCCTTATGTTCTGCCAGTACTCCTCCACCGTCTCCCCCTTCCAGGCGAAGACCCTCACTCCCTCCTCCGCCAGAGCGGCCGCAACGTCGTCCTGCGTCGAAAGGGGGTTGCTCCCGGCCAAAGAGACCTCGGCTCCCCCGGCCATTAAGGTCCTGACCAACGCTCCGGTCTCCTTAGTGACGTGGAGTACGGCCGAGATCTTTATCCCCTTCAGGGGCTTCTCCCTCTCGAACCTCCTCCTTATTTCCATTAACGCGGGCATGTGGAGTTCCGCCCACTCTAACTGCCTCCTCCCCTGCTCCGCGAGCCTTATGTCCCTGACTTTGTACTCGCTCACGCCTTACAGGAGGCCTAACGGAATTAAAGAGTTTGAGCGACCGGACTCACTTTTCGGCTGACTATCAGTTACGGAAGTCCCTCACCGAATCGGGTCGGGTCAGCCACATCACGGCTCAGAGGAGGCGCATCCTAGTAAAAAGAGGAGGTCTTGGAATAAAGCCCTTACCTTCTCAGGAGCAGGACGGCCGCGGCTATTATTACTACTACCACTACTGCGCCTATCACGATTTCGGTTAACGGGAGCGAGGACGAGGAGGTCGCGGTCGGCGTAGTAGGTGACGGGGTACTGGTAGTGGGGGTCGTTATTATCACAACGGTAGTATTAGTTACACCGCTCGTGGTGCTAGTGGTTGTCGTGCTGGTGGTGCTCGCTGTGGAGGTGGTGCTCGTCTGAACGCTCGAAGTAGTTGTCGTTGTCGTGCTACTGGTGGTAGTAGTAGTAGTTGTCGTCGTAGTTGTCGTTGTGGTGCTAGTGGTTGTACTCGTGCTCGTCGTTGTAGTACTCGTCGTGCTAGTAACGGCCGTGGGGCTGGTGCTCAGCTGGACCGGGCCGGAATAGTTCGGAACGAAGACGAGCAGACCGTCGGAAGAGTAAGCAACCTGAACCGTCTCGGAGCCGTAGTAGGTCACGCTCGAGGACATCCCGTAAACGTTGAAGGAGGCGCTCATCTCCCTTACCTGATAAACGTTGCCTCCCGCTATCACGTAATAGGTCCTGGAGGAGTTGAAGTCGGGTATCACGAACTGAGCCAGGGTGCCCCCGTTGTAGGAGACGGTGGAGTTGGAGTTAGAGAAGGGTTTGAGGCCGTAAGTGACGTTGAGTATCGCCACGGCCCAGGAGTACCCCACGGGCAACAAGGCGTAGGTGGAGTTGGAGACCTTGACGGACCCGATTATCTGGATCGGGAAGTAAACGGAGTAGAGCCCTTGGGCGATCCCGCTCGGAACTATCACGGCGTACATAACGGTGTTGGAGCTCAACTGCTGGAAGCCCACACTGTACTGCGGTCCCTGCTCCATGTCAGTCACGGGAGGTAAGGGGGATAGATAATAGCTGCCGCTCGGTAGTTCAACGCTTACCGAGAAGTACAGGTAGGACCCTGGCTTCACGTTCTGAACCACCACGACGCCCTTAGATCCGTTGATCGTCGCCGGTTCAGAGACAGCGGACGAGCTCGGTACGTAATTGACCTTGAGGACTTCCTCGCCCAGAGATACGGTGTTCAACCCTGGGGTCAAGCTCACGTTGACCAGCTGGAACGAATACGGAGCCAGGCTGAGGGAATAGCTATGTCCGTTCACCGTCAGGCTGACCTCCACGGGCTCGTAGCCCTGGTTAACTACAGGTAGAGTAAAGGTGGGGGTGCTGGAGTTGTAGGTTATAGCCAAGCCGTTGGGGACGTGCGCGCCGCCCGGGTTGGTCATCGCGCTGACCGTCAGGGGTAAAGCGAACGCTAACGCGGTGAGAGCTAACAGAACCAAGTACGTTAGAGCTGAGGCCTTGGCCTTGACCATGTCGAGTCGGTCTGACCTAGCTGAAGCCAGTAAAAAGCCTGTGGGCAACACCGTATTACGCGTGTGGATACAGCCCTCAGTAATATCTTAATGGAGAGAAAAAGCGGTGAGGGCGCGGAGCAACGCCTGAATCCTGTATACACAAGTATACACCACTTTATAAACTCCTCAACCCTCTCATGCATCAGAAGTGCTATGAATAAGACTCTAGGTTTAGTCCTAGCCTCCCTGTTCCTCCTCTCTATGGTAGTTGGAGTCGTAAGCGTACAGCCGACCCAAGCGGCTTCCGGTAACCCCCAGACCTACATAGTGCCCATAAAGCTGCCCTATGAGTTCGCAGTAGTCGTAACGAACGTTAACCTAGGCACAAACACTAGCACGATCGCTCAGGAGCTCAACGCAACGTTTAACAAAACTAAGCTAACCTTAACTGTCAGCAATAGTACATACACACTAACTGTAACTGTAAACGGTAACACTTCTTATGTAAAATCCAAGAACCCCGAGGGCTACAATACCCTCGAAGCGTTAGGTATTTACTACTCGCCCGCAGCTCAGGCAGTTGTGATGGTGTTCGACCTACAACCAGGATTATACGGTAATACATACTCGGCCTTTGACTTAATTAGCCTAATTGACCAGGCCACCGGAATTAATCTCATCAACCCAAACTCAAACATTTCCTACTTAGTCAACGCCACCGGAGGTAAGGTCTACACCACTCAAAAAGTAAACATGATAAGCGCCTATGTGCTGACTTTCTATAATAAAACTCTGGGACAATATCAGACTCTAGCTGACTCATATCCCTACAGCAAATACTATTCTGATTCCAACGAGTTAACACAATATCATTACACCGCTCAAGTGACGGTCTACCCAACGGTATACACACCAGCGCCCACTACCGCGCCTTCCGCGTCCCAGGTCTTGTTCGGACCCATATCGATCGTGAACATCTACAACCAAATGATGAACAACCAGCCCGTCGGTTGGGGCAGGTCCTTGATCAACGTCACGGTGTCCAACCCATTAGCGGCTAACACTAATGACTACGTGTTCGAATTGAACTTCACCGGTCCTGGCCCGTTAACCGTGAACTTCCTGCCGGCAGTACAGATATTCTCGGCGGACCAGCTGGCTCACTTGAAGCCGGTCGTCGGCTGGTACGAGTTCACCGGAAACAGCACCTATTTGTTCAACTACACGATAGTGATTCTAACAACTTCGCAAATCCAGAGCTTGACGGAGTACTGGCCAACGGGCCACATTACAATTAACAACCATATGCAGGAGTGGAATCAAATCCCAGGCCTCAGCAACCCCCAACAAGTGAATTACCAAGCAAGCGCTGGAGGTGGATTCAACCAAAACGTATATGTCTACGCATTCACCTTCATCTACGTTAACGGCAGAGTGCATGAAGTCGCCACGGCAGCAGATAACAACATCATCGGAGCAAATAACTTTATTCAAACCATAGACTTTGCAGGCGTATCAGTTTCTGTAGTTTATGTATACGTCAACTCCACCAGCACCGCCTTAGAAATAAGTCCTCTGGACTGGACGCTTCAGAATAATGGCCAAGTTTACTACCAAGTTTACTACCAGAACTTCAACCTGACGATACAGCCCAAGCTCCAGCTGACGCCGATTCCGGTCACGATGCAGCTCTCCGCGACGAGCTATGAGGAGGTTCCTGCTAGTGTGTTCAGCAGCCTCGGCAACAACCAGTACAGCGGCTTCTTGCTGACTACTCCCCCAGGCTCCAACGGCATTAACGTTACCTACTACCTGACCGGTAACGACACCATTAGCAGCTCCCAAGCTTTGACCTACGTGAAGGCCCTGGGCACTATGAAGTTCGTTCAGAACGACAATTTCGGGCAACAGAACCAGCAGGTAGATGCGCTGTCCGTGGAGGGTGTTATCGCGACTCCAGCTTACCCGTCCCTCAACGGTTCGGCCTTCACCGGCCTCGTTGTGAACGTGGAGACCTACACGGACAACGGATACGTGACTATTAACATAAACGCCAACACGTTAAAGGCGAGCGTTAATAATCCTGCGGGTGTTGCTAATGTTAATGGGCAACAACCAGTGCAATGGCAAGTAGACGTAAACGGGAACGGGATTAACGGGAATAACATTGTAAACATAGTCCTGGGTTCTGGTCTACCGTCAGTGTACTCGCAGAAAGTGTACATAGGGACCGGAGGCTTACCGGCCACGCAGACCATATCGCCGATCGTAATGAAAGGAGCCATTCCGGTCTATCCTACCCAGTTCTACCAGGCTCTCGTGGACTTCGGCCTGTGGAGCAACCAGACTATAGTTTACGTCTCCGGCTGGATCGTTACGACTGGTAATAATGTGTATAAATTCTACAACACGAAGTACTTCCAGGCTAGGGTGATACCGCCTTCAGTGAGCGTGGGTAACGTGAATCCGAGCTCCTTGACTTGCAACAACTACATATGGGTGAACTTCTACAGCCCGGATGACGTACTAACCACAGGGTACTACAACGGACGATATGCCTGGTACAACTCGCAGAATATACAGGCACCCAACACCATAAACAACGGCCAGGTGAGCGGTGCTGTGCTGAGCACTATCGACGACTTAAACAACGAAATTGCACAAATGGGAGGTCACGTTCAATTCAACTCTATTCAGTCTAATTACTTCACTGGTGGCAAGTACATCAATGTGATTACTAACAGATTAATTGACCTCAGTAACGTGATAACCAACTATCTGGGCCTGAGCAACTGGACGGAGCAGTCCGGCGTGCCTGGCGGGATGAACATAACTACATCACCCAGCTTCAGCTGGGTAGGGTACACTCCGGGAACAATCAGATTTGACCCCACGACAGGCAACTGGAACGTCTACGTGCCTAACGTCTTACCCAGGTACACTGCAACGAATGTGCCCACTCCCAACTTCAACATCAGCGTCTACGTGAGGTACCAGTACTACATGGGAATGGGCGCTAACCCACAACAGACTATCAATCCTGGGATCTACTACGGACCTCAGAACACCTTCATTATAATCCTGCCGCCCAACATGACGGTGGGGACGAAGATAACCTTCTGGTTCGCGGCGGGCGACTACGCGGTCCACTACTACTTCAACCAGCTGATATGGAACAGAACCGTTACTATCACAGTTCCTAACGCCACCCTTGCCCTCAAGGCACCCAGCGTCGTGCCGTTGTACCAGACCACCGTACCGATACAGATAATCGAGCCGTACTACGCGGCGCCGTACCCGGCCCAGCTCTCCATAGGCACCAACACCGTCACTCTAGTAGCGAACTTCTACACCTTGAAAGGCGCTACGGTCTCGCCAAGCGGGGTGGGAGTGGGTAAGATAGCGAGCGTAACTGTGACCTTCAGCAACGGCACGACCGAGAAGGTACTGCTGACCGGCAACAACGTGACTGCTCTGTTCCAGGGCGGCGTGTTCAACGAGAACGGCAGCTGTACCGGTGCCTACAACGCGACTCTGAGCGTAACGGGCCTGATGGACATATTGCACCTGACTTCCGTGTCCCAGCTGAACGGCGCGACCCTGACCATAACCTACTACGACCACATAACCCATGCGACCGCTAGCGCGAAGATCAGGTTCGGCGGGTACAGCGCGGCGACCCCTGTTACTACTCCGAAGCCGGCCAGCATCTTCTACGTCCTCACCGCCAGGTACCTCAACGCGACGTACGGAATTCCTGTGGCCTTAGCTCAGAGCGTCGCGGTACAGCCGTACGTCTCCCTGAACGACACCTTCCTGGCCAAGTCCCTGCCTGGAGCTATAACTAACCTGCAGGTGATAAACGTGACCATAATCGACCACTACGGCAACAAGTACAGCATATACTACAACTCCACGAGCGGCAAGACCATCGTTGCTATAAACGGTAAAACGAACGCGTCTTACCAGGGCAACTTACTGCCTACCATACCTGAGACGGCCCCGAGCAGCGGCATCTTCAACGGTACGCCCATCACCCTAGTCATAAACGAGCCAGGCAAGCTCTCCAACGGTACTGCGTTTAACGGAACCCTGGCCGTCAACCTTGCAGGCAACACTGTGACATTAGGCCCTGCCACCAACTTCGCCCTGCCGGTCTACTCATTCGCTGGGAAGCTCTTCGGTTACAACAGCACGATGTACGTAACCGTGCAAGACCCAGCGTCTGGCAGCACCACTACGCTGAAGACCTACATAACCGCGTTTAACATAACTCCGATCAGGATAGCCCCCGTAAATATACCTGTGCCCTGGCCTAACGCCAACAAGGTGGTCGAGTACGTGAACACCAGCTACGTGCTGACCCCGACGAACCAGTACATAGTGATACAAGTGACCAGCATAGTGAACTACACCGGCAAGGTCTACATCGTCACGGTGGTGACTCCTGGTAAGAACAGCCTGACTGCTGCACCGCTGCTGGTGAACTTCCAGACCGTGGCGCCCGTGCCTGTGATAGGCCCAGGGATAGTCGTCCAAGTGCCAGTGCAGTTCTCGCAGATCGGAGCGCTGAGCAGCGGCTACTACACTGTAAGGATGTTCGCTGTGCCTTTCGCTGGCGGCCCAGTGATATCGCTCTACCCGGCGCAGATAGTCTTCACTAACGTGTACATCAACACAACGACGGTCTGAAAGGTATGATTTTTTCTTTCCTTTTTAATAAAAAACGTTTTGAGGTGGTTAGGCTTTGAGGATTCCCGCTTCAACTCTCTTGATTCTCCTTCTCGTAGTGATCCCCGCTATATCCCTGGCTATAGTCTCAGCTTCGATCGGCGGAATAACTATACTCTCCCCTACGCAAGGACAATCCTTCAGCGCTGGGCAACCGCTGGTTCTCGTTGTCAACGCGACAGGTTACGCTGGTCAGGTCGCTACGGTGTACGTCTACAACCCAGGCGACTCGATAGTGTACTCCGGGGCCTTCCAAGTCCCCTCTAACGGGATACTCAACGCGACCCTGTTCAACTGGCCCGCCACCACTAGCGGCAAGTTCCCAGCCGGTACTTACACGATAGTAGTACTGATAGGTTCAGTCGCGGCTGCCAGCGTTCAGGTGTACTGGGCTCCTGGAATCGCGAACTTAGTGGTAACGGTGGTGAACGGACAGACTGGCCTGCCGCTGCCTAACGCTCCCGTGAGCGTTTACAACGCCTCCAGCAACACGCTGTTGGCGAGCGGCATCACGAACTCCAGCGGCATGGTGACGCTTCACGTAGTGGCTGTTCCCAACGTCAGTGAGACCTTGAAGATAATAGCGACGCCACAGGGATACCCGCCTCAGAGAGTGCTGTATACCGTCAAGGGACCTGGAACCTACGCGATAACTCTCAAGGTCTATCCTACGTCTCTGGCATTGAACGTTCTAGGTGCCTACATAGGCACGGTTCAGATTGCGCCGGCTCAGCCCAGCTCTGTGACCGCGTCAGAAGGTGAACCGCTGTCCCTGATAGTCCAGGCCACTTACGAAGGCAGTCCTGCCTCGAACGCTACTGTGTCAGCTACGATGCAAATCGGGGGGACCAACGTCACTGGCACAGTAGTCCCAGTGGGCAACGGCGTGTTCAACGTTACCTTCGTGGTACCCTCAGTCGGTGTGCCTCTCAGCGGCTATATCGTAGTGACTGCGAGCTACAAGGGGAGTACCGCCCAGCTGAATGTGCCGATAGTGGCTCAAGTGAATTACGGTACGTACCTGAACAACATAAGCTCTAGCGTCGCTCAGGTGAACAAGACTGTGGCGGCTCTGCAGAAAGAGCTTTCGGCCTTCAACACGACAGTGACGAACGTTCAGAAACAGTTGCAATCGCTCAGCACTCAGCTGTCCTCTCTCAACTCCAGCATCGCCGGCCTCAGCTCCAAGCTGAATCAGCTGAGCTCCCAGGTGTCGTCACTGAGCTCTCAACTGAGCAGCAGTCAGAACATGATTTACGCCGGTCTAATCGTGGGAATAATAGCTCTGATAATAGCTATAGTAGCGCTAGTTATGGTGTTGAGGAAGATAAGTTAAAGTCACATCGTTTTTTATCCTCCAACTCGTTTATCACGATTCAGCAGGATAGTCTCTTTTTGGTGTGCTTTCGCTGCTCAACCGGCTCTAAGCAACACTTTAGAATTCCTTGGTCAATCGGTCTCTAGACGAAAGAGTTGTCTTAATTATTCGTTAAATCTCTCTCGCGGAGGCTGTAACAATACGATCCATCAGGTTATTAAAGTGACAGTGCAACCTCAGGGGAAGTCACCACTTCGTATGCGCTTCAGTTCGGGGAGTTTTACGGTGAACGAAAACGACGCGCGAGTTTCGGCCTAGCAGTCGAACCTCTGCAGGTATCCAGTAGATTCGCGTTTCAGAGACCAGGTTCAAATAAACACTGTTTCATGTGATTAGTCCTATACTCCTCAGCCTATCCCTTATGCTGTCTGCGTTCTCCTCGAAGTAATCCACGTGGGACAGGAGATATTGCCTGTCGACCTTCAATTTCCCTGTGCCTATAAGCTCCACTATCCCCTTTAACTCGTCCTCATCCTCCTCCCTGAAAGCGTTAAGCTTCAGAAGGATGTAATCCTCGAGCCTCACTACCTTGAACTTATTCTCGCCGATTTTCTCCAAGACCGCTGACTCTAGGATCACGCGCGGCACGTAGAAGTCCTGTATGTTATCGTAGAAGTCTATCTGAAGCTCCTTATCGCCGACGGTCGCGATAACTCTCGGCGTATCGATGGGCGTTTTACCGTAGTCCCAGCCCTGGGAATATGCGAACTCTCTTATCTTGTCCTCCTCCGCAAAGGAGCTTATCTCCAGGGGGAAAAGGTCCACATCGCTGTCGGTTCCCTTCCTGTTCAGAGCCAGATCGACGACGGTGTCGCCGATTATCACGAAGTCGCCGAGGCCCTGCTTGATGACCTCTAGGACTCTTCCGACCTCGAGGAAGGTTATCACGTGCATTT
>Ga0081473_128036_pt1 | contig 14313 bp, 17 predicted proteins | sample CisSprmetagenome_FD_70977 | JGI IMG/M metagenome (GOLD analysis project Ga0081473, IMG submission 70977) | Hypoxic/sulfidic aquatic microbial communities from Cistern Spring, Yellowstone National Park, USA v2 (version 2) | ecosystem: Environmental > Aquatic > Thermal springs > Hot (42-90C) >... | reverse complement strand
CTACGAATTCGTGGGGATCATCATTTCCAGGGAAGTAAAAGAGCTTTACATTAAACTGCCTATATCTTTCCTCAACCTTCCTCATCCAATCATCAAAACTACTAATCATTAATTTTACCAAGCTTTCACGGACTTTACTATTATTATTTAGTAATTCGTTATATTCATCCTCGTCAATAACATACGGATAGTAACCACTATTTTTTGCGTCTCGTATGACTTCCTCTAACTTTTTCTCATCGAAGGTCTTAACCTCGCCAAAGACATTGGCAGTGTATTGACCATTCTTAAGCTTAATAATTGGCATTAGAGCCTTACCTGTTAAATCACCATTAAGTATTACAATATCTGCCTTGTATATTTTTGGTATATTTGCAAGTTTTGCATAGGCTATCTCCGAACCATGTAGATCAGATACTAAAACAATTCTAATCCGATCTCCCATTGTTCTTGCCTTCCCACAATTACTTAAAAAGTTTTCCCGCATCACTATACCAAATAAGATCTATTATCAAGATCTAATTATTGTGAATAAAGGTGCATGTGAGAAAGGCTTATAAGCATAATGAGGAAAAATTGCTAGATGGGTCAGGACATTACTGAAGAAAAACTAAATAGGGGCTTAGAAATTGTTAACACATGTTCTAATAACAAGGTAACGTGCAGGTTACTTGGTGGTATAGCCATCTACTTCCTAGTACGTGACATATACCCGGAAGTCCCACCCCTTAAACGAGAGCCTAAGGATGTCGATTTAGCATCGCATAAGAGGGATTCAGGGAAGGTTTCTAAGGCGCTAGAAACCATCGGTATTATAGCGGATAAACATTTTAATGCACTCCATGGCTGGGAGAGGCTTAAGTTCATGGATCCTAAATTCAATATGAGAATTGACGTTTTCCTAGACACCTTCAGGGAGAGCCACGTCATAGACCTCTCGGATAGGCTCGAGAGGTTCTCACCAACAATACCACCGAGCGACCTACTAATGACCAAGCTCCAGATATGGGAGATAAATGAGAAGGATATCAAGGACATAATAGCCATGCTCTACAAATTCGAACTAGGCGATAAGGACACAAACGACACAATAGACCTGGGTAGAATAACGCACTAAGACCCTCACGTAATTCCCATTACCATGATATCTAACACCAGCCAATGCAATTAATGAGTAACCAAGCACCTCAAAAACGCCGTGAGGCAACAAAGGCACTATAACCATTAAACTCCTCGCTACAAAAGACGTCATAAAACCGACATATAAACCCTCAACAAATAATATAAGACCCGCAAGAAGTACTGAGTAGCTAATCAGGAATACCATTAACGAAAAAGCGATGTTCCTCAGCAATATCATAAAAAGCATCCGCAATGGTGCTAAGTTATTCATAACAAATGGGCACAAGCGGTACGGCCATACATCGCCTAACAATATACCTCCCACGATGCCAACCCACATAGAGGCCATATTGTCCAACACAATATACGTATCCCTAATACCCATCACCTAAAATAAAGAACATGTATAAGAGGTACCATGACGTAATAAAGGTAGTCCAGGGCAATGAATATTAACGTAATCGATACCGCAGTTAACAACGCACGCCTCAAATTACGCAACGCAAACCAGGTAACTAGTAACGAGAAAATAAATGAAATAGCTATAGCCGTAATATTCGAATACAACCACGAATGATAAATAGAATAAAACATAAAGGACATCGCAGAGCCCATTATGACAATTGACGCATCTATCATGGAGAGATCAATCACCGAGTCATCACCTAAACCCTCACCAAACCACTTAATTATGGGCCTATAAATAATACCAAGTAACATAGTTAATAAGAATAAGCCAATAACAACACCAATATAGATAAGCGAGGCCAACTTAATGTAAACATCCACAGGAGGCACCGGATAAATGCCGGTAGTAACAAAACCAGCAAAGAAGGACGCAAGTAACGGAAACTCCCAGGGCGCGTAGGCACCAACGACATCACCATATAGAAAAGCCAAGTCCCTCTTACCTGGATGCGTAAACCTTGACCTAATGGGGGCCCTCCTCGGATCATCAATCCCAAAGAGCGACTTGAGTACCGTCCTAAAGCCCTCCAGGGATTTAGGACCTAACCGTCTGTGAACAGCCCTATCGGCAAGCAACTCAAAGGTCCTAGTCAATACGATAAGTGACGTAACTAAAAACGGTAATTCAGTCCACAGCATCGGGTAACCCCTCCTACCGTAATAAACAAGCATCGACAACCCAATAAATAAGATGGCATTAAGGACCAGGGTGTGCTTATGCCTCGCGTGATAACCCTCATTATATATTGCGCTCACGACAATAGACCATGCAACATTACTATCAAAAGAGAACCTAAAAATCCTTAAGTTCTGCCTTATTGATCATTACTCAACGACTTATTTCTCAACAGGCCACGCTACACGCCATTATGTAAATACCATACGCATATACACATGAGGTTAAACCAAGTTAATGATGCAGTTACCATTCAGCATTAAGGCCTCACGATGTTCGTAGTATATCATGAGGTTCCAGCCTCTCAATACCTGTCTTGTCAAAGTCCTTATCGAATGATACCAATCTAAGCCCCATCTTCTTAGCGTAGTAATAATGAAGCCCATCATCGAAGTCAAGACCCACCCTAGACGCCAATTCAGATGCCATAACCTCTTCATCGATCGGTGAATCGATTATTACGAGCCCACGCCAAGTACTTAACTCAGACAAGTACTTACTCACCAAGTCCGGCTTACCGAGAATTGCGGAGACAGCGTGTATTGTGAAGTGGAGCACATATGCCCTAATATCGCCCCTCTTAACCCTGTTAAGAAACTCATAGCACTCGGCCCACCTATCCCTCCTGTAAAGCACCTCCAGGAATACATTAGCATCAACCAGGTACATGGGCCCTCCTCCTCAGGGCCTCAATTATGTCTTCACCGCCCCATTGATAGTCAGACTGAAGGCCGAGGCCCACAATGGCGTCAATACCACCAACCTCCCCATGCAACGCCAGTTCCCTGGCTATTAAATCAGCAATGGCCCTTGACAACGAGCCCCTCCTAAGCCCATACTTCACGGCAACGTACCTACGAAACCTCTCAGCCAAATCCCTGGGCAACTCAACCTTAATAACCTCAACATCCCTCCCACCACCCACCACCTAACCACCAAAGAACATAAGTACAAAAGCACTTAAGAACCTTTTTAATCACACAAACAAACAGTCAAGAACGGATTAAGCAAAGAGCATCACTTGATAATCGAGACACACGATCCAAAGACCGTATAAGACACGTATTGAACCACCCACCCATCACAACCAACCCAAACCACCACACACCCAGAAAAACACCACCACAAAAAACCACAAACAAAAAGAAACAATTTAAAACAAAACTACGAAACCTGCTGACCCTGACCAAGCCTATACAACAAACGCCTATAATTACGACTATTCCTCAACCTAGGAACCAAATTCCTCCTAGGCTTAGCAGGAATCCTAGGCGTCTGACTCCTCACTTTGCCTGCTTTTGTCAATGACCCATGGGACGGCACGTTCTATCACTCAATTCTTACTAATTACTGCTCCTTTATAAGGTTTTCTTTCTCTTTGTCGTTTCTATTCTGTATTATTGCTAAAATTGTATTAATTTAATTTTAAACGTAGAGATCGGAGCTTTAATGTCCTTTATACCTCTTTATCTGAGATGAATATTTTATCTGATGATCCTGGAGAAAAGGCTACCTTATATAGGATCCTTGCCATCCATTAGAAGAGACTGGTCTCGTAGGATTAAAGCTCATAACATTAAGTTTTATGGGAGTTTTATGGAGTTTTTATCACATATCATTATCTTGCCATACGTAGGCGAAAAAGCCGTCGAAGTAACTAGGAACCTAAGCATGGAGATATACGTAGGTGCTTAATTTTTGCAACTTTGAACTTAAGCCCTAAGGGAATTAGCCCTCATCAAGTGACACCTTATCTATGTCTATACCCATATCTAATAACACGAACTTGGACACATAATGCTGCTTATCGGGCCAGTGAATAACGTATGCCTGCCTATATCTACCCTTCTTCACCTTAATCACAAGCGTACCATAATTACCGCATATGGGGCACCTAATCCTAATACCTAAATTCTTGTAATTCACATGAGGTCTTTAGTGCGCTTATTTATAAGTCCTTCGTCTCATCTTTAAATACATCAAATGGGGTAAAGCTTAAATGCTCCAGCTTTCCAGTACCCCTTATGGTGACGTATGACGCTCTATTGAAAGACCTCAACAATTCCGAGGTAGAGCTTTCCCGATTACCAACGCTACTACATGAACTCAGCAATAAAATAGTTGAGAATTGGTCTGAATTGAAGAATAGCAATGAATACATTAGAAGCAGGAGAACAGCCTTCAACCGTTCATTTTATGAACTTAAGCCCTCAATAAAACTAAACATAATAATTACGAAGACGGATCATGAAATTAATGAGGAAATTATGAGACAGGTACTGGCTGGCTTAAGCATTAGTGATCTTTACATTGGTGAGAACCTAATCTCACTGTCTACCCCAGATTCCAAGTTAATTACAACTACAGTCTACACACTTGGTAATGTGCTTCATAGAGAAAATATTAGTGTTTACCTTTATCCAATGGTAATGGAGGGTTTCAGGAAATTGAGTATTCCATTTCATATAACGATTAGGCGTAATGGTGAGCTAAATGATTTCGTAGTAAATGTCGATAAAGCCAAATCACTAATTAATAATTCATCCATCCCTGATTACCTACGTCCCTGGTTAATATCAGCTGTTAATAATTGGGGTAGTGTTAAGGTTAGGAAGGGTGTTCGTTTTGTTTGGTATGCTGTTAATGGTTTGTTTGGTAGGGGTTCTGTGTTTGGTTGGTTTGTTGGTGATGGTGTTCTTGGTCATGTTGGTAGGGGTAGTTTTGATGTGGGTTTTTCGTTTGTTGTTGATGATGCCGTCAAGGCTTTTATGAGTGATTTCCTGTGTCGTCTTTATGGTTGTGGTGGTGGGTTCTTTGGTGGTTCTGGTGCTAGGGGTAGTGAGCATTACGTGGTTTGTCCTGTCAAGGCTGTCGTTATCAGCGACATAATTTCTATTGCTAAGTCCTGGCCTGGGTATGCCCTGGTTGATAGGGTCCGTGAGTTGCTTGATGCCGTTAATTACTCAACACCGTGCCTTGGCTACAGGAGGCATCCTGTAATTAATGTGCTTGGGCATGAGTTGGTACTTCGTAAGCACAACATGGGCCGTGGTTGGTACTTAACAAAGGTGAGTAGTGATAAAGAATTGATTGAGAACATAGCCAATGACCTGAGGGTGGCTGGGTTCAATGTGAGTGTTAGGGAGGGTAGGCATGGCTTCGAGCTTTACGTGCCCATTGAGGACACTAAGAGGATTTTGAGGATGCTTGGGCTTTACGAGAAGTTTTATGGTGAGCCAAGGAGACTGCCAAGCATTGACGAAGTAGTTAAGGTACTCAGTAGTTTCTCTATCAAGAGGTGGCATGTGCATGTTGGTAAAGGACGAAACTCGAGGGGTTATGAGTACGAGGAGACCTGCCTATTGATATCCCTGGGAAACTCGGGAGCTGCGATTAAACTCAAGGAAGCTCTAGTAAACATAGGCATTAAAGTCCGTAAGACGGTGTGGGGCACGGTAATCATCTGCAGCCCTGAAGACAGGGAATTAACAATAAAGGCTCTGCAATCATTGCAGTAATTGTCTCGGTTAAACCTTAAATGATTAATGGGTAGGGAGTAATTTGTATGTTTTGAGGGGTTGAACTGATTCGTATTATAAATGGTTTTGTGAGATAAGTCGAATATTTAAGACGCGAAATTGTGAAATAATGAATAAAATAAAGTAAGATAATTTTTAATTCTAGGTTTTGAGAGAAATTAGGTACAGACTGGAACCCATCCATTACTTACTGGGGCATTAAGTATTGCTGTGGCTGATGCTATGTAGTAAACTTCTGTTGGGTAGAGGGTCCATGATGTCGTTGCCGACGCTACCTGCCCGGCGAAGTATATGCTCATTGTTTCTCCAACGCCTTCCCCAACATTGTCCTGGAGCATTGGTGGTGAAATTCGTGGTGCCTTTAGTGTTCCTTCTCCGCCCCATTCCTGGTCGCCAATCGTTATCTCGCTATGGAATATGTACCCGGGTAGCCCGCTGCTATTTATCCATGCCGTGATCCAATGGATGTTGGTGCAGTTGGTGCTGTACTCGACCCACTGCCTTACTGTGTATACCGTTAGTCCAAGCGCGTCCTTACCTTCCCACTCCGCCAGTACGTATATAATTAATTCATCACCACTGGGTTTAGGTGTGGGCGTTATGAATGATTTTATCTTCACAGTGATACTGGCTGGTGTGTAAGCCGCTAGTAGGATTACCGTGAGTAATATGATCATGGTTGCCATGATAACGCCTCTCCTGCTCATAACCTTATTTGTTATAAGGTTTTATTGCAGGACCTTCTATTGGGGCTGTTTAGGCAGTGTGCGTGCTATCGCTTAACCATAGGTTCGATTATTACGTTCATTAATTGCAATGTTTAAAATTGTTGTGCTGTTTTGTTGGTTTGATTATGGGTGTTGATTGGGATTACGTTGATTCATTGATTAGGGATGTGATGGACTCGATAAATAGGGTAAATCGCTATGTCGGTAAGCCGTATAGTGAATTAAGTGAGGAGGAGAGGTTGGCGATTAGGTACTTAATAATAACGATGGTGGAATCCCTAAACGCCCTCGCCCTACACATAGTTAGGAGGCACTTTAATGAGAGACCCGAAACCCCGATCCACTCTCTGCGTGTCCTTAGGGATGGTGGGTTGATTGATGAGGCCTGCCTTAGGGATATTGTTGCGTTAATAAGGCTTAGGAACCTGCTTGTTCATAGGTACTGGGTCATTGATGATGAGAGGGTTTATTGGAGCGTCAGGAATAATTTTAAATGCATACTTGCGTTGTTGGATTCGATAAGGGGTTTGCGTGGGCGTTAAGTATAGGTACTTCAGGATTGATGACGCTGGGAGGAATAGGTTAATTGAAACTATAAGATCTGTAGTGAATGGGTATAGTGAGGTTCTCCTGGCAGTCCTGTTTGGCAGTTTCGTTGAACTTGGCGAGTTTAGGGATGTGGATCTCGGCATTTACTGCAGGGGTGGTTGTTGGGACGTGGCCGTTGAGTTAGGTATGGAGCTTGAGGAACGTATTGGTCTGCCCTTCGACATAGTGGATATCGATGAGTCACCAATCACCCTCCAGTTAAGGATCTTTAGGGCAGGCATACCAATCCTCGAGAGGATCCCTGGACTGTTTGAACACTTATTCCTGCGTTCCCTCGACTATCAGTTCATGATTAGGCAATCACCGGAGGAAGTGACGTAGACTAAGCATTGTTTGATAATCACCGTCAAGTTTAATAACGTGTCGTCATCACGTTTTGTGTTTCGACTCGTAATTCGAGTATTCATTACTTATTTGTCGTTTGTGGACATTACCTTCGCTAATCATACTAGGATTAGGGTTAAATATTGCTGGTTTTCTTCGGTGTGCGTGGGTTTCGTCTCGCTGTTGATTAATGTGTTGAATTACGTGGGGATTATCGCGTTCGCATCGTCTGGTGCGTTTAAGGCTTACGAGAAGGGTTTGGATATACTGGGTGGTATTGTCCTCGGTTCCTCCGTCGCCCTGGCAGGTGGTATCATTAGGGATGTGCTGCTGGGCATTTTTCCGCCTACGAATATTGTCTATTTACCATATGCGGTAACGGCCATTACTGCATCCATAGTTGCGTACGCATTTTACCCCCTCGTATCAAGGTTTCGGGAGGCCTTCCTATACGCTGACGCTGTTGGCCTCGGCACGTTTGCTGCGGTTGGGGCTGAGATAGCGTATCAACATAGCCTCAATATACTTGGCATTATATTGATGGCTGCGATCACCGCGACGGGTGGTGGTGTTGTCAGGGATGTTTTGGCTGGCGAGGTTCCCGTGATATTTAGGCGTGATATTTACGCTACAATAGCGATGTTGGGCGGTATCCTATATGTAATACTGAGGCCTGTGGTTGGTGGTGAGGTGGATATATTGGTCACTGCGGTATCTATAATACTCGTGCGATTCGTAATAATAATGAAGGGCCTTGATAAATCCTATGTAACAATACGTATGGTGCGGCATGGGGTTAATAATCGTGAAAAGGAAGCACTTGAACGTAAATAGATTTCAATCTTCAACAACATTGATGCCTAATTCGCGGGCTATATTTATCAACCTCTTAATGCGACTCCAGGATCTATCCCTAACAATCACGATGTTTCCTGCCTCTTCAGGTAATAACCCAAGTCTCCTTAACGCGTCACTAAGCTTTGTGTATGTGGCTTTATCCATTATGGCAACGTAATAGTTACCTGGATCCTTTCTTCGGCTTACGTTCAGCCCCTCCGCCAGCCTCACCACCTTCGCCCACCCCCTCAATGCCTAATGCCCTCTCTATGCTATCCATCGAATACCCAAGAACTCTCATTAACCTCTCAAGAAGCTTTTTCTTAAATAGATCGCTGCCCGCCATAAGCCTTAGTAACGGCATGTAGTATAATGAAACCTCCGAACTACTAGCGTGCAACTCAATCCTGAGCCTATTAATGAGCGCATCCCTCAATTGCCTGGACTCCCTCGTTCTAGCCATGAGCCTTATTCTCTCGGGAAACGATAACCTAACAAACCTAGCCAATGGTGGTTTATTTCGTACTAGGGCTATGCCTGCCGTCATCAACTCAAGCATGTACGGCATTAACTCCCACCCCTGGGTCTTCACAATCCTACCCCTGACAACGTCGGAGAGCGATAGATTATCAAGTGCGTCGCTGAGGGCATCTACAGACTTTGCGTACACGGATGGTACGTTATCCAGAGCCCATGGGTAGTAGTTCTCCCAGTCAAAGCTAGGTAGGAACGTCACCGACCTAGCTTCATCAAATCTCCTTGCATGGAATACCTTATCCAGTACCTTGAACATATCGAATTGGTGAGCCCTCTCTGTGACTGTGACTTCATCTTTAGTGACGACCTTCTTACCCTCCGCAACTGCCTGTAGGTCGTTTATTGCGGCCCTAACGTCACCCCCAGATGATTCAGCAATGAGTTTTAACGCGTCCTCCTCACACTTAATACCCTCATTGTTGCAGATCCTCCTCAATATTGTCATTATGTCATCCTCATCCAATGGCTTCAACTGTATAACCTCCGCCTCATCCCTCAACTCCCTGAACTTGGGGTCCCAGGGGTTGTTCGCGGTCATTATTATGGGCCATGTTGACTCCCTAATCAACTCAATAATAGCCGCTAATCCACCCTTATCCTCCCTAACATTCAACCCATCAACCTCATCAAAGAGTATGATCCTACCCCTAAACCCAAAGAGCGAGCCCATCTTCATGGAACCCCCTATCACCTGCCTAATCCTCTCACCCGTCCTCACATCGCTCGCGTTAAGCTCTAGCACTTCATAGCCTTTCTCGTTAGCCAAAGCATAGGCGAGCGTTGTCTTACCAATACCGGGAGGTCCGGCTAATAACACGGCTCTCTTATTTGGTTTACCCTTCTCCCAGCTGTTTATCCAATCAAGTAGCGCCTTCTTAGCCTCATCTTGGTTCACAACCTCAGAGAGCTTCCTTGGTCTGTATTTCTCGACCCAAGGTATCCTCCTAGACACAACCTACTCACCTCCTCTTGGCAGGCGCCTTGGTTTCCTTAGCCGTGCTTAATCCATACTTCTTACCAATGAGCATGAGTCTCGCGAGTAGGGCTGATAGTTGTATCTCCTCATCAGAACCTTCGGTAAGCCTATAATCAATATCCGCCACAATTTCTGCAACTTCCACCTTAGCCTCCTCAGGTATCTGCACCTCACCGCTCAGTATTCGCCTCTGTACTGCCTTAAGTATTTCTATGCCAGATACGCCGTGTTCGTACATTAGCGCGCGTAACTTATCGCGAGCCTTTACGAAATCCCCACTGAATGCTATGTTCACTAGATCTATTATTTCCTTAGGTTCTATGAAGCCAACCGTCTTATAAACAATCTCAGGTGTTATCTCCTTGGCCGTGGCCGCCGCTGCCTGTAGTGTGTTTATTGCCTTTCTCATGTCCCCCTGGCTTATCTCCCAAATTGCCCCCAATGCCTCGTCGTTGATCTTAACACCCTCCCTCGATGCGATCTCCCTCAACCTAGCAATAACGGCATCCTTAGGCAGCGGTGCAAACCTAAATAACGCGCACCTGGACTGGATGGGCTCGATAATCCCAGACAAGTAGTTGGCTAGGAGTATGAACCTGGTGACGTTAGCGTACATCTCCATCATCCTCCTCAACGCCTGCTGCGCATCTGACGTCATGTTATCCGCCTCATCGAGTATTATTAATTTATACGGTGCCTTACCCATCGGTGCTGTCCTAGCGAATTCCTTAACTCTCTCCCTAATCGTGGTTATGCCTCTCTCGTCGCTTGCGTTGAGCTCGAGGACATTCTCACGCCAGGAGTCGCCGTAGAGCTCGTGGGCGATGGCAAGGGCCATGGTAGTCTTACCAGTACCAGGGGGTCCGAAGAATATGAGGTGTGGCATGTTTCCTGTTTTCACGAACTGCTTTATCCTCTCCTTAACCTCTTCCTGATCAATAATCTCATCAATCCTAGACGGCCTATACTTCTCAACCCATATTAGTTCTGCGATGGACATTGCAAGAGTATGAATTATTTCAAGGATAAATAAATTATTCTTTCCAGGTATTTGGGGAGGTAATATTATTAATAATATTGGAAGAGCCTCACCTTGCGCTTGCGGCAATTCTCTCCATCTCGTCTCTCTTCCTTACAGCGTAGGATTTCTGATCGTTCTGGGCAGTGGCCACTATTTCCTCGGCAAGGCACTCCTCAATTGGTTTTGGATTATTGAAAGAGCACTGCCTAGCCCCTTCCGTGATCCACCTAATCGCTAAATCAAGTCTCCTCAGCGGTGATACGTCAACCGATACTGGGTACGCTATACCGCCATAAACGACCCTCGTGATCTCCTCCCTAGGCGCTGCGTTGATTATTGCATCGACAAAGACCTGGATTGGGTTTTGCCCGGTCTTTAGGTAAACTATGTCAAAGGCTCTCTTAACTATGTTGTAAGCCTTGTGCTTCTTACCTGCATTCCTACCTGGATGCATTAATTGATTAATCAGTCTCTCAATGGCTGGTATCCTAGCCTTGCCAAACTTCCTCTTTTGATACCTACCTGACGTGTGCGGTAGATACATGGGCTTTAGGCATAAATACCTCCTAAGCCCTGGATCCTTAACCACAACATTATCAAAGGGCCACTTACCAAATAATTTTATTGGTTCACCATCTAAGGTCTTCAAATCCCTAGGGCACTCCTCGATTATCGTTACTCCACCGACTTGGTAAGTTACTGTCTCCTTGGGTAGTGTAATTTCCCGATCACTCATTACGCAGGTAAGTAACACGAATACCTTTTTAAACATTTACCAAGGTCGAGGATTGGTTGGAGGATGGGGTGGTATTATTTCAATTAGCCCTTCACAACACCAATTGGTACATGCCTCGAGATCCTCTTAGCCATACCCGTGGCCTCGGCAACCTCGGCCACCTTATCCACATTCTTATAGGCCTCAGGGGCCTCCTCACTTATTATCTCGCTCTCGGCAGACCTGACTATGATACCCCTACTCTCCAGGGTACTCCTAACCTTATTTGGCGGTAGCATCCTAACTGCGGCAGACCTACTAAGCGTCCTACCTGCGCCGTGAGGTGCTGTACCGAAGGTTACCTGGAATGATGTTGGTAAACCAATCAATACGTAGGACGCCGTACCCATACTACCTGGGATAAGCACTGGTTGACCGATATCCCTGTACTTAGGTGGTATTTCTGGCCTGCCTGGTGGGAATGACCTGGTGGCTCCCTTCCTATGCACTAGGACTTTCCTTACGTGGCCTTCGTCATCGATTACGTGATCCTCTATCTTAGCTATATTGTGGGCTACATCATAAACAACCTCAAGACCTAGTTTGTCTGGATCCCTGCCAAAGACTCTCCTAAACGCCTCCCTAACCCAATGCGTTATTATCTGCCTATTGGTCCATGCATAGTTAGCCGCACCCTTCATCGCAGCCAGGTAGTCCTGGGCCTCCTTAGTCTTCAACGGCATCGCAGCCAACTCCCTATCTGGCAGGAACAACCCCCATTGCCTCATTTTATTCTCGGCAACCCTTATGTAATCGGTGGCAACCTGGTGCCCAAGCCCCCTACTACCCGTGTGTATGAGCACCATTACCTGACCCTCTTGCTCAATACCAAGTCTCTTGGCCAGGTCTGGATCGAATATCTTGTTGACGACCTGGATCTCTATGAAGTGGTTGCCACTACCAGTCGTCCCAAGCTCATCCTTACCCCTCTCCTTAGCCCTCTGGCTAACCTTACCGGCGTCGGCGCCCTCATAATGCCCAAACTCCTCTATGTAGTTCTTATCATCAGACCAACCATAGCCCTTAGACAACGCCCAATCAACACCATCCTCAAGAACCCTATCCAAATCAGAGAAGGACAACCTAAGAAGCCCCGTCTCACCAACACCAGCTGGTACGAGCTTAAATATCGTATCAACAAGCTCCCTCAACTTCGGTCTAACATCCTTCTCGGTTAAGTTCGTCCGTAACAACCTGACGCCGCAATTAGAAACCACAAATCCGTCGGCAATAAAATCATGTGGATCGTCATTAAGTGTGACATCATAAACAAATCCGTTAAATGGCTCAACCTTGACGTCCTCAACCTCGTCCCATACGATATCACCGTAAACGTGCTCCTTCAACCAATCCTCAAACTTCGGGAAGTTCTTAGGAACCCTGGGCTTAGTCTTCCTGCCTTCGTAAATACTACGTTCAATAAATCTCTCATTAGTAAATTCCGAAGTAAGCGTAAGGATGATGGAGGTTTTCGTAGCACCGGCCTCGGCAAGAACCTTAGCCACCCTCTCGACACTAGCCCTCTCCTCAATGACCCTCTCCTTAAGCCTAAGCCACGCAACGGCGGCTAAAGCCAACCTCCTCCTTAGTGGATTATATTCATAGTTAATCCTGCCCCAAAGCCTAACTAGGTTCTCGGGCTCGTTGGATATGTAGAGTCTTAACCAAACCCTACCATTACCAGTCTCGATCCTATGTATACCAAGCACCCTAACGCCGAATTCACCGAGGAGCTCGGCAATGTCCTCCAGGAACTCAACACCATCATCCTCCAATTCCTTTACTTTAGATACCGTAACGTAGGGCTTTTCGAAATTATAACCATTAATGGTCATTGGCTTGCTCATCTCGGCGCCGAAGTACGCCGCTAGGAACAACCTCTTTATCCACAAGGGCATATTCCTTAACCACCCAGGTACTCTGAATTGGGTATGTGTTTTCTTACCTGCAGGTGCTCCAAGGGCTATTAATAATTCCTTAAAGCTTCTGGAATTAACGTGTACTGCGCATTCATGGCTCATGGTCTCCTTGCTATTGATTTTCAATTTCCTCTCCCTGCAGTACACATTGGATGGTGTGAACCCAAGTGCAATTATATCCTGCCTCAACTCCTCAAGCCCCTCCCTAGAGCCGTAGAATGCCGTTATCTTACCCCTCTCGCCATTAAATGCTCCATCACCGATGAAGTACCCAAGCAGCTTTACTAAGTATGGTAGTTTGGGATTCCTGGCGTTAAGCGGTAATAATCCTCTCCTCTCAAGCTCCCTTCTAACGCTTGGTCTAAACCCGTCACCACTGAGTATCGTTATGTCGGGCGGTTCCTCATAAGGCACACCTTCGAATGGAAATACGGCAACCCTCTGTCCAACCCTAATTTCGCCAGCATTGACCATACCGTTAGGCGTCAATATTGGGTGGTCAGCACTTGCCCTAATTTCGAAACCCGCCCTAGTCCTAATTCTAATTAACGACCTCTCCCACCTCCACAGGAATAACTTAATCTTCGTCCACGTAATACCCCCATTGTTTTTATCAATAGATACCAACTCACCACCCTTAAACAGCTTCTCTATAGGTACAGTATATCCAAACTTCGTCAACACCTTAGTGCCTGCGGGTAGGCAATTAATATCATACCCAATCCCTCCTGGGCTTACGACTCCCTCTTCCATGTCCATTGCGGCTACTCCGCCTACTGGGA
>Ga0081473_127176_pt1 | contig 14329 bp, 9 predicted proteins | sample CisSprmetagenome_FD_70977 | JGI IMG/M metagenome (GOLD analysis project Ga0081473, IMG submission 70977) | Hypoxic/sulfidic aquatic microbial communities from Cistern Spring, Yellowstone National Park, USA v2 (version 2) | ecosystem: Environmental > Aquatic > Thermal springs > Hot (42-90C) >... | reverse complement strand
CTGTGGTTCCGAGACCTCTCTCAACTCTTAGGGAAGGCTCCGCCCAACGGATCACAGCCCCGGGACTCACCGCCAAGCGAGGCGGGGGACGCCTCTCACCGGCCTATCATCTCTCTCTGCCCCCTCCGAGAGATCAAGACCGGGTCATAGGTCGCCTCCCTGAGCTGAGAGAAGTCTCACCAAAGATCTTATGATCTATAAGACAAGCTTTATAACATTAAGATCGATTCGGATCATCCCGCAGACCCATCACGGATCTGCGATCCCCACCGAGGAGGATCCCGTGTAATCCTCCTCGGGCTCATCCCCCTGACCTCCGTCAGGGGTTCCCCATATATATATACAGATAGGGGGCTTCCGAAACTAATTTCTCAGCTAAAAATCAGATCTTATCAAATATAAAAGTTTTTATAGAAGTGCATTGTTAAAAAGGGTATTTAAACATTAAGTCTTTAACATCTTCAGCTTTGCACATAAAGAAAGATCAGAAGATATATTGGATACTGTAGTTGTTAAAGATCAAGGTAAATAGATCTTCTTGAGCAAGTAGATGACGCTTTATCTTCAATTTCTATCTAAGCTGATGTAGAGTTGCCTAAGCATATCATTAGATCTTTCTTATTAAATCATGTTTAATAAATAATTGAGGTATAATAATTTTTATTCTACAAGTGATTTTTATTGTTTTGAAAGAATATATTATGGACTATATATCCGGTCGTGGATGAGTTATGAATTATTCAGATCCCTCTCTCTGTAGAAATGTGAGAGGTTGATTGAGATGGTCGAATATTTTTATAGTGTTTGTGAAAAAGGATTTAAACCTATTAAAACTCAGAGATATAAAATGAGGCTGACCAATGAAAATTGCGAGTATATGAGATATAATATCCATTTTGGATCATCATGTATTAGTTCTGAGGACGAAATAAATAATTTTGTAGTATCATATAAACATAAAGCTGTAGGGTGAGACTATAGACTCATTTACTTCTGAAATTCTCGTAGGTCTAAAGGTCAGCCTTACTGAGGTTCTGAATGAGATCCGTGAAATTACTGAGAGAGTTAGATTAACAAATGGTACCGAGGAGGATTTGAAAATAAATATTGAGAAAGTTTTACATCAAAAAGTTTGGAGTGTTTTAGAAGCTCCTGAGCCTAAGTATGAGTTTCCTGTTGAAGGTGTGAGAGGAGCTGTAGTAAAACATTATAGACTTGACGCACTCTATGGCTTAACAATATTTGAGTATAAAAGACCTGGTGTTCTCAGTAGATCTGCGGATAGAGATGAAGCTGTAAGGAAAATGAGAGATGAATATATACCTGCCTTACTTCAAAACGAGAGAATTAAGGAAATAGTTAGAGGTATTAAAAACCAAGGTTTGACTCCTAGAGTGGCAGGAGTGATTCTAGATGGCTACAGCGTTGTATTCATAGATTGTAATGTTGATTCTCAAGCTGTTTGCAGAGTTGAGCCAGAGGTTGGAGCATATAGCTTAAATACAGATAAGCTTAGAAGGATCATTAGAGTTGTCATAGCTTCCTATAGAAAGAGGTTAGATGCAAAGACTTTAGCTGCAGACTTTGGCTATGTAAGCTCTATTGCGAGGAGAGCTATAAGAACTCTCTACAACATGGTCGTAAGCGCTAGGAGCATAAAGACTAAGACTATGTTTGAGGAGTGGAGAAAGATAGCATCAATGGCTTATCCGCTATCAGGTGAAGAGCTTAGGAAAATAGCTGTGGATTATGGCTTCACAGAAGAGGAGGTGAATAATATAGATGGCGTCAGGCTATTTTATGCAATACAGACATATTATTCACTTATCCTAAAGCTGTTGGCTGCTGAAACGGCTGCTAGATTTTATGATACCGCTGCTAGTGAGTTTCTCAAAAGTTTGTTAAGAATTAGAAATTGTGATGAGCTCAGAGAAAGACTTGATCATTTGGAGAAAGGTTTTGTATATAGATGGTATGGCATAAGAAACTTTCTTGAGGGTGAGATGTTCAGCTGGTATATTGATGAATGGCGTGTTGAAACATGTAATATTGTTAAAGAGATTATTGAAAAACTAGATGATTACGACATAGAGGTCTTGACTCAGGATCTCTCAAGCGCTAGAGACTTATTTAAGCTGTTGTATGAGGAGCTTGTGCCCAGGAGAGAGGTCAGGAAATATCTAGGCATCTACACAACGCCTGATTGGCTAGCTGAGTTGATACTTGATGAGCTTGGCTTAAGTGTTGAAGGTTTTAGAAACCTTGAGACCCAAGGCAGAGACCCGTTAAGCATTAAAATTCTTGACCCAGGTGTTGGTACAGGCACATTTCTATCGCTAGTTATACAAAGACTGGTTACATATCTTAAGCAGAGACATAATGGTGAAATACCAAGCGATGTTGCTAAAAAAGCTCTACATGCCATATCACGGAATATTATAGGTTTTGACATAGATGCCTTAGCTATTCTAACTGCAAAAACAAATTATCTAATTGCATTGGCAGCCTCAGAACTTCTAGCCTATAAAGAGGGTAAGGAGATAGAGATACCAATATACATGACAAATTCGATAATTACAGCTGAAGAGAGAGAAGAGAAAGCCATGATAACAGTAGATTCCAAGCTTATAACAGTAGATGTTGTTAAGATACCTGTAACAGTTGAAGAAGTTAAGGAGTTTTTGTTACCGCTAAAGCTGGTTAAATCAACCGAGTTCACGGCATTTCTATCAGACATAGGCTCATTGCTTGAGCGTAATTTACCGAAAGACTCACCCGAAGTCTTAAAGACACTAAGCAGGTATGCCGAGAATAGTGAGAGTGAAGAAGAGAGAAAGGCGTGGATAAAACTTTTAATAGAGTTCTACAGTAAGCTATTAAAGCTTAAGAGCGGAGGTCTAGACACGATCTGGATCCCTATAATCAAGAGTTATATTATATCAACAATGTTTGAGAAAGTATTTGATTATGTTGTGGGCAACCCGCCATGGATAGCTTATAGATATATAATGAACACTGAGTATCAGAATATTGTCAAGAACATAATCACAGATGTCTATAACTTAGTTCTTGATGAGCACTTAATGACACATATGGAGATGGCAACACTATTTTTCGCGAGAGCATTAGACTTATACTTAAAGGATGGAGGACTGATCGGATTTGTGATGCCTAGAGCAATATTTAGCGCTGATCAGCACAGCAATTTTAGAGCTGGAAAAGTTTCTAAAATTAAATATAAAATTGCCGAGATCATAGATTGTGAAAATGTTGAACCACTCTTCTACGTACCTACATGTGCCATTATCGCAGTAAAGTGTGGCGAGACAACATATCCTGTGAAGGCATTGATTGTAAACGGCAAACTGCCTGAAGATAGACACAAGATATTACCACTAGCCGATGCGAAGAAACTTCTCAAGATTGAGACAGGGAGCCTGTACCTTAACTCAATTGGTGCTAGAACGTGGCTAGACTACAAGCAAGTAGATATACAAGCTATACGAACTTCACGAAGCTATTACTATAACTACTTTAGGCAGGGAGCGACAATAGTTCCACAAGCATGCTGGTTTGTAGACGTGGTAGACGTTCAACAAGACTTTGTAGTTGTTCGAACAAGTAAAAGAGTTGAGATCAGAGGCAAAGTGAGTCGTAAAATGCCCGTGCTATCAGTAGAGAAGAGATTTATCTATGGTGTATTTACAAGTGCTGAGGTATTACCTTTTTACCACTTACCACCAAACATAGCTGTGCTTCCGATAGTACCTGAAGGCTCTAGATACAGAATAATAACGAGGGGAGAAGCTTTGAGAACAGGTTACACAAAGCTTGCCCAATGGCTTGAGGAAACAGAGAAGATATGGAGTGAGGTCAGAGGCGGAAAGGAAGAAAAGATGAATATATATGAACGATTAGATTTTCAACGAGGACTATCGCTACAGAATCCAAGAGCTAAATATAGGGTACTTCACCTTAGATCTGGCACAAATCTGGCTGCTACTGTGATAAATACAGAGAATGTTCTTAGAGAAAACCAACTAATAAACGGGATCGTAGCTGGTCACACATTGCACTTCTATGATACGGATAACGCTGAAGAAGCTTACTATCTTGTAGCAATTCTAAACTCATCATTTCTTGATGAACTTATAAAGCCTATGCAATCAAAAGGGGAGTTTGGAGAACGTGATATTGGCAAGAAACCTTTTGAGTTTCCGATACCTAGGTATGATCCTAATAACGAGGTTCATAAGAGGCTTGCCGAGTTAGGCAAAAAAGCTAGTGAGATTGCCCAAAACATATTGCCTCAGCTTTTGAGTGTACGAGGTTATGATAAGAAACTTAGAGAAAGAAATGTCTTGACGCCTCAAGAGGTCGGTACTCTCAGGAGGGATATTAGAAACCATTTGAGGGACATTATACAACAAATAGACGATCTTGTCATAGAATTACTTAAAACAAGCGTCAGCAAAAACACAGGTGCAAGTTCTTTAGATAAATATTTCAAGAAAACATGATTCGATCATGTATAATAGTATGGGGCATTATGCTACTACTTACAAAAATATTTATCCATATCATTTAAAACGTCTTAGGATCTTTTCATGAAAACTTGTTCTTAATGCTCGTATATATTAAATATATTTCTCAGGCTTTTTAGATAATAGTTAAGGTTATACTGCCAATTTTACATCATTAAAGTTTTAAAAAGCTCTTCAGCCTATCTCATATATTTCATCACTATATGATCTGCTTTTCCTCTTAATTCTCCTAAGATCTTTTTAATTGATATAAGATCATAAAGTTTAAGTGTTCTCTTGATCTCTTCGAAATCAGCCTTATCAAAATTGTACTACACTAGAATTTATAGGGTTAGCTTTTCTATTTTCAAAACTATACTTCAGCATTGTTTGAGGTAGAGAGGTTTTGAGGATCTCTCTAAAGAAGCAACAAGATCTATTCAAGATGAATTGAAAAGCTTAAGATTTCTGAGGCACGTTATGAGGATCTTCTTAGTGAGGCTGATGAAAACTATTCGAGATACTTAAGCTATATAGAAAAACTATGAAAAAAAAGACTGATAAAGTATATTAAAAAACGATTAAGTAGATTATCCATGAATTAGTATTAATAAGGTCATTATCTCCTTAACTTCTTTTAATGCGTCGCTATATTTCTTATAAACTTCATTGAATCTCTTGTTTTCTTTAATTCTTCTACAAAATTCTTCGTCCTTAGTATAGGCTTCAATTTCGTGAGGTCTTAAATTATAAGGTATTGATTCATCTATTTCTCTTGCTTCATCAATATTAAGCCAATATTCACAAATATTTTTACATTTCTCTGAATGACATGTATATTGACAATGATGTATCAATTCATGAGCAAGACTTATACAGAACATCTCTTCAGGTAGATCAGTATAGATAAAGATAGCTCTCTTCTCTGGGTCATACCAGGCATGTACATATACTTTTTTCTCTATCCGTTCCTTAACTATTGTTTCAATGTCGATCCCCCAACCTCTGACATATCTTGTCATAACCTCATGCTCAAGATAATGAATAAGCGTAGGAACAACTTTAACGCTCGGGTCAATATTATGCTCTACACATATATCTCTAGCAAAATCAGTTAAGTCCTTTGAAAGCTTATTTAAAATCTCACGTAATTGTTTTGGCGCTTCAGAAGGGTTCTCAAGAACTTTCTCAAAATTTTTATTTTCAGTAGATGAAGAGCTCACAAATAACGCCCAAAACATATAGATGATGAATAGTTAAATAAATTATTAATTATTTTAAAAATTAGTAACAATCTGCTTCTAAAAATCATATAGCTTGCTACTAAAAGTTGATTGTTTGTAATGTAAATCGCATATACCCTGAAAAGTGTGAACAGATCAGTGTTCATATACGTCGTTCATGCGTGTCTTATTAACGTGTCATACTCAGTTCACATAGATCTCTCATATGAGACTTGTTCATAAAACTTTCTTGTAATAACAGATCTTATACATGTAGACTGAGAGTTTATGCAAGGTGTAAACTGATCAAAATTTACAGGTTTTGGAAAACGCATAGCTAACACTATAAGCAGCCTGTTTAAAGCATCAGACTCATGATTCCTAGAAAATTTTTATTTTAGATACTTAAGAATTTTATAGAGAACAGAACTATGTCTTTGGATTATTTTCATCACTGTTTTAAATCTGGATTTGAAGATTTTTTTAGCTCCGCCTCTGAGCTTGGCTGTGAAAATTTCGCGTACAAAGTTTCATTAAGCTTTGACAATTGTTTTATTAACTATATTCCAGATCGGCCCGCGGAAGAAGAAATAATTGAAAAAATATTTGATGACATCTTTAATTATATAAAAGAGATCTTAGAACGCTACATGCTTTGTAATGGTTCAGATATAATGTTCACAAGATATTTATGCTTATGGTCTCGATGGCTTCCAGCTTCTAGAGAGCTTTGTAAGTATTTTAGAAAAAAGATAAAAATGATTAAGGGTCTTAATCTCAAGTTTTCTCTTTCAGCCGCTTTTTCGAAATATAAGCCTTTTGTTAAGCAAGTCATGGAAGTTCCTATATACACTCATAAAAGAAGCTCGAAAAGGTTCTCAGATATTCTTTCAGAGATCTTGAATAATAGTGTAGATTCAGATTTTACGAAGGAAATATGTGATGATAACTATCTTCTTTACGAGCATCAGGCACTAGCATTTGACGAGCTGAAAAGGCCTGGCCCTAGAGTGGTAGTAGTTGCGACTCCAAATGCTTCTGGTAAGACCGAGATAGGTATTCTAACTGCCATGAATATTGTAAAGGAAGGCGACAAAAAATTGATTCTTGCAATTTATCCTACGAAGGCTCTTGCAAGAGATCAATTTGATAGATGGAAAAATAGATTGAGAAAGTTTTGTGAAATAGCTCTTAGATGCAATATTAAAGATGAAGAAAAATTTTATCTCATTTCAGACAAGTTGGACATTATTCTTTTAGATGGAGATACTATTAAGAAGTTAGGAGACAAACTTAAAATTATCACGTCTAGATACGAGCCTTTAATAGTTTTATCAAACCCACAGTTCTTCTTAACAATTCTTCAAAATGATTCTTGGAGAAAATATTTCGGGCAGAGATGTCTACATTTTTTATTACTCGATGAAATTCACTTTTATCGTTCTCGTGATCTAACTCTTTTAATTAAAATTCTAGAGCCTTCGATCATAGGATCTTACATATGTAAATCAGCGGGTAATGACGAATATAAAGTACTCATGCTGTCAGCTACGATGGGAGATCCTGATAGGTTTAAGGATCAGATCATAAATGCATGGCATTTTAAAGACGTAGCCATAATTACATCGGAGTTGGGAGATAAGGTCGGCGTTAAAAATGTTTATGTTATTAAAGTTGATGATGATAAAACAGCTGAAAGTATAATTGAAGAATTTGTAAAAGAACTATTTGATAGCGCGATCGATCCTGAAGATATAGATAAAACATTGATATTTGTTCCTAATAGAAATATTGCTGATAGATTACAACGAAGACTTCAAAATATTGCATTTGGAAAATTTAAAACGCTAGGTATCGTTGAGAGACACTTAGGCGATATGGCTCTTTGGGAGAGAGAAAACATTGAACACAGATTTAAAGAGGGAGAGATCAGAATATTAATTACCGTGAAAACCCTTGAGATAGGTATTGATATAGGCGACGTCGTGAGAGTCATTCATTGGGGTCTACCGCCGTCGTTAAACGATGTTATTCAGAGAGAGGGACGTGCAGGGAGAAGACCTGGAGAGTATGAAAGCTTGTTTATCATAAGAACTGCTTATGATGAAAATTTAACAGAAAAATACTTAAAATTGCTTAATGATATATCTGAAAAAAGAAGTTTACAGAGTATACTTAAGTATACACATACTCCTACGATTAATCTGAATGCATTAATTATGCGAAGACTAGACGCCTATATAAAACCCTTCAGGATAAAAATTATCGATTATTTAGATAAAATTAGAGGGCGTTAAAGAAATGAAGTTTAGAACAGGCAAATCTCTAACAATACCTAAAGAGATAATAATACCTCTACCAAAGCCTGGTATGAGCATCAATTTAATCATCTCATTTTATAATCAAGATAAACGTAAGTTTAAGGTTGTAAGTATTAGTGAGACGCGCAAAAAATTATGGAGAGAGGTTAGAATAGAAGATGTCTTGTATAGATATCTACCAGGCTCTATAAGACCTATAACGAAAGTTTTCTTAGTTATGAACGTGAATCCAGATAAAAAGGAAATATATGTTGCGGAGGTAGATAAGCAGAATATATTGAACATATGGAAGGATTACGTAAATGATATAGAATATTGTCTTAATTTAAGCCTTATCAAGGGAGGCAGAATATTTACTACAAGCGATATAAAAATCGAGTTTGCTTCCTATAGTCAGCCGGGTGACTTTCTAGATTGGATAATTGTTTATAGAACTCCATTGGGGACTAAACTTATTAGAAAAGATTATGAAGATAGGAAGATCAGATTGTCTGATGGAAGAGTGATTTCTGTTAAAATTCCTAAGTTTAGGTTATGCGGTTATAAGACGTTAGATGATTATGTGAAACAAAAGTTAGAGACTAGAATCATCACTCGAGGAGTTCACATCTCGATAAAGGCACAGGATATTGCCAATTTTTTAGATGCTATTTTATCAAAGCTACACATGTACATGGAATATTCCGTCGAAGCATTAAAGAAAGATGTTGAAATGAAAAATGTGAGAGAGCTTGAACTTATTAAAATACTCTCTTATCTGATCATTACTGAATATTTACATTACGCTTTACATTTAATTTTGAACATTTCGAGTGAGTTAAACGATATACGTATAGATGATCTTGAGCATTATATTGCGGTAGACGTTGAGAGTGATGATAAACTACAAGAGTTTCTTAGAGAGTTTATTTTAGGTAAAGACTATAAGCATAAGGATCCCTTTAAAATCGAGGTGGTGGTGGCCAACGAGGTTGATCTTATCGCAAAAATAAAGTGGCATGAGGTATATAATAAGATCTCAGGTTATAAGTCGACACTGACGCGATCCAAACCGCCCACTGATATTTTACAAGAACTCGTTTTAAGACTTTATATGCCAAGATGTTTTCATGAGCCTTTAATAGTAGAGGATATAATGTCTCAGCAGATGACAGATAACAATATTCAAATAGTTATTAATGAATTAAGTATGATTCTTGAGTTGAGCGAATATATAGTTGATAAAATAGTTCAGAGAATTGGCCAACTCAGTTAGTTCATTGTTAACTTAAAAATCTTATAAATTATTGCCGGAATAATTGTATAGCCTATGTTTTTTAATAACACAGCGATACCAATATCTAGGGTATCTCCTCTTTCCTTTAGCAATGTCTCTATAAGATTACTAAGTCTATATGATTTGTATTCACAACATCTTAATGCATAGTTGCATTCTATTTGTTCGAGAAACTTTATATCTTCAAGATTTTTATTCATACATAAAGCTTCAATGATTGAGTAGATAGAGAAAACGTCAACTTTACTAGAATACTTACTTTTAATAAACTCTTTAAGACCGATAAAATCTTCACCACAGGTTGGGATAAGCAATATTCTATTTTTAACATTATATCCTAATGATGAGTCATGTCTTAAAACCTCGCCCAGCTCATAATAAAGTGTTTGTGGTGAAAGTCCTACCGTTACTTCAACTAATACGCACATGTTATTTTCACATATTTCTATATCTGGCAACCCTATTCTGCTCATATATGAAATAAGAAAATCTTCTTCCTTAACTAAATGACCATTCCACAATAAAAACTTTCTGCTTATTAATCTTGTGCGATGTTCGATTTCACGAGTTTTAACATAAACATCTACATTGATCAGCTTAGCTATAGCCAGAGCTATGAGAAGCTCAATCGCTCCAAAAACGATAGATAAGATCTCTTTATTCTTATTATCTTCTTGAAGCTTTGTGCTCCAACTAGTAATAATCCCTCTTCTGCTAAGCATAAAGCATAATTCATCAAGCAAAAAATCGTGATTTTGATAATTGATTTTAATAAAATCCTTAAAACTCATAATTATCCGATTCAGAATCACGAATTGAAGGGTCAAAAATATTTTCCGAAAGAATTGAACTATTATTGCATAGGATCATTCGAAGATCGAGATAATATCTCTCAATAGACTCTTTACGCCATAGATCTATGTCTCTATATAAAGAATGGAAATGAAAAACCTCTTATCATTCTTATCATGTCTCTGATCTTGCAATTCAAAATGCTTTTCATGCAACAATACATTTCTCACAATTATTTGAAAAATTTGTTAAAAGAGATGAATACAAGAATATCCTGCCTCCTCGGACAATTTTCTGAATCTTGAAAGACAAATTTAATAAGTGTCTCGTATAGTGTGGCTGGTTATATCGACAAATTATAACATCAGGACAGCTAATCTGATATTTTAATAATTGATCTGTATCAACAAGGCCGTTCATAATAATAAAACTCAGTAATAAAATATATAATTTAGGGTTTTTATGAAAAAGGATGAAGTTGCTGAGTATATAAATACCATCAAGGATCCTCAGAGATTTTTGGCTTATTGTAATAAATTTCACGAGAGTGAGCCTAGAGATGTTGCATATGTTGTATCTGCAAGTATTGTTTCTAAAGATCCTGACAATATTAATTTTATACTTGCGGGAGCCAAGATCATTATTATGACATGGAATATTGTTATATATCAAAAGCTGCCTAGAGATGTTAAACTAAGACTGGAGAAAGATATACTTGATGCTTATGAAGAATCTAGAGAAGATCTGAAGAGTTTCAGAGGGAGAAGATTAGAAAATATCGATCTAGACGACAGCAATATTGAAGATGCTATTAAAAATATATTTCTAAAATTCTCAACAAAAGCTTCCATAGGATCTACAGGAGCTTCAAAGATTCTTCATTTGATAAATCCTCACGTCTTTATGATGTGGGATACTAAAATTAAAAAAGCTTATCATAAACTTCATAAGAGACATAGATCATATGATGAAAATCAGAAGACTGCCGAATGTTATCTCGAGTTTTTAAAACAATCTCAGGAGATAATAAAAACATTATTACATAATATCTCAGAAGATGATCTGTGGAAAGAACATCAAAAATCTATAGATAAAGAATTCTTCAGAGTGCTCTCATTTCGTGAAACTATATTAAAAATGCTAGATGAAGCTAATTATATTAGATTTACAAAGGGAGTGATAATATGAGGTTAATATGATATCATCTTATAGATCTTTTAGATCTTTATTACATTATTTTTATGAGCTCTATCATACAAACTTGGCTAAACTATTGTAGCTGTAACTAATATATTATTTTTAAACGGTATAAATATCTGGTGTAGTCAGTTATGCTTGTTGGAAATAATGAACAGCATAATTTCTTTCGTGGAGATAATAAGAGATTATTAGAGGGTCATGATCTAGATATATATAGCATTAAATGAGTTATTAGGTGAATAAAATGATCTCTGAATATATATCAAGGTTCGTAAACCTCATAAACAGATTGAAGGAGAGACTTGTTAAATATAAAGATCTTTTTGTACAGAATGAGGCTGCGGTGAGATATGTTTTAGTTAATCCTTTTCTGAGAATGCTCGGCTGGGATATTGAGGATCCTGAGGAGGTTGTTCCTGAATATACAAATCCTAGGATAGAGGGGAAAGCTGATTACGCATTATTTATTAAAGAAGTCTCTAATGATCCGATAGCTTTTATAGAGGTTAAAAAATTTGGTGGTATCACTGGAGAGATAGTTAGAGAAAAACTTAAATATTTTTTCGACTCAGGGGTTAGATATACTATAATTACAGATGGGAATGAATGGATCCTTTATGACGTGTTTAAACCTAATGTTCCTTTCAACGAGAGAGTAGTGGTTAGCTGGAGAATTCTTCAAGACGATCCTTATGAGATAATCTTCAAATCTCTTATCATAGCTAATATAAAAATATTTGGAAAAGAAAAACCATATCAACCAATATTTCCATTATTTCCATCAACAACAAAAATGATCGAGACAGAGACATCAATAGCTCTCACGACAAGAACTGAGGGTGCAAAACTTCCATTTACAACTAAAAACATTAGAAGACTTATACTACAGATCTTAACAGAATCTCGTGAGCCTATAAAGAAAAAAGAAATTGTAAAAAAGATTGGAGAGCTTGTCGAACTTACTCCTCACCATTTCGAGTTAACGCCTAAGAAAACGAGACCTAGATGGGAAGCAAGGGTTAGATGGGAGATCTCGAAAATGAAGCGGGAAAGTCTTATAAAAACTGTGGAGAAAGGCTTGTATATAATAACTGAGAAAGGAAGAAATGAGCTTGAGGAATTATCAAAATAAGAATAAATATTGTTAATAAATGAATAAAGATCTTTGTTCATTTATTTATGCTAAAACTATGAAAAAAGCAAAAAGTGTAGACAAAAGTTTGGGAGTTTTAGATTGAATATTATTAGGTCATGAATGTATTAATAATTATGCGGTTTGATCCCTATTCTTACACGCCTTTTCTAAATTCGTTTAATACTGTCTCATATAAAACTTCTCAAAATATTTCGAGGATTCCACAATTTAATATATGCAAGATCCTTCATCTATTTGTCTTCTCTAATGCTCTTCCAACAGCCTCTCTATATAGAGGAGTCTGCCAGGCAACATTCACACCAACTCCAATCTCAAGATCCTTCTCTGGAGGAGGCTGATCAATCCATAGACCAGGTCTTCTCTCATAAAGATTATATACTATAAGATTTTTTCTTATAAGCTCATCAATAAATTCTCTAGACGTCTCAGATCTCCATATGTTATCAGGATCTTCAACAGCCTCTTCGAGACTTCTTCTCCATCTGCTTATAAAATCAGGAGTAAGCTCCTTAGATCTTACTATATAATCTATTGCATCATCAATATTCCATCTCATTGAATAAAGCTGTCTAAAGATCCTTGGGTTTCCTCCTGTAATCCTCCAGACATCTTCGAAAGAAGGCTTCTCACCAGGTATCTGATCATAAAGCTCTCTGAAATCGTTTTCAGACATGTTCCACATAGACATTATATGAGCCCACATATGTCTACCGATCTCAGATCTGGAGACTCCCTCGCTGGTCGCCACTATAGCCATAATCTTATCATATTCATAAGATGAATGTTCTATCATATTAAGCAGAGACTTTACATATGAAGAAGCTTCTCTAAGCTCCATTCTTTGAAAAGCCTCGTCTATGAGAACCGCTATTTTAGGCTTTCTCAGTTTTTTCATAATTCTATAAGCTATTGTAAACACAAGATCTGATGGTCTTGTTATGAGGGAGCTCATAGGGATCTCTATATGTTGAAGTCCTTATGTGACGACTTCTCTAATTATATCTTTTATATCTTCTGTGTATATGAGGGCATTCTCAAAATTTTCTTCAGCAGGATTCACATATATAACTTTATAATCCATCTTCTCTAAGATTTTTATTGACTGTCTGAGCCATGAGGTTTTTCCACAACCCTCAGGACCGTAGACAACTATTGGAAAACCTACTCCTCTCTCACTCCACTCAACTATTTTTCTAAGAGCAATTTCTCTACCTATGAATCTTATTTTGACTCCCGGGGCAAATTCTAGAGGGATCCTCAGCATATCTATATTGATCTCTTTGTCTTCGCTAGACATGTTTATGTCTTCATCTATATATAGTTGATTGTCATTATTTAATGTTAAACTATTTTCGTTCTGATCGATCCTTTTTTAAATTTTTTGTGGCAAGAATTTTAATGGCTAGTAGTGTTTGAAGATGAGAGAAGTATCTGTAGAAGAATATCTTGATTATGTGTCTAAAAACAAAACTATTGTTGTAGAAGATCAGACAATCTCTTTGGAGCCCATCAAGATCAAAAGGATTGAGCCTTCTTCTGAGGAGCTTACAGACGTCTCTACTACTGTATGGAGTTTTCCTAAGAGAGGCTCATGGGCTACTCACAAAGGTGATTATAGAGGTAATTGGGCTCCTCAGATCCCTAGAGCATTAATACTTAAATACACTGATCCAGGGGATGTCGTTCTGGATCCTTTGATAGGATCGGGGACCACATGTGTAGAAGCAATACTTCTAGGGAGAAACTGTATTGGTGTTGACATTAATTATAATGCTGTTATTCTTGCTCATCACAGACTTTATCATCTCATTAAGTATCTGAGAGAGAAAGACGGGAGA
>Ga0081473_154808_pt1 | contig 14330 bp, 14 predicted proteins | sample CisSprmetagenome_FD_70977 | JGI IMG/M metagenome (GOLD analysis project Ga0081473, IMG submission 70977) | Hypoxic/sulfidic aquatic microbial communities from Cistern Spring, Yellowstone National Park, USA v2 (version 2) | ecosystem: Environmental > Aquatic > Thermal springs > Hot (42-90C) >... | reverse complement strand
TCTTAGCCATGAGAGTGCAAGAGGTGAAGGATCAATATATTATTAAGGAACTTCAACCATTAACAATCGATACCGTTAAGGATTCCGATGGCATCTTCATCGGAGCATCCGTGCCTCCTCACCTCGTACCTTTAGTCCTGAAGTTCTTCTCAGAAGGGGCTAAGAAGAATCGATTTTATACGTATTTTGAGGGTTTTAACCAGAACGATGTCCTGCATGGACTGTACGAGGTAACGATTGAGGGTTTTGAACCATTGATTATTGAGGGTAATGCAAAGGTGCTTGATGCTGGATTTGGTATGGAGAATAGGATAAAGAGGTTGAAGGAAGATCATGGGATAGACCTCATCAGTCTTAGGAAGAGGAGGGTTGTTCTCTTCGGCGCGGGCTTTTTAGGTTCTAGAATATTAACTAGGCTGAGTAAATTATTTAATGAAATTGCAATAGTTGATTACGATACCGTGGGTGAAGAGAATATAGGTTACCAGGAACTTTACGGCATAGAGGATTTGGGGATGCCCAAGGTACTGGCGCTCTCCAGAAAGCTTCTCCAACAAACCCCCCTCTCAAGAATTTACATGATCAATGCAAAAATCCCAGAATACCCCTTATGCCCATCTGGTCTAGTGGAGAGCCTAATTAAATGGAGTGATCTAGTGATCACAACCTTTGATAGACTCCCACCTAGGCTAAGCGTCCTACTGGCTTGTAACAAGTTCAGTAAGCCATTAATAGATGTGGGCGTGGGGCCTCAAATAGCCAATGTGAGGGTGTGGTATAGTAGGGAGAAGGCTTGCATAGCGTGTTATAGCCATGGAATCACAACAATATTAGGCTCCTCAAGGGCGATCTACGCAGCGGACCCTAGGATTGCTGATGTGGCGGTGGACGTTGCGTCTATGTATGTCGAGGGGATATTGAGGGGAAATCCCGTGCCCACAAGAACCGTGGTTAAGGTGGAGAACGGCATCATTAAGATAGAGACACAGGACCTACCAAGGGATGAGAATTGCAGCTTCTGCTCACGGGAGGTTGAGACAAGTTTAAGTAAGTATAAACCATGGGAGGCAGTGGCGAGGCAAGTAAGGCTGAAAAGAGGCGAAGATGAAGTTATTCTCTCTGGCATTGAGTGCGCATCATTCCTAAAATACCTAGAGAATTTAGGTTACAGGGTGGCGGAGGGATACATTGCTTAAGGAAATGATACATAATCATTTCCTAAACAATTTTAAACGAACTCATGAATCACATTTGTATATACCATCAAGAAGTACGGACAAGATTCTCAGAAATAATTTCGTAATCTCAACGAACGCCTTCATAAATAGTATAACCTTAAAGATTGAAGTATCTGAATGATTAAAGTGAACTTAATGTATGAATAAAGTTTATAAACCCAAGAGTATAAGTATAATTTGGGGTGAGAGAGATGGGAAGGAAGAAGCACTTCATGGAAACCCCCTTAGATCCACCCGGCTTGACATTTGTAATACATAATCCACACAAGCATGATCCAAATGATAAGACATACCACTTCGATATGGAATTCTATTATAATGGTAAACCACTACGCAGACTATTTGGTGACAGTAGAAAGGAGTGGGTGTGGAAGACTCCTGATATAGATTATGAATGATAATGAATTAAAACAAATTTGATTTAAAATGAATCAAATTCTATTACCTTTTTACATCACCATTAACCGTAGCTTCGAGAATCTAAAGTTTACTTAAGTGCTTGTTATTTTTATGCTTATTCTTGGCATAGGTGGTAATACGGCTACGCTTAGTGCTGATAACAGGAGGTAATAGTAGGTACGGTAATGAAGCAGAGATTAACCATAAACGCCAAGAAAATCCCAGCAAACTAGAATAATCTGTGCATTAAACTCAAGTATCGTTATAGCAACAAAAAACTAAAATAGAAATAAATGCTTACTGCGTCGCCGCAGGTTTGGGGTGAGCAGACGGATGTTCATGAGAGTGCTGATTGGTATAATTCCATGTACATAATTGTTTGGGGTACTAACATTGCAATGACTAGGACGCCGGATGCCCATTTCTTATCCGAGGTTAGGTATAGGGGTGCTAAGGTCGTTGTCATCACCAGCGATTACACGGACGTGACAAAATTCGCAGACCTATGGATACCACCAAAGCCCGGAACCGACGCTGCGTTGAGGTGGTCTCTTGATAAATACATGCAAATGAGTCCACATTATAACGACATTTCGGGTGATACTCTCATGAACCGGCTTGAGGAGATGGATTATCAAGGTTTTCGCATCCTTATTCACTAAGGCACTTAGCGCTTGCTAATAGGCTGTGGCTAGTATCGGTATGGGGTTGGCGGCGTGTTGGTTAGGTGTTTCGTGGTTTGGGCTTACCATGAATACTTGTTTAACCAAGTTTCTGCTATATTGCAAATTCTTACTTAGTGATTGATTCTCTCCTCCTGATTAGTAGTTTCTATATTTACGTATCATACTCATCATGTACCAAATAAATATAATCGTTCCAATAACAAACATAATATCTCTGAATATAGTGTTCGTAATAATCATATATATCATGGTTGCGAGAATGATAATCAATGAAATAATCACAAATAAAGCTAAACCCACCTTGATTATCTCTTTTAAATTTAATGCACTTATCCTCTTCTTTAGTGATCCGCATTCGTCGCTCTCAAACAGTATTTGCGCACCTGCGGCTTGTAGTGTTAGGAGGTCTTGCACGGCGGTTGAATTAATAGGTACTTCTTGCCCACCACCCCTTTTGTAAAAGTGCACGGCCGCATTTGAACCTACGACTCCTTTTCTCCTAAGTTCCCTAGCCAATTCATCAATAGGCCATGAGGGATTAACATTCACAACCACCTCCTCCCCTGTGCACATATCCGTCAAAACTAGCCTAACCATCATTAAGCCAACTCAACATACCCTTATAAACCCTTTCACTCTATTAAATAATTTAACATAATAAACTGTAAAACTTAAAAACCTCGTTATAGATCTCCTACTGGGTATCGGAGTATGAAGGAAAGTAAGACACATGATGTGGGTTTCTCAAGTACGGGGGAGTACTATGCAGGTGTGGGCTTGGGGTCGTATGCTATGCATGGTGAGGCGTTACATGTAGATGGCTTTAACCTGCACATGGGTGATGGAGTTGAGTATGCCAAGTACTATGGGAAGGCTATGTATGATGCTATAGTTGTCCTGGGAGGGGGTAAGGAGCTCAGTGTGGGTAGGATCGAGGAAGGGATAAGGTTGTTTAAGCAGGGAATCGCGAAGTACTTGATTGTGGTTGCTGGTAAGGATGATGCACCGTTGATGCGGGAAAGGATAGTCGAGGAGATTAAGGATCTCAGTAACGTGTATATTGATGATAATTCAACCAGTACAGTTGACAACGCCTACTATGCCAAGAGGATACTTGTGAAATTAAACGCGAGGAGGATGCTAATAGTAACCTCCAAGTTCCACCTGAAGAGGACCTTAAGCGTGTTTAAACTATTCCTTAGGGATGGGTATGAAATCGAAGGGGTTGGGGTTGAGGATAACCCTGATGACTACACTTTAGCTAAGGAAATGTACTTAGATGAATTGCTTTACCTACTGGATTATTTCCAAGGGATTAGCGATGAAAAAATAAAGGCTATATTTGACGTGATTAAGGGGCCCGTTAATAAAGTCCTTAGGAAAGCCTATGAAAGCGGCATTCTACCTAAGCCTGAGAAGTAATACTTCGTAAGGCATTAAGCAATCATTTACTGGTATTAATTAAAAATGCCATACAATCTGAGACGGTGATAGTCTTTAATAACCATTAATTTTGTCCATGATAATGATTACACGTTTATCGGCTAAGGCCGCCACCAGCTTAATTAGATTAATAGTAAGACTTAAGGCTAGGGATTCTCAAAATTGTTGACCACCTAATTCTTTTAAGGGCTCTCCGTGGTTCGATAGGACTACTGAGATTCAGGAGCACTGGGCTATTTACACTGGACGCTTCATTAATTTACTGCGTGTCTATGAATTAAACGATTTAGGCATTACATGCAATAATGAGAATAATTGCTAGGGAGTTAATGAGACTTCTTTGGGAGATTGTAGATTACCTTAATGGCGATATAGCTCACATTAATGAAATTTACAGGGATTCCGACTTCGTGAAGCGGGGCGAAAATAGTGAATTCCCCAGGACAGTAGCCCACGAGTTCGTGCATTGGAAGATGCTGGCTGGAACGCCCAATGCCTTCTGGGTGGAGTTATTTTCATGGAAGTTTAGGCCGGATGCCATGTACTTCACGCACATCTTCTATAAGAACGTGAGACTTAACGACTTCGTTAAGAAACACCTAAACAGGGATTTCATAGGCAGTGAAAAGCTTAACATTGTAGGAGAAGGATTAAGCACTGAAGGGACTAAGAAGCTCCTGGAAGATTATGAATTAAGTAGGTTTAGGGACCAGGTTGTGGGAGAGGGTGTGTAAACCCTGATCTAAACATTCCCAACATAGAGGCTGGGAATGTGAATAGACTCCTTGGGACGATTAAGGAGTTAGTAGGCAACCTGGTTGGGGCTCTGGAATCAGCGTTAGTGTTATCCATATCGGATAGAGGGGGCGTAATCGATACGATAGCAGACTTAACACAGGGGATGTCGGTCCAGGAGCTTCAGAGCATTCTTATAGACGAGATAAAAAATAATCCGTACATCAATATTAACGATCTACCCTTCATCACTAAAATAAATGAATTATCTACTGAACGTGCGGCAAAGTATTAGAAAGCTTCCTCTACTTCTGGATCTACACCACCCTGAGACTAGGCAAGAACAGCCCACTAATTTACTTCGTTAGACATGGCATGTTCTTCCTGTAAAGTTACATAGGAGATAGTGAACGTGTTAAATGGAGTAAATTCAATTTAACAGAATGCTAGATTTTATTAAATTAGGTAATAGATTATTAAATCCTAGGAACTATTTAAATAATCTTCTTGAAAATAATGTACTTCATACTATTCTGCTAGTTATTCGATCTAGTTAGTTCGATAATCTTATAAACTCTAGTGAGTAAAGGTTATAATGGGTAAATAATATGGTGAGTAAGCAGGAGGAGTCCACCAAGTCTGCAAGGCTTACTCCGGCGGAGATAGCGGTGATACTGGCGTTGGAAGTACTCTATAGGGCTGGAGAACCTACGACAGCGGACATGATCTCGAAATACCTGAATGAGAGAGTACAGACGACTAGGAATGCGCTGGGGCGTCTAGTGAAGAAGGGCTTGGTAATATCAGTCTTACCATTTGGTGCAGCTAGCCCACTAGCTAGGATTTCAGTTCCCCCCTCACAGGCAGGTGGGCAAGGAGGGATAAGGAGGGAGAAGATACACATCTTGACCATGGATATCAATAAAATCATCGATGAGCACCCCGAAATCTTAGACTGGGCTAAGGCAATGTTGAAAGTTGGAAGCAAGGAGGAGTTACTCAAGTATATCGATGATAAGGCAGAAGAAGAGAAGAGGAGGAAGAATATGAGTGCGCAATAAAATTATGTGTTGAATATTCAAACCGAAGTTTAAAATCATCATTCTTTTTCCCACACACCCCTCTCGCACATGATCTTAACCAACATCCTTTATGCGTGCCCAAGCTAGCTGGGGGTTTAATTAATCAGTGGACTTCATGACCTTGCCGAATATTTTGAGACCTTTTAAATTGGTGGCTCGGCCCTTAACCTCCGGAAATTAACGGCATTGAGCACCTCGGCGTGGCTTGACATTTTCGTCCACTGAGCTCTGTACATGTTCAGCCCTAAGACGGCATCTAGTTTTTAAAATCCCTGAGCACTCCTTACATAAACCTCGATTGCTCTCTTCAACTCGGCGAAATTCGTGATATCGACCACGTCGGTGAATATATGCATTGGCGGCTATAACTCATACCCATACAGAACTTTGATGGAGTGTCCATGTAAGTACATTACCCTCCATGCCGTAAATCCTAACGTTGCTCCTAACAATCAATTTAATCACCTCATCCACAGTCTGCGGATGTTCCTACTGAACCTTAAGCCTGAGGAATCGAGGAAGGCAGGTGTGCATTTCCCTAAAACGCTTAAGGTTCTCCTTACCCCTTTCTACGGGTGTTGGAGCGGCTAATCCTCTCACATTCCTTATATGCCCCACCGTCTGTTGAGTCTGCTGCTATGAAATTGAACCCATTGGTGAAGAGGAGGTAGGCAATAGTCCCACTTATACCAATCACCCCATCATCCATGCGAGGAGTCAACACTAACCTCACCTGCCTTTCCACCCCGCAACAGAAGCTGCATCGAATTTCAGCGATATAAATCCTTTCAACCACAGCCCCAATGGCATTATTACATACCGGTGGTGAAGGATTTCCTAACAACCCCACAGCTTCCACATTGTACATTAATTAAGTGACTGCTTGACGCCAAAGACTAATAGTTAGCGATTTGCTTATCAAGCTCACCCCTTATCACGCCTCAAAATACTCCTTAGGCCCGATAAACTTCACACTCAATTACCCTACTATCAATTGATTAAATGATCCAAGTACCCCGTGAACCGAGCTAGCCTACTCAGTCTCATCATAATAATATCCACAACCACTTAATTAAACAAGCCACCATTGCTTGGTAACGATGATTAACATGAGGAGTAGAGTGATTTGAAATCAACGGCTTAACCTCAAACACTAACTACACTTAATTATTTCGATTAAGAGAAAGGTTTTTAAAGAGTAAATGCACTATGTTTATTGGGACCACTATGGTCCCAATAAACGTAGCGAACGTGGAGCTAGCCGGTATCGCATTACTGGTCATGGGTGTGGTAGAGTTCATGGTCTTATGGGTTGTATCCCGTGAGTGGTTTAATGAAGAGCAGGTAATAGCAATGGCTAACATAGCATTCACAAGTACCTGGTCATTTATGCCCCACCTATTTCCATTTACTATAACCATACTAGGGCTAGTGCTAACAGTGTGCTTTTGGGTATCAATAGCCTTACTATTAACTCCAGCAGTCATGGCTATTAGAAAATATAGAAAGTACATGAAGGTGGAGAAGGAGTTTAGTAAAATAAAGGCAGAGTATGATAACCTAGTTAACGAGCTTAGGAGAGCAAATGATGATATTGATAAGTTGAATAATGAAATAGATGTAATGGTTGGAAGAATTAAGAGAGCCATTAACGCCTATGAAGCTCATAAAAGTAATAAGAATTACATCTTCGGTGATAAGGATTTTGAGGAGGTATGGGGTGGTACCCATGGCTAGCGCGGTAAACTATCCAGTAATTGTCGGTTTAGGTTCTACAGGTTGCCTCATTGTAGATAGATATATAGAATTTTTGAGGCAAAATAATGTAAATATTGATAATTATGATGCCTTATTCGTATGCTATGATACCGATGCTGGGAAAGCTGAGCAATACGAGAAAAAGTATAGGGATAAGCAAAATGTGATAATCTATACGTTACCAGAAACGGTTACGGTTAATGATGTATTGAGTGCAAATCCCTGGCTGAGTGGTGAGGAGAAAATAAAGATTCGTAATGGCGCTGGTAATAAGAGGGCTATAGGTTATGCCTTATACAAAACGGTAGAAGAGCAATTTTTATCCAGGGTAGCTAAAAAAATTCAAGAAATAATGAATAATACCCATAACAGCAACTTCATAGTGGTAATTATTTCAAGTTTGGGTGGAGGAACAGGTTCAGGAACCTTCCTACACTTTGCAATGGACTTATTAAAATTACGTGAGTCTCCTTACAATATAGCTTGGTCACCTACAATAATTGGTATAGGAATATTACCTCACAGAAGCGAGGAAAACATTTATCGTTTTAACGCATATATTGCATTAAAGGAACTCGAATTACTGTTTCGCAAAGGAAGGGAAAAGGGTGGTAAAAAAGAGGAAGTGTTCTATCCATTCTTAACCTACTTTTTAGTATCATTAAGTGTATCACAAAAAGATGACTATGTTGATATAGATGATAGAATAATTAATTTAATCTTTGATATAACCAGCACCAATACCATGGCAAACAAACCTGAACTTAGCGACATAACAACTAGGATATTGGATGCAAGAAAAAATAATTTGCACATATCAACGTTTAACGTGTATAAAATTTATGTTCCAATTTTGGAAATAAGTTGGTTGCATATGGTGGGCAAGAGGGTATTAGATGAAGTAAAGAAAGATAGAAATGGTGAATTAGGTGAAAAACTTGAGGAAATGAAAGAAAAAATCAAAGAAATGAATAGTAAGAAAAAGAGCTTGAGTGAGGAAATTGATAATCTAGTAGATACCATAAATAAGGTTAAGACAAAAACGTACAAGAAATATTTGGAGACATTAGATAAGAGGCTGAATTATTTGAATGAAATGCGTGATAAATTAAACCAGGAACAATTAAGACCAATAGATGAAAATAAACTAGATAGTGCAATTAAAAGGCTTGAAAATTATTTAAATAATGTTAATAAAGAGATACTTGGCCGCAATAATAATATTAGCCCTTATGAGCATCCTCTCATACCTAAAATACTTCAATTTAGTGATGATGCCTCAAATTTGATTAAAGAAGTCAAGAATCTTGCAGATCTAGCATCAAGGGATCCCAGCATAGAAGAGGAGCTTAAGAGAGCCACAACTCCACTTTATAGCCTAACAGGAAGTATAGGGGCACCTACGGTTAATATACCTCAAGATCTAATGGCAGGAAAGATAATAAAGGATCCCAGTGACTATGAAATAGAATTTCTAAAGAAGCATGCCAAGGAGGGAGGAATAAATTGGGATGTTAAATCGGGAGGGAAGTTGCTAAAATTACCAATAGTTAGCACATACTTAATAAATATATATTCATCTAAAGAGAACCTTGAAAATCCAATCATCAGTAAAGTGATAGGGGAGTTAAGAGCTTCAGCAAGTAGTAATGTAGGGGGAAATGCTAACGTAGTATCTCTCGAAGATCCTTATAGAACATTTGAGATAATTGGCTATTACATCCTTATAGGTTTATATCCATCTTTGATTGAGTATGATAATGGCACACCTGTATATGTACTAAAGGATCTGGAGTTTTTAAAGGAAAGTTACGAGGAATATAAGTATAACAATGAGGACGCTTTAATAGATGGCCATACACTATTTTATGATAAGAAATACGAGAATGAGTTCGAGAACTTTATTGGGCAATTTGTGGAAATTGAGGAGGTAAATGAGCCAGGTGTCGGTGAGAATAGGAGGTATGTCATGAAGGTGGCACGCACTCTATCTAAGATAGAGCCAGAGGACTTATATATACAAGTATGGGGGTTGAGGGAATTATCAAAAGTCTATAATAGTATAAAAATAATGGAAAATAAGCTCGAGGAGTTTGAACAAGAAATTGAAAATATTATAGACGGATTAGGCTCGAGAAGTATACCATATGATGAGATAAGTGAATCATTAATTAAAATTAGAAATATTATAAATGTTTTAAGGAGTGGCATCTATGGTGCAGAGATTTATGCAATGATAGAAGATAAAAATAAAGTAATTAAGAGTGATAGTATCAATAGTGGAATAAGAGGTATTAAGCGTGAGATTACAGAGCTAGTAAAAATGATGGTTAAAATGGTGGATAACGTAAACGGTTGGAAAAAGAAACTTAATGATTTGGACGAGCAACTTAAAAGCAATATGGAATATGAGATATCCGAGATTAATAAGTATATGCGTGAGATGAGGAATAGAATTTTTCCTAATGTATGTGGTGAAATAATGAATAAAATGAATATAAAGGACGATTCTATCGCTGAGGCATGCAAGAAGATAACGGAGAAGTAAAATAGGCGAGTACATTAAAAATAAATAATTTTTTAAATCTGAAATACCACTTATCTTGGCTTCTCATACATGGGACTTTCTGTTATTCGCGCCTCCATGTTGATGGGTAAACTCCGTGAGACATTACGATCCTGGTGGGTTTGGCAACAATACCCCTTCGTGCTTAGTATCTCCTCCATCAATGCCGCGGCTGGGACTGGGGAGGTCGAGACCGGGTAATGCCTCTAGTGCTAGGTGGTGGAGGTATGGATGAATGCAGCTACGCCGTCTTCACCTACTACGGGAACTCTAGGCTATTCAGATTCTCAGAAATAATTTCGTAATCTCAACGAACGCCTTCATAAGTAGTATAACCTTAAAGATTGAAGTATCTGAATGATTAAAGTGAACTTAATGTATGAATAAAGTTTATTAACCCAAGAGTATAAATATAATTTGAGGTGAGAGTATGGGGTTTCTACGTGAGCGAAGAGGACGAGGAAGAACTAGAGTCTTGAGCATACTTGTGCTAGTACTGCTGTTCTCGGCCACCGCTTTAGTGATGGGTGTAATGGCCTACTCGCCTACTGGAGACCCAACTCTGCTCTTCTGGCTTGTTCCCTGGGGACCTTCAAACGGCACATACACGAACCTTCTGCCATACCTGCCGAAGGTAATGGTAGGCGTGGTGTTTGCGTTTCACACGGAGGGCTTGGGGAACGGTGCCACTCTGCAGGAAGCCTTGGCCTACGATGGCAACGGCTACTGGATCTCGGAACAGCTCTCGAAGCTCCAGGCGGTATACAACTCTTCCAGTGTGGTTTTCGTGAACTTCTTCCTGACTACGAGCACGTGGAGAGGTTACCTGACCAGCGTCACCCAGCCGCAGCTACTCCTCCTGAACTACACCCTCATGCAGATTGCCAGCATCACTAATGGAGGAGAGAAGCTGATTGTCGGGGTCTCCGAGATGAATGATCTTAGCTATTACGGATACTACCAAGTTTACTCGCTCATTAGGCAGGACCTTCCGCACGCCCAGCTCTTCTACTACACTGACCTCGGCCAGAGCGTCAGCTCCATAGAGAGCGTGTTCATGTACCTTCAGTCTAACGGGATAACCCTGAATTACTTGGGCTACGACGTTTACCCATACCCATCCTACGACTACTTTAATGGCCAGGTCCAAATACCCAGCAATTTCGTTAGTCAGATTTCCGCACTCCAGAGCTTCGCCCAGCAGAATGGGGTTAACTTCTTCATTGGTGAGATTGGCTTCAGGGATGGGGACGTGCTGGGTTACGAGAATCCCTCCGCGACGGCCTACATAGACTTTAATGCTCCAGTGGGTTACCAGGATACGATAAACTACTACGAGGACGTAATATCTCAGCTATCCTCAATGGGAGTAACCATAATAGGGATCTGGGACTATAACGGCTGGAATGGTGACCCGTTTGGGGTTTGGTACAACCCGTACTTCGGTCAGCTTCTCGAGTTTGTCGGGATAAAGCCCATTGAGACCGCTAATATAGAGGTGGTCTCGTCTGTCCCAGTCTTCTACATCAATGGAAGTAAATACTACACCAACGGAACCTACACGGTGACCCTCCCGGTGAACATAAGCTTCGATAGCTTATACTACATCAATGGCTCAGTGAGGATGATTCTCGAGGGTGTTGAAGTCAATGGGCTGCAGTCTGGGGGCAGTTTCGTGGTAAGCAGTCCAGGCACATATCAGATAACTGCTAAGTACCTTACTCAGTACTACGTGACGGTGAATTTAAACGTCTCGGCTTACGTGAACGGGGTCAAGGAGGAGCTGACTTCAGGTTGGTACGACGCGGGTACCATGATACAGATCTACCCGCAGGTTATCCATGTGGGCCCATACGAGGTGTACAACATAACTATACCCTACAGCTTCATCGTAAACAGCCCAGGGTCAATCCAAGTTCCTTACACTGTAGAGTACTACGTCAAAATAATGCTACCCAACGGAACGATAGCTGGATGGTACGTGAATGGGTCGGTCATAAACCTACCTAAGACCGTCTATGTGAATGGTGTGGAGTACGAGCTCAGTGGGCCTAGCCAGGTTGTAGTGAATGGCTCTATCGTGTTGGTGCGGCCGATGTATGTGCAAGTCGCCACGACAAGTACATCCACTACTGCAACGAACCAGAGTTCCACCACGGCAACGTCCACGAGAACCAACCATCAAGCCCCTCAGACGACTACCTCCAACGTCTCCTCACTACTCACAGTGGTGCTGGTAGGTCTCATCTTGGTTATTCTTATATGGCTGTGGAAGAGGAGCTCCAGCACAAAGAAACCTTAAGAGATTAAAAATTAAGTACGACTCCTCTGCACAAGGCCGTGCTCTTAGGCTCTGCCGACACGGTTAAGCTGGAGCAGACGTCAACAGTCGGGACAACATAGGCAGAACACTGCTCTACTGGACTGCCTGTAAGGGATACGAGGACTTCGTTAGTACTCCTCAAGATGAGAGCCAACTCCACTGTTAGGGACAGCGAAAGAAAGAGTCCGCTTAACGTGGCGGCATGAGAGAACTCATCAAATTGGGCATCGGTTATCAGGCCCTTAGAAGCAGGGGAGGAAGCCGTGAGAGGGGGACTTCTTTATGTACCTCTATGTATAGGTTTGATTATATTGAATCGGTGAACCATGCTCGGAGATTGTTGTACCGTGTTTATTAATTTTCGCACTACTTCGGTCCGAACTCGTGGAACCGCTTAATCATTGTGTTTAGGGCCCCTTATCGCGTTGAAAAGCTCCTTGAGATACTCTTCGTTCTTTCTCTTCAAGTAGTCGAGAAGGGACGGGAACTCGCTCAGCGTCTCCTCTTTATATGCGGCGAATTCATCAAGCCCGTCCTCATTCAGTCTCTCTTGACATGGAAGCTGGAGGTCGCAATCAAGATTCTCTTTACTCTCAGTTTTTCGACTATCTTCTTTGCGTAATAGGCGTTGTCAGTCGTGCTCTCTGACCTGCAGCCCTTGAAGACGTTCTGAGCGTCCCCCAGCTTTCTTACCGCTTCGCTGTACATAACTTCACAGTCGCCCTTTCCTACCACAATGATCAAGTACTTCACAGCCCCTGCTTGAATAGCTTCACCGCTCTACGCTCAGCTCCCCACCCGAGCACTACTATCGCGTTATACGTCTCCACCACCTAGAGCACGTAAATCCCATGCCTATTCGGAAGCAACGCGATTGCCTTGCCCAACCTCAGTACTATGTACATCCAGAACGTTAGGAAGCTCCTCATGAGCTCGGCGCAGTCTCGCTCGTTTTTCATGCACTCACTTGGCGTGTAGAAGGAGAGGACATTGAAATTTGGGTTGACGTCTAGGCTGAGGGCCTCGTCGACCGCTATATTCTCAAAGTCCTTGATCCCAACGAAGCTCAGCTTCCGTGAGATCCTATCTACTACGCCCTTGTAAGTCTCCTTTTCTATCATAGCCTGCTTCACGTGGGAGTAATAGACGAACAGGATCATGGCAGGCTTGACAGAGAGGGCCAGGTTCCCCTCGAGTTCTTCTAGCGTGCCGAACGGTCTCCGTTCCCCCTCCTTACCCACGGTTCCCGCGTAGACATTGTAGCACCCTCCCACTAACTCGTTGTTTGGGCTAACGAAGTCGCTACAGACGCCGGGGACTCCGCTTTGGTTCAACGGTCCCTTGTACCTGCGCATGAAGTTCAGGAGGTACCTCATGACGTTTAAATCGCGTGTTAAAAGCGATGCCATGAGATCGAGCTTCTTCCTCTCGTATTCGTCCTTGGAGTACTCGTCGACCAGCTCGATCAAAATTTGAGGAAGTGCGTAGTTCCTGGCTGGTCTAATAGAGCCCGGACTTTTATTATTTCCCTTCTGAGATTATCAAAATTCGTGATTCCTTTCGCTAGAGAGTCCTCCACGCTACTTCCGTTTTTGGAGATCAGGCTCGGCAGCTCCTGAAGCACCCACCTGGCCTTGTTCACGGCTTCGGTGTAACCGATGCGCTTGGCTTCTTGGTAAATTTCCTTAATGCACTTAAACTCCTCGCTGTCTTCGCTCTCGATGAAGTAAAAGTACTGTCTCCAGTACATGCTGAAGTACTCATCGTTCTCTACTAGAGCCCATGTAGTAGGCTCCACCACTACGGCGATCAGATTCGAGAAGTTAAAGAGAACCTTGTAATCGTTCATGGACGAAGCGAAGTAGCGGATCGCCTCACTGCTCTTCACCAAGTTATCTATTCTGGGGATAATCTCGTTCTCCAAGATCTGCTTAGCCTTGTTTTCCTCGAGCCCGGAACCTATTACGTCTGCTTTATCTCTCCGCGCAAAGTCCTCCCCCACTATCTCGCCCAAGTTGATATTTCTATAAACCAGGTCGGTGAAAGCTATGTTGTCTATCCTCTCCCTCAGTGAGAACATCTCGGCTAGCTTCGCGGTCT
>Ga0081473_120955_pt1 | contig 14336 bp, 15 predicted proteins | sample CisSprmetagenome_FD_70977 | JGI IMG/M metagenome (GOLD analysis project Ga0081473, IMG submission 70977) | Hypoxic/sulfidic aquatic microbial communities from Cistern Spring, Yellowstone National Park, USA v2 (version 2) | ecosystem: Environmental > Aquatic > Thermal springs > Hot (42-90C) >... | reverse complement strand
GAACCTGAGGAGCGTGGAGGCGTTCCTCAGGTTCGTTGAACGTTATTTAGGTGGACCGCCGGGGCTGATGAAAATCTTTAAGTTACGTTAAAGTCCCATAACTGCTGCTGTGATGAAAAGTATGGAAAAAGTAGTTGTTCTTGGCTTAATTTTCAGTATCTTGGTAGCGGGCTGGATACTAGCTACTGGTCAGTGGGCTTATGGAAACGTAGTAGGGCCTCTAGTAAATAACTCAAAATTACCGAAACTAGAGATCACTTATATAGACGCTTATAATACACCTCAGGGTCTATGTCTTATAATGAACATAACAGATATCGATGGTCCGGACGCTTACGCGGCTTCCGCTCCACTGATGGAGATATACAATGCAAATCACACGTTTATGATGTTCCTAAACTCTTCACAGATATCTAACGATACCGTGAAAATAATACAAGCCCCGTGGAACGCGAATAAAAAGGACACCGTTAACTGGTATTCGGGATTCGTAGTAATATTGGGAAGTGAAGGACAGTTCCACTTACTAATAAAAGGAGTACACTTAACTCCCGGTAAATATTACGTGAAATTATACACACCAGCAATATCTACCGGTAGGGAAGCAGTAGCGAGTTTTACTATAACGTCATAATTTTTTTTAATTTATCCTCACTTTTTTCTCTCGCTTTACTTTTTTTTACTTTTTCTTTACAATCTTTTGTGATGGAGAACGAAAAAATAAACATAATAGTTGATATGATATTGTCTTCAGTAAATGCTATAGCTTTCACCGGTGCTGGCATCAGTACAGCTTCAGGTATACCGGACTTCAGAGGGCCTAACGGTCTTTGGAAAAAAATACTCCCCTGAGTTGGCGAGTATAGAGTACTTTGAAAGGGATCCCAAAGGTTTCTGGGAGTTTTACTCGACAAGAATGAGGGGGCTATTTGAAGCGAAGCCTAACCCTGCACATTTTGCTTTAGCTGAACTCGAGAAGATGGGGCTAATAAAGTACATTATTACACAGAATATCGACGGTCTTCTTCAAAAAGCTGGTTCAAAAAGCGTGATAGAACTTCACGGCACTATGAAGAGGAGCTTTTGCTCCTCTTGCTTCAGGTCTTACGATTCGTCTGAGGTTCTTATGAAAATAGACGAGGGAGAACTTCCTCCTAAGTGCTCATGTGGTGGGATTATTAGACCTGATGTCGTACTCTTCGGGGAACCAGTTAAGGAAATAAATTACGCATTACAAATTGCTTACGATTCGGACTTGGCTTTAGTGGTAGGTTCCTCTCCGACTGTATATCCAGCAAATTTGGTTCCGCAAGTCGTAAAGGAAAGAGGAGGTAAATTGATAATCCTAAACATGGAGGAAACGCCTCTGGACTTTATTGCAGACGTTGTTATAAGAGACTCCGTCGAAAAAGTCCTACCGATGATAGTTGATGAAGTAAAAAGGCAGACTGGTTTGGTGTAACTTTCAGGATTCGAAAGTGGTAACTACTGAATGTCGCTTTCGTCCTTGTTTGCTTCCTTTATCTTGTCCATTACTTTTTTTGGTAAAGCATAGTCCTCCCTCCTCTCGTTTATTCTCCCCAAGAGGACTATGCCCTTTCCCGGGACTATGTCAATTTCCCAAACATACTTATCATGATTTGTCTGCCTCATCTTTTCTATAACTACATATCTATGTAGCATTCCATCTCTTATTACTCTTCTGAACCTGATAATCCCATCAGCTACGTGTTCAACTCCGAATCCGAAAGCTTGGGACGTAGTTATTGCGTATTGTGACGTAACGAGAATTGTAAACCTCCACTTGTTAAGTACTCTCTTCAAGTAGTAACTTATTTTTCTTGCCATTGCCGGTTTATCTAAGAAAAGTGCAGATACTGAATCGATCACTAGTCTAGCCCACCCAGAGCCTAATTTTTGCTTAGCCTCTATCACTTTTTGGACTAGTGACTCTGGTTCTAACTCCGTTAAAGACCACTCGTCTTCCCTTTCCTTCATTAACGCATCAATTATTATCAACTTCTTTTCAATATATTTTTCGAGATCCCAGTTAAACATCTTGGCTTGCCTGACTATGGAGTCCCTGCTCTCTTCCGTAGTAACGTAAATTGCAGGCTCTCCATGGACAAGTCCTTCGTGTATAAAGCTGAGGGAGAAGATTGTCTTACCCGTTCCGGGTTCACCAGTCAAGGCTACAAAGAACCCCTGCGGAATGCCTCCCTCGATAAGCCTGTCAAATTCATGAATACCAGTAGACAGCCTGATCATAACTATTTATTTTGAACTAATGGAATAAATAATTGCCTTTTGATAAAGGTATTAAGGAAAAAATGGAGTGTGGACAACAATTTTGTTAATCTAAAATGAATTATTTGAATTGTTTGTGCTTTATTAGTAGAACGTTGATGATAATACTTTTTTAGGGTGAGCACGGGTGGTATTACTTGGAGGTGAGCACATGGAAACTAGATGGAAGGTTCCCGTGCTCACCCAAATTATACTAATTTTAATGGAGTATATTAACCTTAGCCCTAGGTTTTACTCTGGGGATACCTTAGCCTATGCATTGGCTAACCAGTTTCTGGGTTATCCTCATGGAGGGTCGTGTTATCCACTCTACTCTGCTTTACTATCATAGGAGGTTGAGTTATGTTAAGTACGCTGTGCCATTGAGTGGTGTTTACGCTATTGACGAGACTAAGGTGAGGCTAATTAATGGTCAGTACTATTACGTGTGGATCGTTAGGGATGTAAAAACTAAGGGAATACCCTTCTTCATGGTTACTAGCGTTAGGAGTGGGGTACATGTCTTAGTAGTTTTGGCAAGTATGAAGAGGGCTGAGGAAGTGGCAAGGGAAATATTTAAAGTGAGGGTGGATAAGGTAATTTACTTGCACGATGGGGCAACTGCATACAACGCCTTCTCATGGTTAAACGTAGGACACGAGGAGGTGACGTTCAACGAGAGGAATTACGCAGAACAAGGGTTCAGAAGCTTAAGACACTTGCATCAATGGACTTCCACTTCCCTTGGAATACTGACAATCACAATAACTAGGTGGTTATCAACGTTCTTCCTAATATATCCTTTACACCCCAACGTACTTGTTAGATAAGGGGGTGATAATAAATGTAACTATTTCAAATGAATGAAATTGTTGTCCACACTGCTGGTGCATCGAAAGAAACATTTTAAATAGTTCTATAGAGATCGTTTACTTACAATCAATCGAGAAATAAATAGACGTTATCAATAGAAGTGGTATTCAGGAAACCCGGTTAATGGTGGCACGAATAACGTACATTTGTCCCATATTCATTAACTTTAGCCATAAAGTACTATATACGGGTTTATATACGAAGGAAAAGTAGTCGACATAGTCGGGAGTATACCTTAGAGGGTAAGAGATGTGGGACAATACGCAATAAAAATTTTTTATAGTACTAGCGAGTTTTATTTAATAACCAGTTAAAAACAATGTCAAATAATTTCATTTTTTTTAAAAACTAAAGATTAATTCATACCTCATTTACTCAATCAATAAAAGTTTATATTTCTTTAAAGTAGATTAAGTATTGCAAGGTGAATAAATTGGGACAGTCTTTTAGGATTAGGAGATGGATCTCGGTACCGATTTTTCTCCTAATGCTGTTAGGTACAATAACACCCTTGGCTCAACCAACTTCAATACCTGCCTCAACTTCGATAACGTTCATTTCGTATAACGGTGATGATGCGCAAGGTATATTAGCGTTTGAACATGGTCAGATAGCGTTTTACGCATACTCAGTTCCCCCATCGGAGTACACCTCCCTACCACCGGGGGCAAAGGCATATTTAATGCCGGCTACTTACTACGACGTCTTGGTAAATCCTTTAAATACAACATTTGGGTTTAACCCGTTCCAGTTCCAAGAAGTCAGATTTGCATTAAACTTCATAGTTAACAGGACCTTCTTTGTGGATAATATACTTCACGGGTACGGAATACCCTCGATAACTTTATACGCCGGAGAGCAATGTGTGTTACACATACAGAACACTCTAGCTAAATACGCTTACATACATTATAACTTCACCTACGCTAATGAGACGATCTATAAAGTGTTGACCGCACACGGTGCTCAATACGTTAATGGTAAATGGTACTACGACGGGAAACCCATCACGGTTTATGTTTTCGTAAGGACCGATGCCACAGTGAGGAGTGAATATGCTCAATATTTCATTAGTCAGCTAGAAAAACTAGGGTTTACAGTTCAGGAGATACAAGGTAATTTGCAAAAGGAAATATCAATGGTCTACGGAAGCGATCCAGCTAATACTACATGGGACATTCTCATAGAAGCATGGGGAGGAACTTACGGATATTATGATGCTGGGTTGATTGAAGGGCTTTACTCCACATTAGGTAGTTCTGCCCCCTTCACCTCATATTATGGATTATCATTTGGTACCTTCAACGATAGTAAGTATGAGTCTCCTCTTCTACTTAAAGAGGCAAATGAGATTGACAACTGGTCTTTAACACTTATTCAAAGTGAATTCACCAATGCTGCTCAGTACTACCAGTTAGTTAATGATATAGTTAACGTCGGAATCAACATGTCAGTAAGGATAGGTTTGGGAATTAGCTTGACTCCTCAGTACGTTTTGTCTAACATTAACGGTGTCTACCCCAACTACGCTCAGGGTAGCTTATTAAACTTCCAGACCTATCTCTCTATAGTTAACGGCTCCTACCCGAACGTGACTATAGGTGTTAGGTATTTAACCCAAGGAGCTGCTAACCCTGGTGCTGGTTTCACCGATGCTTACACGGACGAGATTGCAACAGCTCTGTTTACCCCAGCTGCTTTAACAGTACCCGGATCAGGATATCCAGTTCCTTACATCTATTCATTTAAGATTGTAAACATAACTCCCAATGCTGTGGTTCCGGTTCCTTCTAACGCTTTATGGTGGAACCCTGCAAAACAACAAGTAACATATGTTCCTTCAAATACAACTGCACAGATGGCTGTGATCTACAATTTAGCACCTCTCTTCAATAATGATAAATGGGCGGACGGACAAAACATAACTTTAGCGGACATAATATACCAATACATCATAGCGTCAGAAATGTCACTGAACTCCAGCAACCCAATTTACGACTCTGTTACTAGTTCCGTCTACGGTCCTGCACTACAGACGATTAAAGGATTTAAGATAATTAACTCTACAGCAATAGAAATATGGGGTAACGATTGGTTCTTCGACCCAACAGAGGCAGCAGTAAGCTTATTTGGTTCATTCAATCCTTTAGGTTATTCATTAGCTGGTGGAGGTTACTTCCCGTGGCAAGTGTATGTTGGGATGAAGGATGTTGTAGCTGAAGGTAAGGCTGCGTGGTCACAGAGCACAGCACAATCTAAAGGAATTGACTGGTTAAACTTAGTAAGCCCCACTGACGTAGGCTATATACTTTCAGCCTTAGAAAACGCTTCCACAAGCGGTTACATACCGAACAGTTTAATACAAGTAGAAAAATTAAGTAACATGACACTAGTAACTCAACAACAAGCGATATCTGGTTACAAAGCAGCAATATCTTTCATCCAGACTTACGATAACGCTCTAATTGGTGACGGACCGTTCATATTGGTAGCTTGGAACCCCAGTGCCTCCCCACAGTTTGCAAAGATAGTTAAGAACCCGTACTTCCACCTCGTCCCTACGCAACAAGCATTATCAACGCCGATGGCGTACTCAATATCCTTCAATGTTCCACCTACAGTAACGGCAGGAGAGGTATTGAACGGGACGGTGAGGGGAACTCCAGCGGGAAGTACTCAAGCAAGTCCGGTAGCTAATGTGACGGTGTATCTCGAATTACTACATCCTAATGGATCCATAATATTCTCGACGCAAGAAATGACTAACAACCAAGGTCAGTTCACATTCAATATACCGAAGAACTTGTCATCTGGCTCTTATATTCTAACAATAGCGGCGTATCAAAACACTTCGATATTGATAAATCCAATGGAAGTTTCTCTAGTCGTATTACCACCTGTTACCACGACTTCGTCTACCACAACAGCTAATTTAAGTACGACATCAGTTCAGACCAGTTCATCAAGTGCTACCTCTACGACGTCGAGTGGTATTAATGTAGGTCTCATAGGAGCTGTGATAGCGATAATAATAATAGTGATAGCGGCTGTCGCGTTATTAAGAAGGAGGAAGTGAGGTTTCTAAATGGCGTACTTTACATTCGTCCTAAAAAAGGCAATCATTTATTTTTCCGTTCTAATTGCAACACTGTCTATTCTCTACATATTTACCTTTCCAATTTTGCAGGAAGTCATATCTAAAAGTATAGATTTTCAAGTGGCACAATTTACTCAGACTCTTTTAAAAAATTCTCACCATCTAAACTCCACTCAAGTTCAACTTATTGTTGAAAGGTACAAGGAAACGTTAATTTCTGCATACGGGTTGAACCAGCCTATTATTACTAAATACTTTGTACAAATGTATAATCTCATACTCTTTAATTTCGGTAACGCTTATTTTATCCAAGCACCATCTGGCTCGAGAGAGGTTAGTAGTATAATAGCATACTATTTACCCAACACAGTACTCCTTTTCACGACGGCGACTATCATATTTATAATAGCAGGCACTATCATAGGACTACTCTCCGCTAAATCAAAAGTATGGGATAAAATAATTGCCATAATAGCGGTAGTCCACTCCAGTATACCAACTTGGTGGTTAGGCTTTGTTTTAATAGCTGTCTTAGCTTATGGAGTAAAAGTTTTCCCGCCCGGGGGAATGACATCAGTTCCACCACCGAAAAACCCCTTTGACTATGGAATAAGCGTGATATACCATATGACTCTTCCTCTAATCACCATATTCATAGTGAATGTGGGTGGTTTTGCCTATATAGTTAGGAGCTTGGTTGCCTCTATAATGAAGGAGGATTTTGTAATCACAGCTAAAGCAAGAGGTATACCAGAATCTAGGATACTATTCAAACACGTCTTACGAACTGCTTCTCCTTCAATTGCTACCCAAGCTATCTTAGCTCTTGCCGGTTCATTGGGAGGTAGCCTGACTACGGAGGTAGTATTCGAATGGCCGGGGATAGGTTTATTGACTTACGTTGCAATAACATTAAACGACTTGCCCGTAATATTGGGAGTTACTTACGTCTTAACGATAGTCTTACTTTTGGGTTTGTTTTTAGGAGAGTTAGTTTACGGGATTTTGGACCCAAGAATAAGGTCAGGTGAATAAATTTGAGTAAATACGAAGTTGGTATTTCTAGTTATGTGAGAGAGTTTTTACACAATAAAATGGGTCTAACCGGGATCATAATACTTTTAATTTTGCTCGTTTTCACCGTAGTTGCCTTATCAGTACCTGCCCAAGTGTATGAGTCGTGGAATAATCCTGCATCATGGAGTGAGTATCCGAAACACGTACCCCCGGCGTGGCTAGGAATCTTCTATCCTGATAAGTATTTCACGACCGAGCAGTTGTCCCCAACTAACATATCAGAGTATTCACCAGCCAAAGACATTTACATAGCTTTAATCACGTTCTCATTTAACTGGACTAAGTCGTTTCCGGCTTACAACGTCTACTTCATAATTTCTACCAACAGTACGCCGATTGAGGAAGTAGTCTATTGGAATAAACCCGACGGTAGCACAATTCAGATCCAAGTGCCTAATTCGTATTTTAACGTACCTTTTGATTTAACAACTATACAAGGTTTCATTCTAAATTATATATCGTCGATCACCGGTAAAGCCCCCAACATAGTAAACGCTACTACATTATCCACCGCACTGTTTAACTCGCCCAAGTCTAACTTATCAGTGACCGAGGACGGCAAATACATAGTGAAAATAGAAGTCATATCTGCGAAACCGATGAACGTAACCAAAACCAAAATTTTACTGTTAGGTAATTCTTACGGACTCATGGGTACAGATTACTTTGGTAAGCCCATAGATCTAGGCGTGCTTTTAGGGCTTCCCGATGCACTAGAAATAGGTGCCTTAACTTCGATTGTCTCCGTAGTGGTCGGGATTATAGTGGGTGGCATATCAGGGTATCTTGGCGGTACTAAAGACTCCGTTATTCAGTGGATAACATTGGTGTTTCTGGCATTGCCTGCACTCCCGTTTTTAGTCGCAGTATCCTTTGTCACAGAGCCAAACCTCGAATTGGAAGGACTGTTAATCTCCTTCCTATCGTGGCCCTTTTACGCAATTATTGCGAGGTCTATGGCGCTATCGATCAAATCTAACAGTTACGTTGAAGTGGACAAACTCTTGGGCATACCTTCCTATAGAATATTCTTTACTCATTTTATGCCAAGATTGATACCGATAACTGTAGCTTACATGGCATTGGGAGTTCCTGCCGGTATATTGCTTGCTCAAACTCTGGCTTTTCTAGGAATAGCTCCGGCTAATATAGTAACGTGGGGAGGTATTTTAGATCAAGCGGAAACGTATCAAGCCCAAGTGAACGGTTGGTGGTGGTGGGTAGTGTTCCCTGGCCTTATGATAGTGGTAGTGGCAGTTCCTTTCGTTCTAATAGGTTTCGCTGTAGAAAGGATTACTTTAGGGGAGAGATAAAATGCTATTAGAGGTACAGAACTTAAAAGTTTATTTCTATACTAGGAGGGGTGTCGTAAGGGCGGTGGATGACGTTAACTTGAACTTGGATAAAGGAGAAATTGTAGGACTTGCCGGGGAGAGCGGTTCGGGGAAAAGCACTATAGGATACGCGATAATGAGGTTAGTACCTAACCCTGGAAAAATTGAGGGAGGCAAGATGCTTTTCAAGGGCGAGAACATCTTAGACCTGGATGAGGATACCTTCAGGAGAAATTACAGGTGGAAAAAGATATCGATGGTTTTTCAAGGGTCGATGTCAGGATTTACGCCAGTTTTTAAGATAAAAGATCAGATCGTAGAGGTTTTGAAAATTCACGGTTGGAACGGAGACTATGATGAACGGGTTAAAGAGTTGTTTAAGATGGTTAACTTGGATCCATCATTGGCGGAGAAGTACCCTCATGAGTTATCTGGAGGGCAAAAACAGAGGGCTTTTATAGCCATGGCGTTAGCACTTAACCCTGAAGTTCTGATAGCTGACGAGCCTACTACTGCCCTAGACGTAGTAGTCCAAGAATACATTCTTAATTTACTAAAGCAACTTAGAAAAGATCTGAATTTATCTATAATTTTCATAACACATGACTTAGCGTTATTATCTGAAATCTCAGACAGAAATTATATACTTTACGCAGGTAAAATTATGGAAAGCGGTCCCTCTGAGATTATATTTAAAAAACCCAGACACCCTTACACGTCCTTACTAATAGAGTCTATAGCTACGTTAGATAAAGATATAATAAAAGGGATATCTGGCTTTATGCCAGACCTTTCAACCCCCCCTAAAGGGTGTAGATTTAACACTAGATGTCCCTTTGCTAAAGACGTATGTTTCAATGAAGAACCCGAATTTAAAAAATTCTCAGATGGTGACGAGGTTGCCTGTTGGCTCTACTGAGGATTATAGGGTTAGAGTGAGAAACTTAAAAGTCTATTTCGCTACTGGTGGTAGGATATTCGGTAAGAAGCACTTGACCAAAGCGTTAGATGGTGTGACGCTTACAATTAAGAAAAGGGAGATTATGGGAGTAGTGGGTGAGAGCGGTTCTGGTAAAACTACGTTAGGGAGGGTTACTTTAGGTCTTCAGAAACCCACAGAAGGGGAAGTTTACATCAAAACTGACAATGAGGAAATAAACGTAGTAAAAAGTAAGGTTAAGGTAGTAGGAAGATACGCACAGATGATTTATCAAGATCCCTATTCTTCGATAGACCCAATTATGAGAGTGTATGACGTTCTGGCTATGCCGTTAAAATACCGAAAAGAGGAGAACATTGAGGAGAAAATCAAGGAGGCAATGAATTTAGTAGAACTACCGCTGGAGTTATTAGAGAATAGAGTCTATCAGCTTTCAGGTGGACAGAGACAGAGGCTTAGCATAGCTAGGGCAATAACCGTAGACCCTGAGTACGTAGTTGCTGATGAGCCTACTACCATGTTAGACGCCTCACTGAAAGGCGAAATACTAAAGATAATAAAGGACGCTAGGGAGAAAAAAGGTATATCTTTCATGTTGATAACACATGAATTACCGATAGCTAAAATAATCTCAGATAAAATCACAGTTCTATATCTAGGGAAAGTAGTAGAGATCGGTAGAGCCAGTGACGTTATAAAGAAGCCCCTGCACCCATACACTCAGAGCCTGATTGAAGCCTATCCCAAAATCGACCCGTCATTAAGGGATAAACTCAAGGAGATAAAGATAAAAATAGACGTAGTGAGACCGGAGAAAGGTTGTGTGTTCTACCCCAGATGTCCATTCGCTCATGATAGATGCAAAGAAAAGGAACCCGAATTGAAGGAAATAGATCAAGACCACTACGTAGCATGCTGGCTTTATTAACGAGAAAATCTCTCTCCTAAAAACTCTAATAAACCTCTTATACCCACCAATGCACCAGCTATTGATACTATCATAGAGATAACTATAATCGACAAGCTCTGTAATGAAGCCCCCAAGTAGTCTAAGCCTATCGCTCCTAAAAGCATCGTTAAGCCAACTATTACTTTAAGTAATGATTGCATTATTTAAGTCTCGTACTCAGGAACTAAAAACCTTGATTATAATAAAGCTAGAGATTATTAAGGGCGGAGGGTAGGCAACGTTAGACAGCTAACTTCTGAGGTTTGAACTTACGCTCAATGTTTTTGAGGGATTAATTGCATAAGTATTTAGCGAGAAGTGATGAAATGAAGAGACCTTCGGGTGTGACGAAAAGATCCTGCTAACTCATTGGTTTATTCTTAAAAATAAATCTATAGTGTAAATAAGTGTTTCAATTACATTAATTGTAAAATTCTCTGGATTGAATAAATCAGGAAAAAATAAAAGAATTAATAATAATCTAAACTCCTCTCTCCCCATCTCATCCTTGATTACGGTATATAAAGAGTAGAGTACAAGGGCTAGTACGAAGATCAACGTGCGGAAAACAAACTTAGTAGAACTAGTAAATGGAAGAAAAGCCTTAATGTTCCTATAAGAGGATTCTATGGGACCCCTTACCTTATTGTACAAATCCAACACTTCCCTCTTGGGCAAGTCTAGATTAGTAGCCCTAGCAAAATAAACAAGCCTCTTCTTCTTCTTTCTTCTCACCTTCTCCATGCTGTACACGAGGAGCCTGAACTTAACTTGCTCATCCTTCCTACTTACTATTAGTCTTGTAATCCCCGTCAAACTCCTCATAAACCTTAACGTAACCAACTGGGACAGCAATTATGTAATTAAACTGTGAAATGAAGTTGATCACATCCACAGTGTAGAAACCGGCGTCAAGTGTTATCAACCTTATCTTGAACCCCATTGCGACAACTTGCTCCACGAGGTTTTTCACTATCTCTTCCTTAGTCATACCGTTCACTTGTTGAATAAAGGCAAGTAAAAGTATTCTCCCCTTATACTTGGTTGTTGCAGTTGCGTAGTTCCACGAGTTTCCCTTCTCTGAACTTCCGAGTCCTTTCACTGGTTTCCCGTACCACGTCTTTGTTGTCCAGTCTATTGAAAGATCTATCTCCTTTACCCCCTTTAATATCTCCAAGGATATTTTCCTAGCATTTTCCAATAGTTTTTCAATTATTTCTATCCCTTGTTTCTCTACGTAGTTCCTCACGGTTTGTGGGGATACGTCATAGGCTCTGGACTTGTCCTCTACTGAGTCGTTCCACAAACAAGCGGAGATGAGGGTTTTTGCTACTTCTTCTCCTTTCTTTCCATTAAAGTTTAGCATGGAAAGTAATTTATATCCTATTTGTTGAATGTTATTTTGGTGAGGGAGACCGGGTATCACCATCTCCCTATGTCACGCAGTAATACTCTGTCTCCCTCACCTTAAACCCTTTCTTCAATTCTTTACACTCTTATAAATTTTTTATGGATTAGATATTATCCTATCAGAAATATTTTTTCTAATATGATTTTGGGTCTACCGACCTTCTAGGGTACTTCTTCTGTAGGTTCTCAGCTAATGACTTCCAATGATGAACCTCATCAAGGCGAGTTGGGATCCTAACATAATGAGTATCGTCCTTCCCTACAACTACCTCAGCCATGTTAATATCTACGGCAATACTCTCCTTTGGCTCAACTTTCTCCTCCTCTTTCTCAAAAACCACCTTTAGAAAAGCCTTATCATTCCTGACCACTAACCTAGCTTCCTTCATCCTCCAACTCAAGTAGTCCTTGAGGTTTCTAGGATAGCTAGAAGAAAGTTTTTGTACTATTCTGTTGTACTATAGCATAACAGAGTGGTAAACTATGTCAGCTGATCTTTCTCTTCTTTTAGAGGAATATTACAAGGTTCCAAACGAAATTAAGAATAGGAATTTCCCTGTACATCTCTTAGAGAAGATGCGGAATTATTTAGTCAAGCAATATGAGGAGAATTTGTTCGAGATATATGAGGGTATGCTAATGTTAATCCTAAATGAAGATAAAGACAATTTAAAAATACTGTTAAAAGAAGTTGAAAAAATAAAGGAGGATTTTGAATTATATAACTCTATGCTTGAAAATAATACAACCATAGGAGAATACGTTAATATGGTAATGAGAGAGTTACAAAAACTTATTGACGGGTTGAAGAAAAATGAAGAGGAGTTCTACAAAGAGGTATTAAATTCTGATAACCCTAATTTCCTAATAACTACTTATTATTCGTTGTATTTACGCTTCGTAACAACAGTATACTTAAAACTACATAAGATTAACATAACCAATCCTAACATAAAAACAAAAGATTCTAGGATTAAAGATATATTCAACATCGCTAATTTCCTAGTAGGATTTTTCGGGATGCCTATACTGATATATATAAAGAAAAAAGAAGTATTCCCTTATATATCTGAGCTGAGCGGAGCATTGTTACACGCACTAGTTGCCGATAGGACACCTGTGCCCTCAAAGGACTCCTTAGGATATCATCTTTTTTCGAAGATTCATGTGGTTAAAAATGAGTCAAAATGAAGCTTTTTTCTTAGATACCAATATTCTTATAAAATGGATATATAGAGAAATTCTGAATGAAAATCCAGCTGTTGAATATTTTATTAACTCGTTAAGTAAAGGACAATGCGTTATACTTCATATCAATTTAAGGGAATTTGAGACAATAATTTACGACGCTTATAATATAACCTCCCATGTGATTTATGCGAAGATACTATCTAAACAGGATTGGGATAAACTAGGGGTAGAAGATAAACTACGAGTTCTTGAAGATATCAGAAAGAATTTTGAACAAATCTATGATCAGATACTAACTAAGTACTATAATGGACAGATCTTACCAGGTGGAATAAGGCAAATACTCGCAAAGAGGTTCTTTATAGAGTTAGAGGGTAAATTAATCGACTCTAATCTTGAAGCTCTTAGGAATCATATAGCTTTAAACCAAAGAACTGATGATTTAATCGACTACATATCTGGCATAGAAAATATAATCAGAAAGAACTGTACAATACTTAACAATATTAATCTACTTTTTAACGATGACATTATCAAGGAAAATCAACTAATTTACGAGGGCATTAGTAAATATATACGCAACTTAAGGTCCAAAGGATATAACAAGACGCCAAGTAGAAATGACCAGCTAGTATTTGTATACCTCTTTTTGTTATTACGTGGCAGGATTTATGATAAGATTGTTTTCATTACAGACGATAATGATTTTGAAAGAATGTATAACACAGTGTTAAATCATTTGAAGGATATTATAAACGGAAATGCAAATCCTCGAGGAGACTTTAAAGAATATGCTATTGAAGCTAACGATATCTTAAGAAAATTAGTAATCAAAGGTATCAATGACTTAATCACTCAACAAAAGAGATAATTACAGCAGTTATGGGAATCTTAGGGAGGTAATACCAAGAAGTCGGTATTAGCGAGAAGTTTTTAATTTTAGACGTCTTCCTGCTGAAAATATTACGAACCGGAAGGGACAGGTCGAACTGGCTAAGGAGAGGCTGGTCAAGGCAGTGAACCAAGTTCTGGGCGTGGTCAGGAGGAACGGGAGGAGCAGGAAGGTCGGGTTAGCACTCGTCTTGATGGTCCTGCTAGGTGGTAGGACCAGCGTGAAGAATGCTGCTGAAACGTTCGGGTTGGACTACGCAAACCTGCTGGAGGCGTTGGGAGAACTCC
>Ga0081473_118056_pt1 | contig 14397 bp, 12 predicted proteins | sample CisSprmetagenome_FD_70977 | JGI IMG/M metagenome (GOLD analysis project Ga0081473, IMG submission 70977) | Hypoxic/sulfidic aquatic microbial communities from Cistern Spring, Yellowstone National Park, USA v2 (version 2) | ecosystem: Environmental > Aquatic > Thermal springs > Hot (42-90C) >... | reverse complement strand
TACAAACGGGGCAGTAAAGTTATAAACCTTGCCATCGCCGGCGATGACGATCGGAGCGGCGTAGAGCCCGAAGCTTGAACGCGAGTACGGCGTCCCGACAGGCGGACCGCGTCGGTTCAACCCCTTCACCGCGGGGATCGGCGCAGATTCGGATACGGAATCCGCAGGCGGCCCGACGCGAGTCTCGCCAGCACGGCCGCAGCTTTCGCCGTAGCGGCCATGGCGATAGGTGCGTGGCGGGCTCCCCATCCATATTCGCCCCAGATCTCTGCACGAGCTCCATTCCGCAACCCTCACGGTCTGAGAGCGGCCTTGGCACAGCCGCCACCGCGGCACTCGCGCTGGCGACCACGCGTCAGGCCAGCCCAACCTCGCCGGTACCAAGCTGCCCCTATGCTAAGCGATGTCAAGAACTGCGATAGCCGTCAGAAACCACCATTGGAGTATTGCCAGTCCACCGCGGCACTACTGTGGGGGTGACGCAACGCCGAGCCGCCTCAGCTCCTCGTCGAAAGCAGTGCGGCGCCGTAGCTACGGCTTTCTGCTCAGCACGAACCCACTCAAGAGATATGCTAGGAGGAAGGCGGCGACGCCGACGAGGGCCCAAGTGGCTATCTGCAGCGCGCCGATCTGCCGGATCTGGCCGTTCGCGGCGGCGGTCGACTGCGGCGTCGGGACGAGCACCAGAGGAGGCGGCTGAATCCCCGAGGTGCTCGTGGCCGTCGTCGCGGTGGTTGCTGTAATTGACGTCGTGGTAGTCGTGGCCGTCTGGGTCGGGGCGATGTTCTCCCAGCTCACAGTCACAGTCTTAATGGTGGCGCTCGTTAAGTTCGTGAAGTTTGCGCTCACCACATACCCAGTCCCATTGCTGAGCTCGAGCGTGGCGTTGTACATTAAAAACAAAACAAACGCACATATTCGATGTCCACTAATTGCAAAGAAGAGAGGTTATTCGAGGCCGCTAGCACCGGTAATATTGATGAGGTAAAACGATTAGTAGACTGCGGCGTAAATCCAAACATACAAGAACTTGAGCATAACAGAACGCCGTTGCACTATGCAGCCCTGCACGGTCATCCCGAAGTTGTAAAGTTTCTACTTGAGCATGGTGCAAATCCAAACATACAAGACATGTTTGTGTGGACGCCGTTGCATTTTGCAGCAGAGTATGGTCATTTCGATGTCGTGAAGTTGTTGCTTGAACACGGCGCGAATCAGAATGTGCAAGATTATGGTGGCGTGACGCCTCTGCATTTTGCGGTAGAGGGTTGCAATGTTGATGTGGCTAGGATCCTTCTTGACCGTGGGGCTGACCCCACCATAAGGGATAATAAAGGAAGAACCCCCCTCGAACTCGGCCGTGGATGCAAAAAAGAATTCATTGAGGAGTTGATGCGCATAAGCAATGGAACAATAGTGCAGGAAGAACCGTGCTAATAGCCCTACGATTGCACTTAAATCCTATTTTTTACAGTCATATGATGTGGGATCGAGCCATCACAAAAATGCTCGATTACAAAACATAAATTCATGTATTTCTTTCGATCAGCACCACCGTTATGTTGTCTGTGGCGTTTTTCTTTGCCTCCTCCACGAGCTTCTGGACAGCGTCGCCGCCCTTGCTTATTACTATTTTGTGTATGTCGTGGTCGTTTAGGACATCGCTGAGGCCGTCGCTGCAGAGCAGAAGCACGTCGCCTTCGCGTAGCGTAATTTTGAACACGTCGATGGGCTCCACCTTGCCGAAGAAGCCCACCACGTTGTTGATCACGTGAGCCTTCGGATGGCTCTGGATGAACTTTCTCTTAAACTCCGCCAGCCCCCTGACGTCGGGTTTTCCGCCGGAGTTAAAGAACTTAACCAGCTCCTTCTGGAGGTCCTCCCAGGCTTGGGAGTGGTCTCTCGTGATTTGGTGGATCTCGTCTTTTGTTATCAGATAGGCCCGGGAGTCGCCCACGTTGACTACGTAGGCCACGTCGCCTATGACCAACGCCGCCACTAGCGTTGTGCCGCTCCTCGGCACGTTGTCCAGGATAACCTCGTTGGCGTAGTCCACAGCGGCTCGCAGGGCGTCGGCCACCTGTTTATCGTCCAGCTGAAGAGCCGGGCCCGCTAACAGTTTTTCTAGGAGCTTGGAGGAGAAGGCCACGGCGCCCATCCGGCTAGCCACATCGCCTGCGTACAAGCCGCCGACTCCGTCGGCCACCACAGCAATTACAGCACCAATTTTGTTTATCGATATTCTGAGTATTAGGAAGCTATCTTCGTTGTGATCCCTACCCCCCACGTCGGTCAATGCGAATACTCCGTATCTAGACGCCAGAGAACTGTCGCTACTCATAGAACTCCACCGCCACATACGGTGTACCGGTGCTCGCGCTGAAGGCAAGCACTATCTGGTCGCCAGACACGAGCTCATGGGGCTGGCTCGGCTGGCCGGGGCATCGATCCCGGCAACCGAAAGACACCACAATCTCCTGCCCGCCCCTGATGATCTTCGTCCCGTTCACGCTCCCAAGGTCTTGGATAAGCCACCTCCTCCGCGACTTGTCGTACCAAATTCTGGCGTGTTGCCTGCTGATGTACCTCCTGCCGCTACGCCTAAGCTCCGGATCGGGCACCTCAATATCCGCACCGGAACCCTCCGTTCCGAGTATGTATGTCCTATTTATGTCGAGTTGCACCCTCTTCCCGTTGATGAGGAGATAGGCCCCAGTTGGCGTGGGCGCATGTTTCCCGGTAAGTAGGTTGTAGAGTTCGGTGCCGTCCTTTATTCGCTTGGTTGGGTCAACCTCAAGCGCTGCCTTAAAGACCTTGTTAAACAAAGCAACGTAACCACCACACTCAACTAGGTTGCAGGGCTCGTCTATAAGCTCATGCTGGGGTTTGATATATCTACAGAAATTATATTTTGCATCGCTGAAGACGCCCCTCCGCGGCTTCATAGCCGCCATAAGCATCGATGCCCACATATAGACGTCGGAGGAGAAGTAGGCGTAGCCTATCGACTGCTCCGGCGGCGACACGCAATCCTTTTCTATCCTAGTACCTGGCATCAACTGAGCATATCCCTCTTTGGCCGTCCCGAAGTCTATCAGGACGGGGTCAGTGCCCCTCACTATGACATTGTCTGCGGCAAAGTCTCTGTGGATTATGCCGTGGCTGTGGAGAAACCGGAGCACATCTGCCAGCTTTCTGCCTATCTCGAAAGCCTCGTCGGGGTCGAGTCCTCCCTTGCCGGCGGCGTACTCGGCCAAGGTCTGCCCCTGCACGTACTCCTCCACAACCACCGGATACTGCCCCTCGTCGCCCCGATCGACGAACCTAACGATGTTCGGATGCCCGCCGTACTGTCTCCATATGCGCTCCAGGATCTCGCCCTCTACCCTCAGCTTATCAATGCAGATATTGATACTGGTTCGCCCTCCTGTATTGGGGAACTTAACGACGACGTGGTGGCCTCCTCCGTCGGCTAGGTAGGCCACGCTCATGCCGCCCTCCCCCAGCTTCTTCCTTAACCTGTATCTGCCCAAGACTGTTCTGCCCAGCCAGGGGTCGGCCATTACTTCATGGCGCTTGTGAGCCTGTCTACTCTCGTCTTGGCGTCCTCAACCTTGGTCTTCTGCGTCACGTTGACAAGCCTCGCGAAGTACGGATCTCTCGTCAGGAGGTCGCGGGCCTCCGGGGTGCCGAGCAGGGAATCGAGCAGCCTATAGTCGTCTGCGGGGTTCACGCCGTTTTTCGACTTCTCGACTATGTTCGCCACTCTGACGCCCGCCACGTGGTAGATGCGGGCCTCCGGATGCGCCTCGGCGAAAGGAGCCTCCTTGGCGAACTGGGCCTCCACGTCCTCCGTCATGGCGCCGAGCGCAACTGCGGCGATCTTCCGGCGGCCCTCCGGCCTGGGCCCGATCTTCAGCTTGAAGGTGGCGAGTATGGCGTCGTTCGCCGCAACCATGCCCACGTCCCACGGCCTGCTCCCCGGGTCGAGCGCCATGGCTCTCGGCGCCAGCATAGCCGCCTCGAGGATAGCCACGTCGGCTTCTGGGATCAGGTCCAGCATAAGCTTCGGCGCCACCGTGCCTTTTATCATGGAGGCCAGCACCTGCGTCAAGCCCTCAAGCTCGCCGGGCTTGCTAGCGTGCTTCATGGCCCCTCCCCCTGCCTTCGCCATATCGTCGCACAGCTTGAGGTCGTAGTCGTCGCCGATGCCGTAGACAAAAGTGGCTATATTGTGCTCCTCCCGCGCCTTTTTTACAAGTCCCACAATCTTGTCGGGGTCTGTAATGCCCGTGGTGGGTATGCCGTCTGTGGCTATAACCATCACCCTCAGGTAGCCCGGCGGCGTCTTAGAAAGGAGGTCGACCGCCTTCTCGACGCCCTCGTATAGGTTAGTCATGCCGCCGCACTGCGCCGACTTGACCTTGGCCTCCACGTCTCCCCCTCCCCCCTTCGCGGCCGCGGCTATAACCGCCTGCGCATAGTCCGAAAAGGTTATCAGCGACAGCATGTCCCCCTCCTCAAGATCGCCCCTATACCTCCTGAGGATAGCCTCCTTAGCCGTCTCAAGCTTCTCTCCGCACATGGAGCCCGACGCATCGATGACAAACGCCATGTGTACCTTCCTCCGGTGGGTCTGCACGGCCGTGGCGACCTCCCTGGTGGGCTGAGCCCTAACCATGAGGAAAACCTCTACCTCCCTATCCGCCGGCAGGTTATCCCGGTTAAGATGCGCCTCTAATTTGAATGGGGTCTGCATAATTGTCTTTATTTACCGTATATTTAAATACTTGGGGCACCAAAAATTTATTAAGACCTATAAAGGCGAGTGGCATGGTTAAGGTTAAATGTCCCTTCTGTGGCTATGAATTTGACTACGATCCCAATAATCCCTATTGTCCAAATTGCGGCTCCGTAGTTCCGCCGCCTCAGCCGCAACAGCCGCCGCAGGCAACTCCTCAACAGCCTACGCCGCAACCTAGACTGGCGGCGTCCCGCTACGTTGTCTACGCGGTGAAGCAAGACGGGTCTAGGGGGAAGGTGGCCGAGGTAGTTGAGGGCGGGCCTGAGGTGGTGCTCGGCCGCTATGAGCTTTACAGCTACGCCTGGAGGGATCCCGACACGATGTCCCGCGTCCACGTGAGGTTCGTTGTTAGAAACGGCAAGCTCTACGTGCGGGACGACGGCTCCACCAACGGCACCTACGTAGACGGGCAAGACATAAGAGGCAAGGGGGAGGTGGAGCTACCGCCGGGCAAGGAGGCGTTGTTGGTAAACCCCAAGGCGCCAGTTATAAAACTAGTAGCTGAGCCAATATAACTAGGTACGAAAGTATAGACGCCCATCCTATATAACCCGAACAGAAGAGTATTAGAACGTCCAGACTAAGTGCGGCTTAGATCGCTATCGCCAAATGGCAGCTCAGCTTTTTAACAGGCGCAGCGGCATCTCTGTGGAGGAGGTGGGGAGGATCGTGGAGAGGTGGCGGAGGAGGGCGAAGATCCGCGGGTGGTTCGTGGGCGAGGACAGGGTGGTGCTGTTCGTGGAGGACCCCGCGGAGGTCCCCGCCGACCTAGCCGCGGAGCTGGAGGCCGCAGCGGGGAGGAGGGTAGAGGTCGTGAAGGGGAAGATATACTTAATGCAAGACGAACGAGCGGCTCGACCAGCACACAAAGCTCTTCGTCGATGAAACGCACGGAGCGTCCGTCGCCGTAAACTCCGCCCTACCTCTCGAGACGCTTAAGTGCCCGGTTCCGCGCTAATGTGGCAAGACCTGTAAGCAAAATTTATAAAACACAAGAATGGATCTCTTGTGTCTACAGGTAAAACAATAGCATTGTTTCTGCTTGGTTTCTTTTTCGTGCTCATGGCATTTCCAGTGGCTTGGGCGGTTTCTGCAGCTCTCGGCTATCTCCTGGCCGGTGCGGCGTTGGCCATCGGCATATATATGGCGGTTAAGAGAGGCGGGAGGGCCCTCCCGCTGGTCTTAGGGGTTGTTCTGGCGGTTTTCGCTGTCGTGATCCTCGCGGGCACAGCGGCGGTGCATTTAACAGCATACACCCTTTCTAAGACCGTAGAAGAGATAGGAAAAGAGGGCGGGACTGTGGCTGTGCTGAACACCACGGCGACGATGCCGGCGGCAACTACGTCGAAGACTACGAATGCGGGCGTCGTGGAGGCGTCGCTCGGCCAGACGATCGCCGCCGGCGACTGGAGGGTGACGGCTACTGAAGTTGTCGAGACTAAATACATCAAATACGGCGAGAGTTACTACGGCGCGCCCGAGGGCATGAAGGTTATTCTCGTCAAGCTGAGGATCAAAAACGCCGGTCTTGATGTAAAGACGCCGGGCGTCGAAATCTCTACGCCTGTGCTTGTAACCAGCGCTAATAAGAGCTACGGAACCACATACCCAGCCGCCTTAGAGTGGATATTGCAACCCACTAAGGAGGTTGTAGAAGGCGCAGTTGCGTATACGGGACTTGACTTGTGGAGCAGCATCGCGCCTGGCACATACACCGAGGGCTACCTGATGTATCTAATCCCAGAGGGAGAAAAGGCGGAGAAGCTATACCTAACGTATTGGCCGAATCCCTTCGCCGAGAAAACCACGATCTCTATAAATCTTGTAAAATAATTCTTTAATTCTTTACCGTCTCATTTTTATTTGCTCTATTATGCGCCAAACTGGGTGATTCTGACGCGCAACTAACTGTGAGCACATCGCCGAGCGCGATCGAGAGTAGGCTTCCTGTTCCCTTTCATGCGCCTTTTTGACTCAATGTCCTAACGCCGTCGCCACACGGCCTCCTGCGCACCACCGACCTATTCCTCACTTTCCAGTTTGAGACCATTTTCGTTTTAACCTCGCGGTCATGTAGATAACAGATATGCTACGCTGTTAAAAATTTATATATACTTTAGTCGATAATGACATTATGTGGAAGGTCGGGGCCTATGCCTATAGGCCTGAAGTTCATTTTGATTATTACATAATTTATACAATAATCATATGCTATACTATTTGTATTAATTATATATTCTATAATGATATAGTTGGAAATATCTATCAAGGTATCAACTTTATAAATTTCGACTTGGGAAGAAAGAACGAAGAGCTTTTCCGCTCCCATCAGAGTAAAGGATCTAGAGTAGAGCGCGGCGCACACCACGCTTCTCATAAGGTCTCGTTCTCTAAAAGACACTTTACAAAATATCTATGAGGTTGGTTACTATCAGCATATTGCTTTTGGCCTTCCTTTCGGCTATTGCGGTTGGGATATCTGTTATCGCCAGCTACCAGACCTCAGGCGCGGAGAGCTGGGGGCCTTATCAAGTTGGGGGTTCTATTGTTTTTGACGCCAGAAGCGTTAACGGCTCTGAGGTTGTAGCTTCTTATAGGACTGAGGAATTCTTCAGCGGCGATGTCCACGCCGTTAAGTTCTGTATGCATGTGGAGGGTAACGGCTACGTTGATGTATTCATGTGGGTTAGGACGTCCGATACAGGTAGTTTCCCGCACTACGCCACGCCAGACGTCAGACCATGGTTGCCCGACCTCTTTAAAATCCCAGCTGCAAACGGAACCGTCTGCGCCCTAGTCGATGTGGACCTAATAGAGAGGCTTATTGTGAAGAAGCAGTTCCATTGGTTCCTCGAATTTTACCACCACACAAATAGTGAAGTCAAATCTGTCCTCTTGAGTTTTGAAGTGAATCCGCCGGAAACTCGGAGCTATGTAGAGCTACCTATCGAGATATTTGTCAGCGCCAATGTGACCGGAGCTGGCAACATAGTGAGAATCGCGCTTTACTTAAAGAACACGTTGAACGTGCCGGTCACAAGTTTTAAGGTGGTGTCGTCCACCGCGTCCGTTGCCTATGAGGAGTGTAGCTTCTGCCACTCCATAGAGCCAGGCCTGTACGGGAAATACGTCGTGTACGTACGGCCGGCCCGGGGCGCCGAGCTTATCACCGTGTCCTACAGCGTAAACGGCACAACCGTCTACAGGCAGATCCAGCTGAATTTCTCAAGAGTGTCCACGACGCCGAGACTCCTTCTGGAGAAGAGGGTGGTCTACGTCGCTGGGGATGTTGCCAAGGTTGTCGTGTCTGTGAGAAACGTGGGGAACGCGTCGGCGTATTACGTTCGTCTCAGCGATCCAGTGCCTGAGTGTTTGGTCTGGCTGAACGGCACCGTGAAGGCCCAGTTCACAGAGATAAGGCCCGGGGAGCAGAAAGAGACCTCCTACTTGGTTTCTTCGCGTTGCGGTTACGTGGGGATCCTCCCGCCTGCCGTCGCCATATATTACGACAGGGAGCTTAACGAGTTTTGGGAATTTTCTAATTTGCCGGAGTTGCGTCTTCTGCCTTCCACAAAGACGCCGACAAAGCTGTCGCTCTTTCCGCCTAGGCCTCCTATAAACCAAACGATTTATGTAATAGACGTACGCGCGGTGCCGCAAGGCGTTAAGGTAGCCGCCATGTCGCTTCAGGGCGTGGTGGATAAGTACAAGCCATCTATTTTCCTCATATATAGAGACGAGGATTGGCTTTGGGTTGAGGAGCTTAGGCACTTGGGCGTGGAGTATCGAATCCTCTCACTGGAGGAGGCCTTGAAGCTATTTAGGCCCTATCTAAAGGGGTACGTCACCTACAACACGAGTCTGCCAGATACTTACAATCTGGCCTTGGCATTGGCGTATCTCAACGATGCCTTGATCGTGCCTGAGGGCGCGGAGGGTCTGGCGGGGAATCTGCCTAAGCTGTATGACCTGTCTCACTGGAGGAGCAGGGAGGAGCTGTATAGATTCTACATCTCCCGGGTCCTCCCCAGGCTAAACGACAAGGTTGTTGTCAACTGCGACAGGCCTGGAGACCTCTGGCTGGCAGATTACGCCGTGTCAACCGGCTCTATTGTGGTGACGCTTTCTCCTCGTCGCGACGGTAGCCCCTACACGCCTTATGACTGGGTTTTGATGGAGGAGGTGCTCGATAGATATAAGCCGCCTGCCTTTGTGATGGGCTGGTGGCTACCAGCTGAGGAGAGTAATCTGATAGAGGCGTCTCACAAGGGGCTTATAGTCCTTTCCAGCGACTTAGCGCCTAACTTATCCATCTTATCCTCAGCCTCGGTTGAGCCCGTCAAGTTTAGACACATCGCCAGAGAGGCCGGCCCAGACCCAGACGGAGTCTACATAACTTTCGTGAGATCAGACGGCGATTCCCCCTATGTCTCATATTACTTCATGTTTGCCTCCGATGGTCCGTGGTATATCCGCAATAGGCCCGCCCCAATGGGCTGGACTATCCAGCCGCTTCTCGCAGAGCTGGCTCCCGTGATTCTGAAATTCTATGCTGAACATGCCACGGAATATGATGACTTTATCGCAGGCCCCAGCGGAGCTGGCTATTTCTATCCCTCTTTTATTCCACGTAACTACAGAGGGCTGATATACTCCATAGGCCAGTACTATCTAGACCTAGTCAATCTTACCGCCGCAAATATCCTTGACAGCTTGAGCGCTCAAGAGCCGGCGCATTGGCTCTATCCGCTTCTCGCAGTGAAGATACAATACATGGGGGCTAGGTACTTCCTCCACGGCTATAGCATATCCATGCCTCCCGTTTACTACGAGATAAACGGCACTATTCACTTATTCGTGAACATATTTACTGGAGATAGAGATGCAAAGGAGCTTGTCGCAGAAATAGATAGAATTGTTTCTACGGGAAAGAGGCCTCTCTTCATCGTTGTTTATGTCTGGTCTTGGGGCTCTTCGAACTACCAGCGGTGGATAGAGCTGACCAGAGCGGTGAGCCAGAAATACCGCGTGGTTACCCCTACAGAGCTCTTCCGCCTTGCGGAGCAGTACCTTATGCAAGGCGCCGCCCCACAACAGCAGACACGCCAGGCGGCGGCGCCGAGCGACGACGTTGCTAAGAGCTTGAAGGAGGAGTTCGGGAGGCTTCCGGTTTTCTGCTTAGTTTACTTCTCGTGGTATGCCAACGCGATGGGGCCCACAGGCGTCTGGCACCACTGGAGTCTGGTCACTTACAAGAAGCTCGGCGGCTCTGCGTTTTACCCAATGCTGGGTCCTTACGACAGCGGCGATCCCTCCGTCGTGGAGGCGCACCTTCGTCTAATAAAGGAGAGCGGAGTAGACTGCCTATTTGTCGACTGGTGGGGCATCTATGTCCAGAACCTCTACGATGAGCATATAACCACCAACATCGACTTGATAGCGAGGGAAGCTACCCGGCTGGGGTTGAAGCCGATTATTCTATACGAATCTGATAGGCCAGGTCTGAGCGTTGAGAAGGTGGCGTCTGAGCTAGAATATGCAGTGCGGAGGTGGGGGGAGATCAGCGTTAAAATCGGCGATGCGCCTGTGGTGTACATATGGGCGCCCGGCGCGCGAGGCAGAGATGCCTACTTCTGGTGTCTTGTCCGCGAGATGCTGAAGTCTAGGGGCGTGAATGTATTCATGGTGGGAGCTACTGACGACGAGAGATTTGCTACCTGTTTCGACGCACTTCTTCCTTGGTTTTACTTCGATGTCGGCAGTTACGACGCGCTGAGGCCTCTTATCCAGAGGGGGATTGTCATAGGCGCCACAGCTATTCCGGGCTACGACGACCGGCCTGCGGGAAGGAACATGGTTGTCCCCAGAGAGGAGGGAGCTACGTTTAGGAAATATCTTGATAAGGTGCTCTCTCTGCAGGTACCGATTGTGCTTATTTACAGCTGGAATGAGTTCCATGAAGGCTCCTCAATAGAGCCAACGCTTGAATACACAAACACCTATGTTAAGATCTTGCAGGAGTACACCGGCGTGCACAGATACTTCAACGTCTCGGTGTCTCTTAAGGCTATGTATACACCTGGCCTCTTGACTCTGCAGCTTCACAATGATGGGAACGACTCAGCTCTCTACTTAGTTCTGGAGATAAAGGTGCCTGGAGCCCCCGTCGTGTTGAAATACGGCCTCATAGGGAGCGAAGACAGTGTGCGGCTCCACCTTCCTGTCCTCAGACCGAACGCCACCTACATCCTCCCGCTTCCGCTGTATAAATTGGGGCCAGCGGCAGTGCGCCAGCCACTGGAGCCCGATGCGCTGAGAGTAAACGGCCAGCTGATGTATCTAACGCCGGGCGGTGAGTTGAAGACGTCTAGCGTCAACATGACATTTTACAGATTAGAACTAATTACACTTACTACAGAGGTGAAGTACGTCGCGGCCGGCGAGAAAATTGTGTGGCAACCGCCGGAGTGCATACCCTACAGCGGAATAGTTAGGATGTGTTTGTGGACTGGAAACGCCACTGGAACCTACGTCATAACTTCTCCCGCTAAACTCGTGGCATACTACAAATTCCAGTGGAGAGCCGTCGTCGACGGCAGAGCTTTTTGGCTCTTCCTAGACGAAGATGCGATAGCTCCTCCCAAACTTATAACGCCACGTTGAGTTCTTTGATCCCTGGGGTAGTATATTATATGTACACGGCGATCCGCCCATAGAATATCTGGGAACGGCTATCTGTAGGCAAGCTCTATGAGGTATGGAGGCGTTGCGGAAGCCCCGCAGGCGGGATGCAGAGCTTTCCAGGCCCAGTGACGGCAGGAACCGACAGATGCATCACAGCGACAGACTTTTTATAGCGATAAAGCCGCCTAGATGTGGCTAGCTCCTACTCCAAGCCTGCTCTTTACCATTTTGTGGAGAGCCATAATCTAGCTGACTGGCAGAAAAGCTGGCGAAACTACATACAGTCTCAAATACTGCCGTTAGCCGAGTGCGGGAGTCACCTACGGCAGACAGTCGGCTCCGGTCACAGCCTGCAGAAATACGTCGACGAGATAGCGACCATAGCACAAAACATCGCCAGACGAGAAAACCTTAGCCCCCAGCCTAAAGGCTGTAAGTTAAACGACTTCCTTAAATATGCCGCGGACGTCACCGCCTACTACAGCCCCCATACCTTCTTTGCCCTTTCCATTAGAAAAATAACCAAGCTACACTTCCACCTCCACTACGGCGATCCCTCGCAATACAGCGACGTCCTCAACAAGCTTGGCTTCCAGTGGACTTCACAAGACTGGTACGACCTAAGCGGCTTCGCCGACTGGACGGTCAAAGCCTCCAGAGCCGATTCGGAATACAGGTTACAGCTACCCAACGCTATAAACGCTAAGTCTCTGGGCGCTCTTATAGTTCTGCTCAACGAGACCATATGGGATATGGTTACGTCTATCCCATCGCTCTCACAAATGTTCCTATATGGTGGAAAGCCGCTAGATAGTATATATAAAGAATACTTACAAAGAGTTAGAGAAAATATATTTACTATTTATAATAAGAGAATTGATGAATTATCCAATAAGCTTCTGAAGGATATTATGGAGGATATTATTGGTAGATACTCATTTTCGGTAGATAAAGTTCTAACACTTAGACATTATGAACGCAGTTATGTTTCACTTATTTACTGGTATGTAATTCCACATAACGCGCAGAAGGTAATTCTCGAAATAGACTACGCCGAGCCTCTTCCTGGCATTTCTTCTAACGTGCTTCGAACGCACGTCTATGTTGGAGACATACTTAAAGTAGACGGTTATCCTATTATGGAGATCTTCTGGAATACATACCTCGATCTGCTCATGCCATTGGTTATGTCCGGATTTGTAGAACTCGTCGAAGCTGACATCAACACGCGTATCTTCTTAGAAGAGCAACTAAAAAAGCAACTAGGCCAAAGACTCTCCGCTGCATACAGCGTGGTGGAGAGATGGCGGTAGAACAACGCATATCGCCGATAAGCATAGGCGTAATACAAACTATTAGCCCGAGGGTAGCAGTGGAGGGTAAAGAGACCGAATCCGCTAAGTTGCTCCACGCGCTCTTTATAGTGAAAAGCTTTGAAGTGGCGCCGCGGGGCGAGGTGAACGTACAGGCGCCGCTGATGCTTCAATATGCCACTCAGGAGGCTATGCAAGTACTGGCAAGTCCCCCTATAAGTCTCAGCGTCGCCTCCTCGCCGCCTAAAGCCCTTGAGGTCGTAGGTCCACCTTTCCTTTCCCAATTCCTGTTGGGCTCGAGACAGGCGGTGTCCGCTGTAGGCTCCGGGTACGGTGTAGAAGAGACGCAGGCCGCGAATCCGCTGAGACTCTTGAAGGCTCCCTACCTCGCCGCGTTATTCAACGGAGCGGTAGAGAAGGCGGTTGTGTTTCTCAAAGACTACCAAGACAATCCCCACCTCGTTCTTGTAGAAGAGTTGCTGAAAACTAGGCTCAGGGAACTCGGCGTAGAGGCGAGGCCGTTTGTGCTGTCGGCAAAACTCGATGGAGAACACAAGAGCTTTGTAGCCCAGATAATGGATACGCTGTTAGGCAACTACAACCTCATATCGATAGACCTCTGCAACTCCAAAGCTCTCCCAACGACGACCGAGGTGTTGAGAGACCGTATACGGGAAATCGCTCTTCAGCATAAGCCAGCTTACTTAATCTTCCGATTATGTAGCCACGAAGATCTGGGGCTCGCAGAAGAAATTGAGAGAGATCTCTCCGGAGCCAGCATCCCGGCCTACGAGATAAATATAGCGGGCGCCGAGTCGTTATACCTCGCCTATCTCCTCTGCGGGCAGTTGAAGAAGCTGCAGAATAAAGAGGAGGCGGATGCGGCTACCTTCGAGAAAGTCTTTACCAGATGCCTGTCGGAGAAGCGGAGGAAGCTTAACGAGTTGCTGAGCGAAGACGGGGGCATCTATGCCCTGTTAAGTCGCCGGGGCGCTAACGAGTCGGCGGAACACTATCTAATGAAGGTCTTCACGGTTTACCACATAGTGCAGATGCACGATCTGGAAAAGAGACTTGAAACGCTCAAGGTGAAGATAGGAACCGAAGCCCCGCTCTGCAACGCAGTAGCAGATGTCTACTATTCGGAGAAGGGGGAAGTTTACGAAATAGAGACCCTATACGGCGAAGGGCCTGTCGTCATGAAAAAGATCCAGGAAACAGTAGAGAAATATACCAGTTGTAGCAATGTGAAGATCCACATAGTGGTGGATAACTTCGCGGCCTTGATGCATTTCGAGGAGCTGTGGACGCTCCAGCGAACCTACACAAATATCTCTATCGAAACCCTAGACGTAGACGACATGCGGCTAGTACCACTCCGTGAAGTCGCTGATCTTTTCAAATCATTAATCTCAGAATAAGATTTTCCCCTATGACCTTCGTGGTGGCGTTTCGGTACGGCCGCGGCGTGGTTCTGGCTTCCGACAGCCGGGCGGTGAGCGGGGCCTCGGCTGAGGAGGAGGCTCAAGCCGATATATATCTCGGACGGCGAGGGGGAGGTGGACCTCGCCGCGGCGGGCGGCGCCGGGGACGGCG
>Ga0081473_127182_pt1 | contig 14403 bp, 15 predicted proteins | sample CisSprmetagenome_FD_70977 | JGI IMG/M metagenome (GOLD analysis project Ga0081473, IMG submission 70977) | Hypoxic/sulfidic aquatic microbial communities from Cistern Spring, Yellowstone National Park, USA v2 (version 2) | ecosystem: Environmental > Aquatic > Thermal springs > Hot (42-90C) >... | reverse complement strand
GAGGCTCCCGGACGGCAGGCTGACCTACGTCGTGACCCTCTACAACAGGGGGCAGCCGTTCGCCAGCGTCTACCTTGACGCTGGCTGGCTCAGGTCATGATGTAAACGGCGTCCTTGCCAGCGACCCCGGCCCTGGCCCAGCCGGGCGGGAGCTGAGGGGGCTCCCCCAGCTTAACTATGGCAGTAGCCAGGGCAGACCCTGAGACCCTCCCCAGCTCCCCCAGGGCCTCCTCAGGCCTCTCGAGCAGGTTTACGACTGAGAAGGAGTAGCCCACGTCGAAGGCCTTGTCCACGAAAGGCAGGCTGTAGGCGTCTCCCTGTATGACAGCGCATTTCCCCCTACAAAGGGCCAGGGCCCTCTGCCTGGCCCTCTCTAGCATGCAGCCGCTTACGTCAACGCAGACGTAGAGGTCAACAGCCTCAAGCAGCCCCTCCCTCGCCATGTACTCAACCAGGAGCCCCGTCCCGCAGCCCACGTCAACTACCCTGCCGCGGGGCCTAAGCAGCCTCAGGGCCGCCTCGTACTTCTCGAGCTGCTCTGAGAGGTAGAGCTCGTCGTAGGCCTCGCAGCCCGCCTCGTACCTGTCAACCAGCTCCCTGTCTGACGCCCTGCCCAGCTCAACCACCGCCCGCGGCCATGGAGTAGGCCTCCCTTACCGCGTCCTGCACCCTGTTAAGGACGTCAAGGGTCGTAACGTTCTCGCCCCTCTCGCTCACCGCCAGCTCCCCTGCCCTGCCGGAGACCCAGGCAGCGGCCGCAGCTATGTGGAGCGGGTCAAGGGTCTTGGAGAGGGCGACCCTCCTGGCGAGGAAGCCAGCGGTTATGCCTGTTAGCACGTCCCCTGTGCCCCCGACAGCCATTGCTGGGTGGCCCGTCAGGTTGTACCTGCACCTTCCGTCAGGGCTACATATTACGTCGCCCGGGGGCTTTGGGGCCTTAACTATCACCGTGGCGCCGTAGGCCTTAGCTATCTCAGCCGCCAGCTCCTGCGGCTCCCCCTCCCTGCCTGCGAGCATCCTGGCCTCCCCCCTGTGGGGCGTAAGGACTGCCTGTGGCCAGAGGGCCGGCCTGGCCTCGGCAACAGCCTTCAGGGCGTCCGCGTCTATAACGACGGGCTTCCCCCTCAGCCTCTGGAGCAGCCCTATGACCGCCTCCTTGGTGGACTTGTCAGTCCCAAGCCCTGGGCCTATGGCTACCGCGTCGACGTGCTTAGCCTCCTCGACCAGCAGGTCGAGGTGGCCCGGCTCAACTATCTCGCCCTTCAGCGGGAACGGGATTATGCCAGGGTTTGACGAGGCCGCCGCCTTGGCTACGTCAGAGGGGGCCGCCAGGAATGATAGGTCGGCCCCGGCCAGGAGCGCGGCTGAGGCAGCGTAGAAGGGGGCCCCGAAGTAGTGGTAGGAGCCTCCTATGACCAGCACCTTCCCGTTGCCGCCCTTGTAGGCGTCCCTCGGCCTCCTGGGCACCCTGGCAGCCACGTCGCCTGGGCCGGCGAAGGTGACCGCGTCCCTCGGCATGCCCACCTCGGCCACCAGGACCTCACCCACGTACGGCTTTGCCTCCTCCTTCATGAGGCCGGGCTTGAGCGCGTGCATGGTCACGGTCACGTCGGCCCTTGCAGCCCCCTCGACGGCCTGGCCCGTGTCGGGGTCTAGGCCCGTGGGCACGTCTATGGCCACCCTGAGCCCCCTCGAGGCGTTAAAGGCCGCCAGGGCGCTGGCTATGGGCTCCCTCAGCCTCCCCCTGACGCCTATGCCCAGGATCCCGTCAATTAGGGCGTCCGCCTCCTCAGGCCTGTACTCCCTCGGGTCCTCAAGGTGAACGACCTTCACGCTCCTCATCTTCAGCAGGGCCTGTAGGTTGACCTGGGTGTCCCTGTGCTCGACGAGCTTAGGGTCATAGAGCAGGTAGACGGTTACGTCAGCCCCTCTCGCGGCCAGGTGCCTGGCCGAGACTATCGCGTCGCCCCCGTTGCCGCCCTTGCCCGCGTAGACCACTACCTTCTTCCCCCTCACGTCGCCAAGGTAGCACTCAACGGCGTCAGCCACGGCCCTCCCGGCGTTCTCCATGAGCAGCAGGAGCGGGACGCCCAGCCACACTGTGTTTATCTCGTAGGCCCTGGTGTCCTCAACCGACCATACCTCGGCCGCCTCGACGAACCCCGGGCACTCCCTGGCCAAGCCCGGCACCGCCCTGGGGGGAGCTGTCAAGCTATTATGTTCGCCGTCATGAGGGCAATAGACGGGGTCCTCAGCGCTTAAATTCCCCGCGCTTGTGATTGAGGAGGGAGACATTATGCAGGCCGCGAAGAAGGTGGAGCTGGGCGACGGCACCTGGCTCGAGGTGCTGTCTGAGAGGAGGAACGAGCTGCTGAAGAGGCTTGAGGTTGAGGCCCTGGCCCACCACGAGCTTAAGTCAACGCCCTCTAGGGCGTCGCTGAGGGAGGCCATAGCCAAGGCCTACGGGAGGCCCATTGACACCGTTTACATTAAGAACATATACACGTCCTACGGCGTAGGCCTCTCGAAGGTCCACGTGCACATTTACGACACCCATGAGGACGCCGTTAAGGTGGAGCCCACTTACGTGCTGGCCAGGCACGGCGAGGCCGAGAAGAAGACAGCAAAGGCTAAGCAGGCCGGCGGGGGAGGGCAGAGGCAGTGAGGTGAAAAGGTATGGCGAAGGAGGGCGTTAAGGCCTACGTCAGGCTCCTCTACGAGTACGACTACAGCACCGGCACCATAACCCCTAAGAACAAGAAGTGCCCCAGGTGCGGCAGGTTCATGGCCCACCACATGAAGCCTGTGGAGAGGTGGCACTGTGGGTACTGCGGCTACACCGAGTACGTCGTCAAGTGAGGGCGAGGTAACGGTACTGGGCATAGAGTCGACGGCCCACACCTTCGGCGTCGGCCTGGCCAGGCTTGACAGGTCAGGTATTCACCTGCTCAGGGACTCAAGGAGGACGTATGTGCCGAGGAAGGGGGGCATAGTCCCCCGCGAGGTGGCCCAGTTCTTCAGCGAGGTGGCCGCTGAGGTAATAGAGGAGGCCCTCTCGGTCAACGGCGTCAGCGTCAGGGAGGTAAGGGCCGTCGCGGTCGCCCTTGGCCCTGGCATGGGCCCCCAGCTGAGGGTGGGGGCCACGGTGGCCAGGGCCATAGCGAGCCGCTTCAACGTGCCCCTCGTGCCTGTGAACCACGCCGTGGCCCACTTAGAGGTGGGGAGGTACACGACCGGCCTGCTCGACCCAGTGATCCTCTACGTCTCAGGCGGCAACACGGCGGTGACTACCTTTGTTGAGGGCAGGTACAGGGTCTTCGGTGAGACCCTCGACATAGCCCTCGGCAACCTTCTCGACACCTTCGCCAGGGAGGTGGGGCTCGGGCCGCCCTACGTGAGGGAGGGGATGCACGTCGTTGACCTGTGCGCCGAGGGAGGGGAGTTCATAAGCGGCATACCTTATGTGGTCAAGGGGCAGGACGTCTCCTTCTCCGGCATACTCACGGCGGCCGTGAGGCTCGCGAGGTCTGGCGCCAGGCTCAGGGACGTGTGCTACACGCTCAGGGAGGTGGCCTTCTCCAGCGTAACTGAGGTCACAGAGAGGTGCCTGGCGCACACGGGCAAGAGGGACGTCCTCCTTACTGGGGGAGTCGCGGCCAACAGGCTCCTCACCTCGAAGCTGGAGTCCATGGCCAGGCTCCACGGCGGCAGGTTCATGGCCGTGCCCCCGCAGTACGCTGGCGACAACGGGGCAATGATAGCGCTCACTGGCCTCCTAGCGCTCCTCAGCGGCGTTACAGTTGAGCCCGAGAGGGCCTACATAAATCAGAGGTGGAGGCTCGACGAGGTTGACGTGCCTTGGTATGGGAGGCTCCTCTGATACCTCAGTGGGCCAGGGGGCTCAGGCTGGTCAAGCAGGGGGCCGAGTCAGTCATTCTCCTCGGCGACTTCCTCGGGCTAAAGGCGATATACAAGCTGAGGCTCCCAAAGCCCTACATGCACCCCTCGCTCGATCAGTCCCTGAGGTTGCAGAGGACGCTGAAGGAGGCCAAGGTGCTCTCCCAGGCCGCCAGGGCAGGGGCCAACGTGCCCACCCTTTACGCCATCTACCCCTCCATGGGGCTACTAGTGATGGAGTACGTTGAGGGGCCCACGCTGAAGGAGTACGTCTCAGGGGGCCAGCCCGGCTGGAGGGAGGTCGTCAGGGAGGCTGGGGCCCAGCTGGGCGTGCTTCACAGGGCCGGGGTAGTCCACGGCGACTCGACAACCTCAAACATAGTTGTCAGGGAGGGAAGGGCCTACCTCATAGACTTCGGCCTGGCCGAGTTCTCGACGAGGGATGAGGACAGGGCCGTCGACCTTCACCTCTTCAGGGAGGCCGTCATAAGCACCCACCCATCCCTGTCACAGGAGCTCTTCAACCTCTTCGTGGAGGGCTACAGGTCCTCGGTGGGGGACGACGTTGCCAGGTCGGTCCTTGAGAGGATGAGGTCGGTGGAGATGAGGGGGAGGTATATAGCGGCCAGGAGGAGCGTGTGGAGGGGATGAGGACGTGCTTTACATAGTGACGACCAACGATGGCAAGTTCAGGGAGGCGAGGGAGCTGCTGGCGGCCTACGGGATAGAGCTGGGCCAGATAAAGGACGAGAAGCTGGAGGTCCAGCACGACGACGTCGAGCTGATAGCGAGGGTGGCGGCTGAGGAGGCCTTCAGGAAGCACAGGGTCCCCCTCATAGTTGACGACACGGGCCTCTACGTTGAGGCCCTGAACGGCTTCCCGGGGCCCTACAGCAGCTACGTAATCAGCAAGGTGGGCCTCAGGGGCTTCCTGAAGCTCATGGAGGGGGTTGAAAACAGGAGGGCCTGCTTCAGGACGGCCGTGGCCTTCGCTGACGGGACCGGGGTGTACACGTTCACGGGCGAGACCTGCGGCCGCATAGCAGAGTCCCCGAGGGGCTCGGGCGGCTTCGGCTACGACCCCGTCTTCGTCCCTGAGGGCCAGACGAGGACGTATGCTGAGATGGGCCTTGAGGAGAAGAACGCCATATCTCACAGGGGCAAGGCCCTCAGGGCGTTCGCCTCATGGTACCTTGCCAGGTATTATCGGCCCACCCAAGGCTAAGGCCTGGCTAGGCCAAGAGACGTTAGGATCTGGCTTGGAGCCCGTGGAGTCCCACGTTAAGAGGGTGTTGTCCCTGGACATAGCTTATCTCCTGGGCGAGCTGAAGGGGGTGTGCACAAGGCTTGACGAGCTCTCCTCGAGGTCTGACGATGAGGCTAGGCTCGAGAGCATAGTCCTGAAGGCCTACAGGGCTCACCTCCTGGAGGACCTGGAGTCCCTGGTTTCCTTCAGCGCGGGCGCACCGGAAGCTAAGGCTGAGGAGCAGCTGAAGGGGGCCCTAGCCACTTAAGCGGCACAGCTTGCTGCACGTCCCGTAGCCTTCGTCAAAGGCCGCCAGGTTCTTGTCAGCCATCGGCAGCTCGGCTATCCTCGCCTTGAGCCTCGAAATGTCGACGAACCTGTCCAGGAGGCCCGTTGAGGCCAGGGCCCCGAGAAGGACCATGTTCTCGCTCAGGTAGCTCCCCACCTTCTCAGCTATCTCCCTGGCGGGCACGACGAAGTACCTGATGCCGGCCCTCCTGAAGGCCTCCTCTATATCCTTCCTGCTCGGGCTGACGACGCCAGGTATCGGGGGCCTGAGGAGGACGTCTGAGGTTATCAGTACGCCGCCCTGCCTCAGGTACGGGACCCCCCTCGCGGCCTCTATGAGCTCGAAGGCCAGGAGGACGTCAGCCCTCCCACGGGGGACCAGGGGGGCGTAGACGTCGCCGAGCCTGACGTGCACCTCCACCGCCCCTCCCCTCTGGCTCAGGCCGTGGGTCTCGGCCACGAGCGCCTTCGTGCCGCTGTCTATGGCAGCGTCGGCGAGCACCTTCGCCGCGGTTATCAGGCCCTGGCCCCCCACGCCAACCATGACTAAGTTAAGCTTGCCGCTCACTCCCATGCCTCCCACCACCCCTCGCCTTCCTCAACGACCTTCACTATGGCCTTGTATGGACATATCTCGGCGCAGACGCCGCAGCCGACGCAGAGGCTCGGGTCTATCCAGGCCTTCTTGTCGTCGCGTACCATTATGGCAGGGCATGAGAAGGCGTTGTAGCATATGCCGCAGGCGGTGCACTTGTCCTCAACCACCTGGTAGAGAGGTATCTTGACCCTGCGCCTCCTGGCCCTCCTGACCGCCTCGAGGGCGCAGGCCTTCCTCGCGACGGCCACGGCAGGCTTCCTCTCCTTGACCACGTAGGAGAGGGCCTCCATCAGCTTGTCAGTGGCCTCCTTCAGGTTGAAGGGGTCGAACGTCACGACCTTCTCAACGCCTACCCCCTTAGAAATCTCCTCTATGCTTATGACCTTAGCGGGCTCGCCGAGCGCGTTGAGCCCAGTGCCTGGGTCGGGCTGCTCCCCGGTCATCGCCGTGACCCTGTTGTCTAGGACCAGCACGAGCATGGGCGACCTGTTGTAGACGGCGTTTATGAGGCCGGGGACCGCTGCGTGGAAGAAAGTCGAGTCGCCCACAATGGCTATGGCCACCTGGTCTGTCAGCGTGTGGGCGAGGCCGTTGGCAGCGCCGACGCTTCCGCCCATCTCAAGTATTATGTCCTGCTCCCTGAAGGGCTCGTAGAGGCCGAGGCTGTAGCAGCCTATGTCGCCGCTGTAGACGGGCTTAATCCTCAGGCCGTTGACGGCCCTCCTGAGGGCGTAGAAGGTGGCCCTGTGGGGGCACCCGGGGCAGAACGTTGGGGGCCTGGGCGGAAGCTGCAGGTCAAGCTTCGTGATAGGGGGCTCCGGCATGGTCATGCCCATGAACTTCGCTATGGCCCTCTCGACGCGCTCAAGCGTCAGCTCGCCTGGGAGGCCCACCAGCTCCTTCCCCACGACCTTCACCTTGAGCCCCTCCTCAGCCACCAGCTCCTTCAGCTGCCTCTCGACAACGGGCTCCAGCTCCTCTACGACCAGGACCTCGTCTACGTCGGAGAGGGCGTTGAGGGTGAACCTCCTGGGGAGGGGCACGGGGCTCGAGAGCTTGACCACCTTGACCTTGCCCTCAAGGCCAAGCTCTGAGAAGGCCTCCTTCACGAAGACGTAGGCTACCCCGTCAGCCACTACGGCCTTTCTCCCCTCTCCCTCGACCCTGTTGAAGGGTGAGAGGCCGTCAACGTACTTGGTTATGTCCTGCCACTTGGCTATGAGCTTCTCCCTCTGCTCCCTCGCCACGGCTGGCACCAGGGTCAGCCCCCTCGCCCTCTCGAACCTCCCCTTCGTCCTGGGGGGCCTGAGCTGGCCCAGCGTGACGGGCGCCCTGGTGTGCGAGATCCTCGTAGTGCTGATCACGAGCACGGGGCTGCTGAAGGCCTCGCTTACGTCAAAGGCCTTCGCCGTCAGGTCCTTGGCCTCCTGGGGGTCTGAAGGGGTCAGGACGGGCGTGTAGGATATGAGGCCGTAGATCCTGTTGTCCTGCTCGTTCTGGCTGCTCCACATGCTTGGGTCGCCTGCCGAGAAGATTACGAGCCCTCCCTTGACGCCAGTGTAGGCTATGCTCATTAGGGCGTCAGAGGCCACGTTCAGTCCCACGTGCTTCATGGTGGCCATGCTCCTGACGCCGGCGAGCGAGGCGCCGTAGGCGGCCTCAAGGGCCACCTTCTCGTTGACGCTCCACTCCACATATATGCCGACCTCCTTGGCTACCTCGGCCAGGGACTCTATGACCTCGGTTGAAGGAGTTCCGGGGTAGCCTGAGGCGAAGCCGCCTCCTGCCTCAAGGAACCCCCTCGCTACCGCCTCGTTCCCCATGAGCAGCTGAACGGTCCCAGGGGCCCCAAGCAGCCTATACAATAGGCGTTTCCCGCCATAGAATCCCCAGCGGGGATTAACTTTCTTCCTAAGGATGAGCGATGGGCCCAATGGCCCTCCAAGGGCCCTGACCTCAGCTGGCCTCCCGCCGCCCTTAAGGACCAGGCCTTCAGTCGTAAAACGGCGGGCCCCCAGGGCCTGAAGGTGCCTGGCTTGCTGGTAGGGGTCGTGAGCGACTCCCATGACGACGTGGCCTCCGTGAGGAAGGTCGCGGAGTTCCTTCACAGGTCAGGGGTCGAGGCCGTGATACACCTGGGCGACATCATTGCCCCCTTCACCCTAAGGGAGCTCGCTAAGGGCGTAGGGGTGCCCATAGAGGGGGTCTTCGGCAACAACGACTGCGAGCTTGAGCTCCTGCTCGAGACCGCAAGGGATGTCAACGCCAGGATTTCATCATGGCCCAGGATAATACAGCTTGGGGGTAGGAGGCTGCTCCTCATGCACGGGAAGGGCTCAGCCGAGGTGACGGTTGAGGTGGCCCACGCCCTGGCCGAGTCGGGCAGGTTCGACGGGGTCCTCTACGGCCACACCCACAGGGAGGAGCTGAGCTACGTGAGGGGCGTCCTCGTACTCAACCCCGGCCCCATATCCTCAGCCCTCGGAGGCCCCAGGCTGGCCCTGCTCGACACTGAGACCATGGCGGCTAAGCTCGTGAGACTGTAACGCTTCTGCGCAACTACTTTGTTTTAATCGCTTCTAAATGCCGTAAGGTAAGCAGGGGGTTGGCGTCAGGCTCAAGCGCCTCGAGGGCCCGCTCAGCCGTTTGTCCCTGGGCGCTCATTCTCGTCAGCTTATGGTCACCCTCGCGCCCAGGGACCTCCGCCTCGCCCGCAGGGCCCCATTCACGGCGCTCCCCATGCGTAAGATTCCTGGCACTTCTGTCTCTGCGGGCTGAGGCCGAGGTTTAGAGGCTCGTGCCAAAAAGCAAAGAAAAGACTTTACTAAGGCGCTTAGGCGCCCCTTAGCCTTCAGGCTATGGGGTCACGTTTATGAACACCAGCTCGTTGGGCAGGGTGAAGCTCTGGCCGCTGACGGTATACATGGGGGTCAGGTTGCTGAAGTACACGTTAACGTAATATGGGAGGTTGTTAGGTATCGTAACGAAGTTTGCGATCACTGCCACTAAGTAGCTCTGGTACTGGAAGGCGTCGAGGAGAGCCCCTATCACCTCTATGGCAACGCCTATCTCTGGCTGGCTCACCATAAGCAGGGTCTCTATAGTCCACGCTATGGCCGAGCCCGCGTTAATGACTGTGTCCAGGGGCGTCCCGAACCCGTTAAGGGAGAATTTCACGTAGTATGTCTCGAAATTCATGTTGTAAGGGCTCACATTAGCGTAATACGTCAGGTTCTTGGCGTAGTCCTGCCATATGACGGGCGCTGGCGTGTTGGGGAGAGGGCATGTGGAGTTTACGCCATACCCATAGAAGTCGCCTGGATCCTGCATGAGGAGCTGCTGCTCCCAGGCCCACGCGCTCAGGTTAACGCACGGGTCATAGGCCCACCAATCATAGAGCACGGGGGCCACTGCGCCGTTCTTCTCCACGGCCTTAAACTCCGTCAGCTGGAGGCTGAGGTACCAGGCCACCGGCCTGCCGGAAGCGCTCTGCTCAGTCCAGTTGACCAGCGCGTCCTGGCCAACCATGTAGAGCTGGCCTATGTCGTCAAAAATCGTTGGGATGCCAGCTGCCGTGTAGTTAGATACTGCGACCTCCCCCTTGGTCCTGTATGTGGACGTGGTCCCCAACTGCGGGAAAAGCTGGCTGATAGCCTGGAACAGGACCCCCACCTCAACGTCATCCACAACGGCGTCGACCGCGGCGCCAGCTATCATGAGGCCGTTTATAATGAACTGGCTGACATACGCAGAGGCCACCGTTATGCTTATGCCCAAGTTCACGAAGCCTCCACTACTAACATTGCTGGGCTGCGCTAAGGCAATTGCGAGGCTTATGGGGGCCATGCCCGTGTCGTTGGGGTACCACTTAATTACATGAGGTGCCAGGTACCAAACGTCGCACACGCCGCGCCCACATACGGCAGACGCTGTACTCGTAGTTATCGTGCTGACGGTCGTCATTGTGGTCTGCTTTGGCGACACTTTAGCGAGGCCCCTCACAACTACCCCAGCTCCCTCGCTATTGGCCTTCACGAGAGCCCTGAAGGGGTGATCCACCACCGCGTTTACCGTTATGAACCCGCTGCCGCTGAGCGGCAGGCTCAGGTTAAGGGGCTGGAAGTAGGGCTGGGCCACAAGCTCAAGGCTTCCGTTGGGCAGGGCTATGGGATATGAGACCCAAATTATTATTGAGGGCGCAAGGGATCTTATGGCCGCTTTGCCGTAAGCGCGTACCCAGTCCTCGGCCCAGCCAGCTAACCTGCTAAGGTCTATCACGACCTGCGGCCCAGTCCCATTGTAGATAGATATGAACTCTGTTCCGTTAGGGGTCGGAGCCCAGGCCCACACGGAGAAGGAGGCGTTGGTTAGCCAGAACAGCATGCCGCTGCTTCCCATAGCGTACGCCCTTATTATGATTTTCCCGTAGAACAGCCTAGGCAGGTAGAGCCCTGCGAGCAGCGATGCTGAGAAGATGATGGCAATGACAAGGGCCAGGGCCCTGCTTGCCCTCAAGAGGGCCGCACCCGAAGCTAATCTGCGCTTATGAAATATAACAGTCTTGCGGCCTAAGGTCAAGGCGCCTGGCCTTCAGATGGCGAGGCGCCCCCAGCATCCTATTTCCTTTCTAGGAAGCCAGCCGCCCCTCACGGCATCCAGGCCTTTTCCCCAGAAGCTTCTGGGGAAAGCGACCACGCGTTGAAGCTGCTCAACCGCCTCAGGGCCCCTGAGGCCGGCCAGCACCTCCTCAACGAGCCTGACCTCAGTGTAGTGAAGGATGTGGTCGAGGGACCTATGGTCCGTGATCTTTGCCATTATTAATGGCGACACCCCCTCCTGAGCAGATACGTAACGAACGCGTACCTCAGGCGTGCGTGTTAAAGCCAAAGGTCTTTTGGCGTAGTCAGCAATATCGACTCTAGGCGCCTTGACTCTCGAGAGCCTTAGGCAGGCCTTGGCCAGGAGCTCCCTGCCCTCGGAGCTCCTCAGCTCCTCAGGAAGGACCATTAGGCGCGTATCGCCCTCCTTACGCTTCTCAATGCGCACCCTGACGCTAACGGCCCTGCCCTTAGACTCACAGAACTCTTTGACGGCCTCTATTGCTTCGCCAATGCGTGCGCCATTCCTGAGCTGAACTAGCAAAACGACGTCCCACTCATGTCCAGTCCTGTAGAGGTGGCCTAGTTATCTGGCTGTAGGCCTTCTTGTAATCTACGCAGGCGTCTCACCCGCGCCTTGTACACCCCTCCCGCTCAGGCATAGGGCCGCTATCAGGCTCTACCTTATGTTGGGGCTCTTAGAAGGTAGAGGGTCAGCCCTTGGGCTTTCCTTGGCCCCACGGCCTTAGGACTACCTTAGCGTCGTTTTGACGTGGGTCACGTTTATACGGTATTACCGAAGCGGTCTTCATTGGTGACCCCACCTGATGACGGGCTCTGCTTACGAGGGTGGGAGCGATAAAGGGCGTGGATGGGAGGGCAGCGGTGTTCCCCTCGACCAGCCCCAATGACTTAAGGGTGACCGTGTATGACCCCTTAAGAGGGGTGCCGTGGCGGAATTATAAGTAAGGAAAAGTTACGCCACGGGTAAACACTATGAAGGCCTGCGAGCCCCTGAGGCTCAGCCGTTCCCTCCTTGAGGCCCTTAGCAGGCAGGCCTCGGCCTCAAAGCGTGAGGTGGTGGGCTTCCTGCTCGGGGTCGGCTGCAGGGCCTTAGTTGTATTCCCCATGGAGAACTTAGCGTCTTCATCCGTGGAGTTCCTGGCCAACCCCCTTGACGTCGTTGCGGCCCACAACCTGGCGGAGGCGCTGGGCCTTGAGCTGATAGCGCTTTACCACAGCCACCCCTTCGGGCCGGCGGCGCCCAGCCCCAAGGACCTGGAGGGGATGAAGTGGTGGCCCATGACCTGGCTGATAGTCTCAGCTCAGGGGGCGAGGGCCTGGAGGCTCGCGGAGGGGAAAGCCGTTGAGGTGCCTATCGAGCTCGTGGCCTGAGCCCAGGGACCCTTGAGCGTTACCGGCTGAGCTCAGGCTGCCCGCCCAGGCAAGGCCTCCAAAGCAGCCGTCATCGGCTAGAGGAACTTCAGCCCCAGCGAGTAGCCTCCCTTGGAGACCATGTAGAGGAAGGCGAGGGCCAGGACCATGACCGGCAGGGCGGCCACGAGGGCCATGGCGGCCAGGAGGCCCCACCTGATTATTGACTGCTCTATGGCAGTCAGGGCGTAGATGGTCACCGTCTGGGCGCCGACGGGCGGGAAGCTGAAGTTGTAGGGCGTGCTCGCGAGTATCAGGGGGTAGACCAGGAGGTGCCAGGCGAATATCAGGGAGACCAGGAAGACGCTGAGGAGAGCTGGCCTTGACAGGGGCATTATGATCCTCGTCATCTTGCCCCTTATGTTGAAGAGGTCCGCCAGCTCCTCGTAGGCCTTGGGCATGTCGATGTAGAAGCCGTGCATCGCCCACACGGCGAAGGTAGCGGTGAATATGGGCGAGGCCAACATGAGGGCCCACCACGTGTTGAGGAGGCCAACTCTGCTGAACCATATGTAGAGGGGCACAACGTAGGACATGGAGGGCAGCGTGTAAAGGAATATCGAGAGGGTCAGGAGCCACCTGCCTGCCCTCCCCCTGGCGATCTCATATGCCGCGGGGGCTGAGAACAGGACCGTCAGGAGCCCCACGCCCACGCTCACGACGACGCTGCTTATCATGTATGGCACGCTCCCCCTGATGGCCTGGTCGAAGTAGGAGGCCGTGAAGGCCACGGGCACCAGCACAGGGGGCCTCCTGAAGTCGAGCACGTCTGGCCTGAAGGCCACGAGGAACATCCAGTAGACGGGCATCAGGTTGGCGAAGACTAGCAGGGCCCCCAGGAGGGCCGCGAGGGCCTTGAAGGCCCCGTCAGGCATGTGAAGCCTTACGCTCGGCAACAGGGGCCGCTGGGCCCTCATGGTGACGAGCAGGAGGAGGGCCGGCGCCAGGGCCAGGGCTGAGAGGACCGCGGCTATCAGGGCGCCTGCGGGGAAGCTGCCCATCTCGAATATTGCGTTGTAGACCAGTATCGCCAGGTTCGTCGTGGTGAAGCCGGGCCCTCCCATGGTCATGACGTAGGGTATGTCGAAGTTGCCCAGCCCCAGGGCGAACTGGAGGAGGAACGAGATAACTATGGCCTTGCTCGCCATGGGTATCGCCACCTCGCCGTAGTACCTAGAGAGGCCGAGGCCGTCCATCAGGGCGTTCTCCTTCACCTCCCTAGGTATGGACCTGAGGGCGGAGTATATCATCAGGAAGGAGAAGGGCGCGGAGGCCCAGACGCTGACCATGGTTATCGTCAGCATCGCCGTGGAGGGCTGGTAGAGCGGGTCGTTCCTCAGGTGGAGGAAGTACGTGAACCAGCCGTAGCCCTCGCCGTACAGGCTTATGACCCACATGAGGGCGGCCGACGTGAAGGGGACAGTGTAGGGGAGCATCAGGAGGAGCGAGAGCGGTGTCCTCAGCCTCTCGGAGAGCGAGTCGACTATAATGGCCTCTATGAGGCCTATGAGGGTCGCGCCCAGGGCCTGCCCCACGGCCAGGAGGAAGGTGTTGTAGAACACGAGGCCGAGGTAGGGGCGTATGGCTGTGAGCAGCGTGAGGGCCGACCTCAGGCCGAACCCCATGTAGGCGAAGGTAGCTAGGAACGGCGCTAGGCCGAAGACCACTATGTAGGCAGCGTATGGAAGCGAGTACCTTGCCCTCAAGCCTGCCTAGGCGCTCGCAACGCCATTACATATTAAAGGTTACGGCTTCACCCTGTTGAACGTTCAACAAGCCGTTAAGGGGGTTGGGGAAGAAGGGGGCTGGGCGAGCTGAGTTGGACAGGGGCGTCCTAGTTGCCGTGGTGGTAGTTGTAGTCGTGGCCGCGGTGGCCGGGTGGCTGGCCTACTACAGGGCGTCCGCGGGCCAGAGGCTCGTGGTGGTCACCTATAATGACATAAAGCCCGTGATCCAGCTGGCTGCCGAGGAGTTCGAGGCCTCGCACCCGGGCGTCAAGGTGGTGGTGGTCTCTTTCCCCTGGGACTCCTACATCAATAACGAGCTGACGGTCCTCGAGGCCAAGAGCCCGCAGTACGACGTTGTGACGTTCACGCCTACCTCGTCTCAGCTCGTGGCCCCCTACCTCGTGCCCCTTAACATGAGCTACTTCAACCAGAGCGACATAATATGGGACCAGGAGGCCTTCGGGGGAGTGTACAGGCTCAGCAACGGCAGCACTGAGGTCATAGGCGTCGCGATCCAGACCTGGGTGGAGCTGCTGGTCTATAACGCGACGCTCTTCAACAACGCCACCCTTCAGCAGGAGTTCTACAGCGAGTACCACCTCAGCCTCAACCCGT
>Ga0081473_122634_pt1 | contig 14462 bp, 10 predicted proteins | sample CisSprmetagenome_FD_70977 | JGI IMG/M metagenome (GOLD analysis project Ga0081473, IMG submission 70977) | Hypoxic/sulfidic aquatic microbial communities from Cistern Spring, Yellowstone National Park, USA v2 (version 2) | ecosystem: Environmental > Aquatic > Thermal springs > Hot (42-90C) >... | reverse complement strand
CGTGAACCTATACGTACTTGAGCTAACGGGGATGTCCTGCAACGGCCTAACAACAAAATCAACAACAACAATAGAAAACACAGAGAAATGAGGCATGCACGCAAAAATAAACCTAAACCCAAACCCCACAGCAAATACTAAACAATCAAAACCTCAATCCTAAGGATCACTGTAAAACCAACCTCAATTCTTCTGTTTTAGATTCTCAAGTACGGCGCAATATCAGCCGTAGTCTGGTTCTACCTACCACCACTTCAATTCTTCTGTATTAGATTCTAAGTCATGGATTTATTTACTTCTTTATAAGTCTTTCCTTACCCCGCTCATGGGTCTTCGTTAGAGGGTTTATCCTCTTGGTCGATGCATGACTCGTAAAGCCTCTAACGATCTGGCGATTACGATGCTCGTAAGTCTCCAACGAACAATTCAACTCCCCAAAACCGCAGAGACTCTAACGGTGGGTTTTTGTCCTACTGGTTGCTAGGTGGATACTTAACTGCACATTGGTTGAGCATTATTGGGGCTCGAGGCACGAAGAGCTTAGGTGGTGCATCAAGTGCGTAGCAGGGTTTGTTGTTAATGACCATGTTGTTGGCCTAGCTTGATTATGGCGTAACCACCGCTTGTTTAGGAAGTGTTATAAATTCCCCAGCATTCTACTCCTTAATGCCTGACTTGGGTGTGGTTAGGCATTACGCCGAACTATTCGTTAGGATGGGCCTTATTAGGAGCGAAAGTGGTGATTATGTGCCGGCGTGCACCGAGTGCGTCAAGTACCTCGATGGGTTGTTGAGCGGTGGTAGGGATGGTATCCTCGGCTTCATAGCGTTCATGTGCCTCGTGCGTGAGTTGCTAAATGACGCATCAATAGACACTAACATGGACGCAGCCCACGCCGAGTTAATCCTAAAACACGTACTCGACAAACACGAAGGCGCCGCGGAAGCCGTAAACACACTCTACGAAGAAATAGCCGAGGAAATAAACGCGGAAGGACCAAACAGGGCGAAGAAAGTATGCGAAGCAATACTAAGTGATAGGGCTGAGTTTTAATGAGGTTAGTAATCACTTCGTGGGGATTTGAACTCTACCCTCTTTTATTGGGTCTGTGGTATTGATTGGTTGGTGCTTAAGCATTTCGTTAGTTTTTTATGTAGCTCTCGGAGGTTCATTGATGGGCATTTCGCAATAATTATAGATAGCGAATTGACCAATTTGCTTATCTCTTCCCTAAGCATTATTAACCTATTATTGACACTGGTCTCCCTGCTCAGGTTGGGTGCTATATTTTCGAAATTTGCCATAAACAACCTAGTTATTTGATTGATCCTTAAGTCTCCACGGCATATCCTAGATAGTCCATTCTCAAGATTGTTCGAGTACCCTGTCAGTACGTTCTTACCATCGGTAATTACGTAAACGCCAGCACCAATATTGTTAAGCGATGAGCATGTTACCTCAGTTACGGTATAATTACTGCAAAAAGTCTTTACGCAATCCTCAATTTTCGCCTTTAGATTCTGCCTTCTATTGCTTAAGTAATTACCCCCTTATATATTTTAGTTTTAGAGTATTGTTGTTTCTATGTACCGCCAATTAATGAGGATTTATACTTATTAAGTATGTATGCGTTATAAAGCATTACGGCCCTATTCTCATCCCTAAGAGACCTTGCATTAAGTATCATCTCTATCAACCGTCTCTCTACCTCATCATTCGTAATTTCGAGTCTCAACTTAAGCATTGAGACTCCATCAACACTACTCACCTTAACCCTAACAATGCCATCATTGCCTAGTATGAAGACCTCCTTCTTCCCAGCGGCTATCGCTGGCGTACTGATGTCAACACTATCCACTAGGTTAGATACTCTACGTAGAAGGCTTGGACTACCAATACCGAAGAGATGAATGTACACTCCCTTACCCAGTGCCTCCCTAATAGACTTAACAATGTTGGTTATGAAATTCCAATCATTTCTATGAGGTACCAGGGAACCAACACCCACGTACCTAGCGCCTAAGTCTTTATAATACTGGGCGCATTTAGTGTAGGACTCCAGGTCCCAACCCTGTACAACAAGCATCACATCCCTACCTATAGACTCACCAAACCTCAGCGCAGCCTCGGCATTAACCAGGTTCCTCATGAATAACTTCCCTCTTAACTCGGGATCCTCCACGTTAATTAGTGGGTAATCTCTATGCACCAATACGTCTGAACCAAGTACGTACTGTAGATAAAGTATTAGTGATTGATTGAGGTCGCTAACCGAGGAGGCACGCACATGTAACGCCTGAATCATGGAATCTATGATCAGCGGTCCATTATAACCGTAAAACTTCCTAAACCCCTCACTTAGTAACCTATTAATGAGCCCGAAACCCCTGTGCTTCCTCATATTAATTATGGACTTTAGGGATACTACGAGACCCTCAACACTAAAGTACTCCCAGTAACGTGGGTCCTCAGGCCCTGCGAACCAGGTTAAATAAAGTCTCGTCATAACTACACGTGCCTAGACAACAACTCCTTTACCCTATTCGCATCCGCATTTTCTCCAAGGGATGCGTATATTAGGGATAATGCCCTAACAATCTCGCCTGGATTTCCCTCAGTATATTCATGTATCACCTTAACAACATCATCACCAAGCCTCATGTTAAGATCCCTCCACTTCATTAGTTGGTTTATGAAGGCTTGAGTCTCCTCGTACGTGAATGGCCTTAGATAAATTACGATAGTGGATAGCCTCCTCGCCAGGGCTGGGTATGTATTAACAATCTCATCCCAACCGGCTGGCGTTGATGATGCCAAGAGAAATGACCTGCTGGGTAGGTTATCAATAAGGTTCCTCAGCAGACTTAGGTACTGAAGTTTCCTCATTTGACCAATCGTAATTATATCCTCTAGCTCATCAATCAGTATGAGTATTGGTCCATAACCAACAGAGACAATCATCCTGCTGAGCTCAATCATAACCCTCAGGGCTAATTCCTCATTAACCCTCGACCCAAGCCCATGCCTAAGCCTAAAGTTCTGGGGTGTCTGTTCGCCAAGTAACCACTGTCTCGCATACTCAGCATCATCACCATTATTTACAATGAGCGAGATAGCCTCCTTCAGCGGATTATTGATTTTGCCGACCAACTTAGTCAACAACTCTTTTTTCTCGAGTATGGAGTTAATGAAGGCTCTATAAAGATTCATAAAGCTGGACCCAGGTGTGTTTATATAAATGATGATGGAGTTATCGTAGTTATTCCTTACCTGCTTAGCTAAGTGAAGCATAACGTGTGTTTTGCCAAAACCGTAACCACCAATTATGATGCCGGCGCCCGATGCCCCCTCCGCAACCCTTTTAATTACATTCATCAATTCAGCCACATCATCATGTGGGTCGTATACGAAATCCACATCCTTCTCGGTTGGTATGGGCAATAGCGTCCTCACCACCATACTAATCACCCATGTTGATCATCATGTACACATACTTCTTCCCAAAAACCTCCACGGAATCATTGCCCAACCCAGCACCTGGTGCTCCGGTTAAGACGACCCTATCCCTCCACCTCCTCACAAACTCCTCCAATAACTTACCCACGAGCCTATTAGGTATGTATAGCTCGCCCCTAACCTCATCAAGCAATTGCCGTATCTGGACATACTTACTCCACCTCCTTCTACTTAACCCCCTGTACTTCTCAAGAAGTGCCTTTTCGAACGCCTCATAAAGACTCTCATTGATGATTGAATCTCTACTTAAGCTCTCAATCTCACTAATTAGTCGTAGCGCCAGATCTACAACCACAGCGTTATAACCAGTTAACCTAACTAACTCACCGGGCTTAGTTACGCCCTTCGTTAATAATTCATAAATCCTCCTATAAGGCTCTAAACCATCCATGAGCAACTTATGTAGCGACTCCGAATCACCGTTTTCAAAAGCCCTTAAGAACTCCAAACCTCTCCCAGTGATTGTGTAATTACCATCGATAAAACCAAGATCAACAGCAACCCTAAGTAACTCCCTAAACCTGGCATCATTGACTGGAACAATGCCTGACCTTATCGTATTTACGAATCCGTAAAGGGTGTTTAGGGTAAACGGTCTCATACTAAACCTGGCCAGGGTAGGGTACTTATAAGTATTTCTGTCCTAATAATGATTAGTACAAATAAATAATTAAGCCTGAGTCCATTTACTAGCTTTAATAAAATCAATCGTTACTCACCTTAACCCTAACAACATCGATGGGAGGTTCAATATTTATGTTGGGTCGTGAATAATATTTATCTATATACTCATGATATACCTCGCAACATATACGTGAGGTCATTAATTTAGCTCCTTTAAATTCTAGTATAAGGTTAATTTAAAGGAGCCAATGAGTGGCTTAAAGTTCATACTACCTGATTGGGATGACATTGTTGACCCGGGCTTCGACTTCGTAAACGAGAAATCTAGTGAGGGGTATGTTAAGGATAAATATGTGCATGGAGCTAGGATTTGGGACCTACTAGGTAGTGATGCCGTAGATGGTGTGTTAATCTCAATATCGACAATATCCCCACGGAAAATGAGAAGAATACTTAGTGAAGGTGGCGCTAGGAATTTTCTCAGACTACCAGGTAACATGCAGTTGATTGGTGATTGTGGTGCATGGCAATACAAGGATAAGGATGTGCCCCCATACAGTGTGGAGGAGGTCCTAGATTACTATAATAGGTTGGGTGTTGATTACGGTGTTACCCTAGATCATATACCGTTTTTCGGAAACCCGCAGGAGAGAATGAGGATAACGCAGGAAAACGCGATTAGGATGTATAATTTGTGGAAGAATGGTGATTATAAGTTCGTATTAATGGCCAGCGTTCAAGGCGTAGAAGTTGGTGATTATATGAACTCCATGGATAAGTTATACAACGTTGGGTATAGGCACTTCGCAATTGGGGGTCTTGCTAAGAGGGATACGGAGTTCATAAAGTCGCTCATTAATGAGCTTATTAAGTACGTGAAAAGTAAACGGGATATTGAGAAGATGCACTTCCTCGGCATAACTAGGTTAACTATAGTACCTATACTCAGGGAATTAACGAATTACGTCAATGAGGTATCCTTCGACAGCTCCACAGTGCTTAGGATCGCATGGACTAGGGAATACGGCAATTACATAACAATTGACGGTAAGGCATACACAGTAATCAGGGTATTGGATAACGGGAAGGAGGTCCTAAATGCCCTGAGACGATACGATAGGGGTGAATTGGGACTTGAAGAGGTGATTACTGTATTGAGGAATTACCTAAGCAGGATCGGTCAAACGCATTACCTGCCCTACTACGAGGCGTTGCTTAGAGATATGCCGTGGAAGAAATGCGATTGCGCAATATGTCGGTCAGCGGGTATTGAGGTTGTGATATTTAGGGGCAATGATAGGAATAGGAGGAGGGGTTTTCACAACGTATACGTCTTCAAGAAAATACTGAGCCTTAATAACCCCATAAGGTTCACCAACGTGAAGGTAGCCTCACATGCTACGGGCGGTAGTAGCGCGGTGAATAATGATACTGGTGAAATACTCAGGAGAGCAGAGAGGGTCCTGGTAATTACTAACTGCACGGCTGAGAAGAACGTGAATTGGGTAGAGGTACTTAACGTACTTAGAAAGAGTAACCTAAAGGTGCCTTCCTTCGACATAGAGCTTGAGGATAAATACAGGAATGTGCTTAGTAAATTCATTAAACCGGCGCGTGAGATGTATGGCGGCACGTTTAGGGCAATTAGAAACCTCGCCAATAAACTTAGGGTGCTTGGTAAGCAAGTTGATGTTTACATAATAAGTGCTAGGTATGGGTTAATTAACGAGAACGACCTTGTAATACCCTACGAAGCAACACTAAAGGGGCTCCGGAAGGAGGATATTGAGCGTTGGTCAAGGAAATTTAAGATAGAGCCTAGGTTAAACGAACTACTGGGTACAGGTAATTACGACGTAATAATCGTGGCGTTACCCCGCGAATACGCAATAGCAATGGGCGCGGCACTAGATAAATTACTGAACATGGACAACGCAATACTAATACTACCCAAGTCAATACTCCACGAGAGCAGTAACATTAAAGCTAAGGTATTAGTAGCAGGAAGCGTAAATACGAGACTCAAGCAAATAAAGCAGCTGATGAATTCCCTCGAAAATAACAACGATAATAAAAAGGTCCACACCCTTGATACGTGGCTTCTCTAAAGTTCCTCAATCAACTTCTCTAGAACATCAACAACATCCTCAACATCACTAATAGACCAAGGCAACAGGTTTGGGAACCTCCTAAGAATACTGACGAACCTTTTTCTGCAATCATCAAACCCCCTCGCACTCTTTAAATAATCCTCGGCCACGTGCAATAACCCACTGTAAGTATTTTCATCACGGTCCCTCCTAATCAACATGAGACACTCCCAATTACCCCAACCAAATGAATCAACAACACCACTATTGGTAAAGTTAGCCGAACCCAACAATGCGTACTTATCATTTATGTACAACTTAGTATGAAGCCTCCTACGCAAACCATCACGAAGCTCGTTCACACCTAAATCAAATAATAAAAAATCATGAAGAGCGTCACGCAGAGCCAGGACAGCATTAATACCATCAAGTAAATCCTGCAACTGCGACTTAATGAAGCCCCTAACATACTCATCAACATTACCACTCTGATTAACGACCTTACTCACCAAGTCCAATAAGTCGAACCTAACAGCATCGTCAAAGCACCTAGTCAATACCTTAACCTCCCCAACCTTATCAATCAACGCCCTTATTACATCCAAAACCCTAAACGAGGAAACCCAGGGATAGTGGACAAACGGCTTACTAAATTCAAAATTCGTAATCCAAGGCGATATTATGTAAACGAACTTGCTATCGAACGAGTCGTGGAGAAAACACCTAATCAAGTCCTCAATACCACATCCCTCAGTAATTACGCCGCCCTTACCTCTACACGCAATCACTTGCCACACCCAAGCCTATACGTCTTCCCCCTAAACTCAACAACGACACCACCATCACACGTAGACCCAGCACCACAGCCCCCACCTGCCTCACCCAAGCTCTCGACAATACCTGTAGCGAGGATTTTCAACAACCTCCTATCCAAGGTCCTGGCCTGAATAAACGATGCACCAAACCTACCGCAAGACTTCGTATTTACATAACACATGCCACAAGCCCCATTACAAGAAAGTAATGCTAAGCGCGCCAATACTGAAGAAACTACCTTACGCAATAATATTAACGAGGACCTAACACCTTCACAATCGATTTCTCGACCCCTCACATAAACCCCCTCCTTTCTTCTTAAACAATCAATAATTGCACGTTGCTCATCGCTCATTTCCTTTTTCTCCCTTAATAACTTGAGGAGCGATGATGCATCACGCGTGAAGCGCTCCTCAACGTTAGAGACTGGGTAAATATTCCGTAAAGCATTAATTAACCCACGCGTATTCAACGCCTGCTTGAGCAAGTAATTAATCAAAGATGCTAAATTCCCATACTGATAAAGGTTTGCTATAGTATAAATAACCAACTCATCAAATTCTGGGAACCTTCTATATCTTTTCTCAAAATTATGCCTAATATCGTGTATTTCCCAAAGTACGTCAAGAGCAGTCTTATATCCAGTATCGCGATTAGTACGGTTTATCAATTCTCCCATCCTGCTTGCCTCCTCAAATATCGAAAACCACTGCTTAACGGTTTCCTCGAGTTCGTCTGGCGTGACTATTATACCTAGGTCATCAGCAACCCCCTTAAAGACCCTCTTCAATTCCACAACGGCATTGGGACCCTCATTTACCATCAATTTATACAATTCATTACGTCGCTTAACAATAGCGAAATGTATTAAATCCTCAGGCGTACCAACGAGACACTTACCTAGGGAGAGTAATAAATCTTCAATTAACGTCTCATTATTTTTCCAAATACCTAAAGTAGATCCGTCTTCACGTATAACTCCTACACCACCTGAGTCTCTCTCCACGATTTTAATGGGATCTGTCGATAGCTCTTCATACTGCTCTAAAAATTTACTGGCCATAACTCCACCTCTAGTGCTTATTGTCCTTATAAGATGGTGACTGAAGGTATGTCTTACTAAATCGAAAATTGCGCCAAATTTCCAATCACCGTTCCCAACGTCCCTGTACTTATCCAGTATGTTTTGTAATCTATCAGTTACCTTCTGTAGTAGGTTACTATTGTTTACTTTACCCATAAATAACGTAATAAGCTTATAATTTCTCCTCAACCTACTCATGAAATACCTGAGAAGAAGCGCTAAATCATTATTGTGATTATCAATGAAGTTTCGAACAATATCAATTATGGGTTTCGCATCGTTAGCATTATATATCAGCTCAGTAATGTTAATGCTACTTCTAAGCTCGTGATATAGGAATGCCAATTTTATGAGATCAGCCGTCTTCACACTACCCATCAATTCAAAATAGTAAACAATGGGTAAGTCGCTGGTAAGTATATGCATTAGTAAATTTACCAATGCTGTATTGATGCTAAGTTCGTAGTAGCTCGGTTCAAGTTTCTTAGATATATCATCCTTTATCTTCCTCATAATACGTTCGAATCGCTCCTGAATTATTCGATCGTCATCAAGGTCTATCTCCAGAACCCTTGTATTATTAATCTTATATCCAATGGTAACTGGATCCCATAAACCATCCCTAACACTTCTTATAAGAACTTTAACAAAGTTATTAGAATATCTACGTCCTTGTGCCTCTTGTGCCTTTACGCAACTGCACCTAGAATCAGATCCCTTAATAGTATCGGCAACAATGCAGCGGCCCTGGTTTTCCTCATTCCTTTCTTCGCAGAAAGGTCCTTCAATGTTTGCATTTACATCAATTGCATATATACCAAAGTAAACATTTGAGTTCTCATAAAGACTTATATCTATTATAATTTCCCTAAGGGAACTACACGGTATCTTTAACCGAGACGCAGGTTCTGTTTGAAATTGATAAGTAAAGAATCTTGGGAATGAACTACTTGAATCCAAGTAAGTATAAAATTTATACCTCTTCGATATTTCATCACAGGTAAAATTACGCCTCACATATGAGTAAAATAACCACCTATGAAGTAATTTCCTATCTTCTTCATAGTGTTCTTTACATTCAAACGACTTAGTATATATAGAATCTATGGTTCTTGCATCAATGTACTCCGTTTTATATATTTCTCTGATTATGTATTGATATTCATCAGGTAATGTTTTAAATTTAATATGTATTGGTTCACTAAGACTATAGTAGCCATTAATGTTAGTAATAATAGGTTTTACATCCTCGCTTAAAGATCGAAGCGATCTAAGTGGTATAAATAACCCTGTTCCCTCCCTGTAGGTTGGTCTTCCCGGTAAATATCCCGCAGCTGAAATGACCAAGGATGGGTCTTCAAAAGCTATAGGGTCTTTTTTCCCTTCACGGTAAATGCGTATCTGTGGTAGTTTTTCCTCAGCAAAGAGGTTATCAGGTACATAGCGCCTAAGCACTTCCAACCATCGGAGAATACCTCTCGCGCTCATGACCTTTCACCCTTTTCGCAAAGATGATATAATTCATTGCCAATTTTTTCAGCATAATCTTTAATCTTTTCTTTATTGATCAATTCCCTAAAAACACCGTAGGCATAATCAATAAAATCATCACTTGGTGATTTCAATAATCGAATTATTTCGCACTCATACTTAAGTTTATTAGCATCATTAAGAATGCTGTACTCAATGGCTAATTCAGCTATTGTCTGTTTAATAAGCTCCTCACTATCTATTGGTAAATAAAGCATGTCGTAATTAAGCGCATCCCTGAGGCTCTTAACTCTAGTGAATATTTCGAAAAGCCATGCCTGGTGAGGCAATTCATGGGAGAGCTGTATGCCCACGACCGCTCTCATGAGTGGATTCTCATACATCCTCCTACCACCCCTACCCGCCCTCTGAATTAACGATGCAATATTGAGTGGAGCACCATGCTGATAGATCAAGACTACGTCGGAATAATCAACTCCAACTTCAAGTGAACTAGTTGATACGATTAAGTCAGCGTTCATAATATCGCCATGTTCGCGACTTGAGAATATTACAACATTATTAAATGACGTGGTATTGCCCGAATTATTAACTATGGTGTCAAGCATATAACCCCACCATAACTCTCCATCTTCCCATGCCTTAGTTAATAATACGTAGCTAATTTGTCCCATGCAAATATTATTTATGACATTTTTATCATCACCGTACTCATTCACGAACATATTACTCCGTGGATTTCTAAGATCTTGAAGTCCAAACCCCTCTCGCTTAACGGCATCTAATAGATCACGCCGCATTCTTCTTAATGTGTTTAATTCATCAACAAAAATAATGGACTTCTTTCTCCAGGTGCCATTATTTTCGTTGTAAATTGACGGTATGTTATAGAATATATCCATAACGGTCTGTATGGAAACGGCTATGTTGTTAACCGCATAAATAGTCGTAGGTACCACTATGAAGAAGTACTCATTACCGAGTGGTATTGTCTCATCTCTATCAACGGTAATTATATAATCGTCAATGTTGCTCTCGTTTATCCTTGGTGAAAACAAACGATGCATAAAATCAGCAGGTCTGGGTATGGTTGCACTCATTCCAATAACTAACGTGCCTAACCTACCAGCCCCCCTCTGGCTTTGGTGCATTCTATTGAGAATCCTCCTTAGGACGTACGCATACCTGACCCCAGCCACATCCACGTACGTATGTACCTCATCAAGCACAATAATTAATGGAGAATCCCTCACCTCTCTATTTCCTATCTTCCTAGTAACGCCAAATAACCATTCATTATCTGTGCTAAGTAAATAGTTGAGACGTAATGTCTCGAGCAATGCTAGGTGAATATCGCCGGGCTTTTCTTTAACCCTATCCTTAGTTAGGGCTATAAAATCAACTTTCTTTTCTCCATTATCGATTCTACATAGAATAGCTCCATCATCTATCGTTAATTTACCGTTTTCCTCCTGAATTTTGAACATTGGGTATGAACCACCGGGACACTGGATAGATCTTAACTCGACATAACAATCACCATTGTGTCTTTTAACGTATACGGGAACTTCGTACCTAAGTATTAATGGTAGTGGCTTATTTTCCCTTCCTTCACAGACTTCTAATACATCTTCTTTCTTCCTATTTAGTGCCTCCTCATAATCATACTTAGGTCTTATATCTGTATAATCAATAGTTAAGCGTATTTTATCAAAACCGTGCTTCTCAAGTTCCTGATTGAGATAATAAATATACTTAATCAGCCTGGTTACTTGATCGTTAGCAAGGGCCCTCCTTGGATATATTATTAGACCTACGGGCGAATATTTATCATTTTGGGCATTTAATTTATTAAGTATGATTTTCCTCGCGAGTGCTGTCAATAATATTGTGAGTACCATTATCTCGGTCTTGCCACTGCCTGTTGGCGCCTCAATGATTAGGTAGTCTGGTTCGTCATTACCAATACGTTGAGCCAGTTTCTCCAAGGCCCTTTTAATCCCCCTTATTTGGAACCTATAAAGACGTAGCCCGCTAAAGACTCTCCTAAAGAAACTGCATGCAATACTCCAGTACTCCTTCCATAGCGGATCAGCATCCGCGGTGCTATCTCCAGCAAAGTACCTGTAATACTTAACAAAGAAGTCGTGCAACTGATTCTTCAGGGAACAGGCTCCATCATCACTGCATACATCATTGATACCGCAAACACCGAGAGGCAACTCGCGCGGATGTGTATAGGCGAAGACCCTTGACGTCAGCAATGACGACTCGAACACGGAGATGTCTGGGAATCTCTGCTTTAGGTTGTATAAATCTCGTGCAATATCTATGAACCTACTTCTTACTTCAAAATACTTCTTGTTACGTAATTGTTCACTTAATTGCTCAGCACACTTAATAATTAATTCATTAGCTTCCTTGCAAGCATTATCTCGATCATCCTTCTTTTCGATCTTTAAATCAGGTATTTTGGGTCCATCGACCTTAATTAATAAGTACCTACTTACGCAGTCGTCGTATATGCCCTTAAAGTATAGATAGCATATTGCTTTTTCAACAATAAGGTTGTCTTTAATGAGTTTCCTCAACTCCTCAATATTTATACCAACCTCACTAATCCCCTTGTTCTTACAGGCTATAAAGAACCTATCCAGGTAATTAATTATTCGATCAATAATCTCATCACGCTCATTATCGCCTATTTTTACGAAGCTATCATACTGCATGCCCAGTATGAGTTCCTGCTCCCTCTCCTCGATGTATGACAGAACAGCATTAATCACGTACCTATCTAAAAATAATCTATTCCTACCGTAATCCTGAAATAACTGCTCAATCTCCTTAGGCCAATTAATCTTTAGTAGCCCATTAGTCATAATTTCACCATACACGGTAAAACACCCTTTCTACACAGGCCAATAACTACTTCGAGGTCTTCCTTTAATTCATCACTGAGCGTCTTAAAATCAACCTCGCCACTGAATTTAGTAAGGAGCTGTTGTAATACACTTAGCTCTCTATCGCCAACATCACCAACATCTTTAAACTTACTAATACTATTGTTTGCCACCCTCTCCAATTCCTTCATAAAATAAGCAAGACTGCTACACTTATCCACTACCACTTTACTATCCTTAACCAGGCCGCTAAATAGACCGTCTACTTTCTCAATATATTCATTAATTCTGTTAATATTACTCTCATAATCCTTCGGTAAATTCATTACATTAGATATATAGTTAAGAAGGCGGTTTAAGGCATTAATGTTACTCTTCATAGCTTCAATCTCGCTCTCAATGTTTTGATGAAGCTCATCATATACTTCATCAATATTGAATAAACAACCACCTCCTTGATCACTGATCTTATTTAACTTATCCCATGCCTCATGAATGCTATTTCTAATGTCCTGAATATCATTAACTAAATCCCTAATTAACGACATGCTTTGTTCATTAATGCCTATGGTACCTATTTCATCACTTAATTTCTTAAGTACACGGATTAAATCAAGCTTATCCTTTGCCTCATTTAGTTTATTAGAGATTCCTGAGGGATTACCACATACACTCACAATACTTCGCAATACACAGTTACTTACCCAATCACTCTTAATGCCCATGAACTTTACCTCGTTACTAAAGTTATGCACGCTTTTCAAAGCCACATCGAGATTACTTAGTACATCACCTGTTAATAATAATTCAAGGAGTTCACAATCGTTAGCACTAAGGCATTTATTGACATATTCACGAACCCAAACAATCATCTCTTCATCATTAATGCTCCCAATCAATTTCTTATAATTTTCGAAATACTTCATATTAGAATTAAAATTATCTATAAATTCCTCCGTAATTCTTGATCTACAGTTTTCATCAAGACTCACATCTCTACCCAATACTGCAATTACTACTTTCAATAATATATGCCCTATATCATGTTTAAGAGCATTGATTAAGCCCTTTAACGGCTCTACGTTGCTTGTGCTAATATCGCTAAGGTTTACTTTCGTAAATTCAAATTCGTCAAAGTTAATATCAACGTTTGGGTTCTTTAACGAAACCATAATCTTCAGGATTTTAAACTTGCTTTCAGTCTCTCCTAATAGTCTCTCTAATTCCTCATGCATCCTATTAATTTCATTTGCATATTCTCTAGTTCTTGTCATAACTATCACCCAATGTTTTTGTTTTTAATGAAGTTTTGAAGCCCTCTATTTCGCCTTTTAATCTTTTCAATCTATCTATTGTATCTTTCCTAGTATTCAGCGCCTCTTCGAGATCTCGTATATCGTGTTCCAATTCTTTCAATTCACTCATCAATTCATCAAACATACCTGATCTTTGAAGAATGTCTTCGATATCTTTACGTATTGCATCTGCAGCATTTTTATCGATACTTTCCACAGAGCTTATTGTCTCTATTATTCTATTAATTTCGCCGGTGACGCTACCAATATTACTCATTACTTCTTGAATATGCCTTTTAAGTTTTTGATCGAGATTCTCTATTACCGTCATAATTACCTTGTTTATTTCGAACTGCAGGAACAATGATTTTTCGAAGTTATTCAACCCCTTGAGATATGGAATGAGCTCATCATATTGCTCCTTTAGCTCATCACAAGAAATACCAACGTCCTTAGAGCAATTCATACTAAATATCTTTTTGCAAATATCTTCCTCAAGAATAGTCTTAAGGTTTTCAAGATTATTACTTAATTCCTTTAGCTCCTTGATAAACCCTAATTCAGTAACTTGGCTGTTGCTTATTATTTCATTGATCTTATCCTCGAGTTCTCGTATTTCATACTCTGTAGAATCTATTATGTGCAT
>Ga0081473_127579_pt1 | contig 14482 bp, 19 predicted proteins | sample CisSprmetagenome_FD_70977 | JGI IMG/M metagenome (GOLD analysis project Ga0081473, IMG submission 70977) | Hypoxic/sulfidic aquatic microbial communities from Cistern Spring, Yellowstone National Park, USA v2 (version 2) | ecosystem: Environmental > Aquatic > Thermal springs > Hot (42-90C) >... | reverse complement strand
ATGCAATCATGAAGACGCCGATATTAATCTTAACATCAGTCGCATTGGTGTTTTCTCACTACGCAACAAACGTGTATACGATCTCTGCAATTGCTATAATGCTATTACTGGTACAGTTTTTAATGAGGAATTTCAAGAGTTTCGGAGTATTTGGAAAAAGAGATAAAATAATGCTACTATTTATTATTTTAGCAATCTCTAATGCGATATACATTCTTTACAATAGCTTTTTGACAACATACACATTTAATTGGCTTTCAACTTTAATAAGGGGAACACTCTATTACCCCATTACGGCTCCTCAAGTCGTATTAATAATTGGAAGCGGCCTTCAATTATTCGAAAGAATCGCCATATATATATTCATTACATAGCGTTACTATCATTATTGTTGCTACCAATAGTAATGTTTAATAGGAGGCTAAGTTTGGGTGCCAGGGTTTTTCTGATCCTCCTTGTAATCCTGTACTACGCTTCTCTTTATGCAAGGTTTATACCAGGACAGGGAAGTTATCCGTTGATGAGATTTGCTCACTACCTTTTATTCTTATACATCGTTGTAATTGTAAGTATGCTTAAACACCTAGAGATCAATGTCTCAAAGAGAGTCATAGTTATTTACGCTCTTCTCTTCTCATTACTTGCCTTAGGGTACCTAGCTCAGGTGCCACCTTTATTCAAATATGCTGACTATAGGTTGAGTATAGATCCTCAAAATGTTATGGGGTTCTTGACTACTCATGCGGGGTGCAGGTTTAATATGGGATACCTAGTCGTAAAGCCATTCATGGCTATAAATAATTATGCATTTGCATTGTTAGACGCGCATAACACTATCTGCGTAGGAATCGAATACTTTCAATACGTCTTAAACGGCTCTTATGTATTTGGAAACGCTAAAGGTCCTCTAAACCTTCTAGTAATTTCTCCCAAGTATGAAGGCTTGCCAAAGCAAGCACTAGGTTTAGATCTTATATATAGCGCCGGAGATTTACTACTTATAATGGTGTAATTGCTGTGGTTATATTTTCAATAATAGTACCTGTTAAAAACGAGGGACGAAACCTCATAGAGCTCTGTGAAAGCATTGCAAGGCAGTGTTGTAAGGAGTATTTCGGGGTTGTCATAGTTGATGATAGTGATCCTGGATACGAGGAATATGTGGCTAGATGCATCAATACGATGAAAGGTGTTGGAGTGAATGTGAAATTACTCCGTGGAGAACGACAAGGAGTTGGTGTTGCAATGTACAAAGGTCTCATGATTGCAAATGGTACGTATATATTGTTCTTGGATGCAGATAACATCCTGAGAGAAGATTTCATGTCATAACTACTTAGCTAACATCTATCCTGGAGGTATTGGCGAAAACAACTTATTGAGTACATTAAACCTGTTTTACTTCAATAGAAAAAGGTAACATCCCTCATCATTCAGAAGATATAGAAAGCTACACTTTTACAGGCTAGGTGCAATAATGGAAGCATGAAGCAACATGATACCTCCTTGATATTTAGGATCTAGAAGTAGGTGTAGTAGTGCTTTGTAGACTAGTAGGTTTGAGTACATGCAATAGTCAGCGATCTCATTAGTCGTTCTCTTGACGGGACTATCCTAACATTGTTCACAACGTCTACTACGATATGCTCAATGCTCGTGAAGGGCTGGGGTATGGCTTCTCCACGAGTACCACTAGGCTTCGCACAGGGATTTCCAGCCGTATAGCCGTTTAGAGAAGAGGCAATACTAAGCGAGAGATAGAAAATGCCGCCGCTCAAGGAGGCGGAATTCAACTTTGAGTATTAATTTGACGATGTGTAGACAAGACTAATTTCGGCCGCGATCTAATTTTAACTGCCGCTTGAAGTAGAGCGGGTTTACCTTGCCTCCACTACTCTTACGCCTAGCTCCTCCCCTATTCTCACGGACTTGTTGATGATATCCGTGTCAAGGGTGATGAACGCCCTGCACCCTAACATGCTGCTGGCGACTACGTGTAGCAGGTCTAGTGTTCTAAGCCCCAGCCTGCCAGCGTGTAATACTGCCTTCTCCAAGACCTCGTTGAAGTCTAACACTGCGATACCTGCCCCAGCTTTCTCGAGAGAGTATATGGCCAGCGCTACTGGGTCTTCGAGGCCTGCCCTCGAGTAAACTGAGGCTAGTTCAACCAGCGTCAACCTGGATACAAGCCTCCTACCACTGATTCCACCGAGCGTCTCCACCACGCTATCGTGGTTTGGGTCTCTCTCATCGATAACGGCTATGACACCGTTTGTGTCGAGGCGTAGGCAGGTGCTATTAGCCAACCCCGCGATCCTCAGCCAGCAGCTCGTTCAAGCCGCCTTGGCTGAGTTTAAACCCCCTCTCCCTCAACTCCTCGACCCTCCTGTACACGCCCTCCCAGTACTCGACCTCCTCTTTAACGTGGGGGAGGCCCCTCTCGATCAATATATTGAACGCGTGATTCCTACTCCTCGCAAGCCCATACTTAACCATTTTATCAGCTAACTCAACAATCTCCTTGCGAACCTTAATAGACACCGAGACATTCATAAGGGTAAACCAAGAGATACTATGGTGCACCATAATAATTAAAGATACAGCTTTAAAACGCTACTCTTTCACCCAGACTCAAAAACCCTTACAGGATCTCTGGAGCCACTCTCAAACCCGCACCTAGATGACCCATAAGTAAACTGGGAGGAATTCATACAGCGTCATCTATTTTTGCACTAACTCCCTCGTTGACATGGTTTCTAGGTATTGCTTTGCTTTCTCCATTAGTCGTCTATCGTCTGTTACTAGCACTAGTTTGTTTCTGAGTGCGTAGTAGAGGTATGCAGCATCATGTATTGTTAAACCCTCTTTGACTGCTAGCTCGAAGACTCTCGCTTCCTCGCTCCTTATACTCGCTACTGTGACGACATCGAAGACTCTCTCCAGAACATCGAGTAGCTCTTTCACAGTCTCTTCATCGATGTGTCTTAATAGATAATGTTCCTTCCAGACAGCGTTAAGAACCTCGTAGACTGCTAAATCCAGTGTCACTCCCTTTGCGAGTGGTTTTAAGTACCCTCTCTTAACCAGGTTGAATATGGCACTAGCGTCGAAGAGATACACTGCGCTACTACCTCCTCTCCCTGTCCTCGCGTATTATAGAGACTACTTCCTCATCGCTTATATGGGAGAGCCTCTTGGAGAGTCTTCTCGCCTTCTCCTCGAGCTCGGATAATACACGCATCCTAACTTCCTCCTCGAGAGCCTTTTGCAACTGTTTTTGTTTTCATATTGGTTTATATGGTTTGATTTTATTCTTCTGCTGTTATTACTGCGTGTACTTTTTTACCGTGTAGTGGCTTTACTTCGGGTTGGTATTTTGCTAGTGGGTATAGGACTACTGTTCCACCTCTATACTTTATCACGGAGCACTTTGCATATATGAATTTAGCCACTCTACCACCAATAATTAATAGTGATAGACGCCTTTATAGACCCCGCTATCAAAATATCCAATATGGTGAGCTACTCTGTGAGGGGTGAAGAGCCCGTGGTTGTTGAGGCTTTGAAGGTGAGGGCTCTCCCCGAGGGTAGCTGTGACTATTTACTAGAGTTCCTGAGGCTATACCGTGATGCAGTACAGTTAGTAGTTGATAGAATTTGGAGTATTAATAAAAAGCTCTCTAGGAGGAAGCTACACAGGCTATTCTACAGCGACTTGGTGGGACGTGGACTTAGAGCACACCACGCCAAGGAGGCATACGTCTACGCCAAGAGCTTAGTAGAATCTGCTAGGAGTAATGGCGGTAGGAAGCCTGTTCTCAGAAAACTAAGTGCTAGGATAGACAAGTACGACTATAGGTTAGACCTAGACAACATGACTCTAACACTGAAACTACACAGCAACCATGAGGTTAAATTGAAGCTTATAATATCAAGGGATAGAGTTGAGAAGTATAGGGGTTGGAGCAACTACGAGTTAGTAGTGAAGTATGATGATGGAGAATTCTGGGTCTCAGTATACTTTAGGAGAATTGTTAAACCATTAAAGCCCAGGACGGTAATGGCCATTGACTTAAACTTCGACAATGTAACAATAGCATTGTTCACTCTTAGTGGTAGACTAATCAGGTTGAAGAGGTTTGAGACCCCTCACAGGAAGATCTTGACTCACAGGATTTGGATTGAGAGGATTCAGAGGAGGTATCCGAAGTCATGGAGGTTTATCAAGGGTGTTAGAAAAGCAATTGGGAAACACGGTGAGAGGATAAGGAATATCTCGTGGGACTACTCCCATAAGATAGGGGATTTAATAGCCGAGTTAGCACTCAAATACCACTCGGTAGTAGTCCTCGAAGACCTGGAGGAACTGAAAGAAAACAATAAGAAGAGCAGGGAGTTCAATAAGAAACTCGGACTATGGTTCTACCGTAGAATACAGTTCTGCATAGAGTACGAGGCAAGAGAGAGGGATCTCGAAGTAGTCAAAATTGATCCCAAGGGCACTTCCTCAAAATGTCCTAGATGTAGTGGAAAACTAGTTGAATACGAATATAGAGTATTGAAATGTAGGAAGTGTGGTTTCACAGGCGATAGAGATTTCATCGCAACACTAAACCTCTACAAGAAGTTTATTAAGATACACTCAAGATGTGGGGCTCCAGGGGTAGCCCCGAACACCCCCAAGCCCAATGAAAACACGAGCGGGATGCGGGGGAACAAAGATGAAGCGATGAAAACACACCAAGTCATATAAACCCATATGAGAGCTAAACCCCCTTCTAATGACGGGCCCCGGCTTTATTCCATACTTATCAAGCAACTCCTTCAACCTCCTAGGAATCTTAGCTGAAACCGTGACATAGCCCATTCTCAACACCCATTATAGTCAATTAGGAGGTAAACCTATATAAAGATTACCGGTATTATGGCTCCATAATCTACAACTCAAAATAACAATCTAGAAACACTTGGCAGCATACACCCCATGATCTAGGAAAGTACTGTGAATATTGATTGGAAAGGTGGAGTCTGTGGAAGAGATTGTTCATACCGGTTCAAGCAGTGTCTATTAAGTGCATGGATATTGTTGACGCGGATCCCGGTGTCTTGACGCATTGTTCACGGTACTGGCATTACAATGAAGCTAGATATATGGGTGTGTACACCCTTGAGACTAGTGCTCCTATTTTTTTTTTGGAACTCTGTAAGCGCTATCATGGTGTTCTCTTTGCTCTCTAGTAATTCTAGGGCTATGATGTTGGGTGCTGTGGTAATAGCAATAATAAAGTAGGGGTTTACCTCTCATATAGGTTTATATGACTTGATGTGTTTTCACTACTTCATCTCTATTCCCCTGCACCCCGCTCATGTTATCATAGGCGTTGTGGCTTTAGAATAAACGGGCTATTGAGTAGACCCAGTAACAGGAAGACTAGCCGGGGGCTACCACTCATGCTCTAATGAGCTATTTAAATCTCTTCACATGGGGTCGTAGAGGTTCCGCGTTCAAGAGCTCGCATGCTTTATCAACACCGTGCTCTCATGGGTTTAGGGTATGTAGACTACTTGTACTTTGATTTTCTCAGCTATATCTGCTTGCCTCTTGTCGCTTGTTGCTAGTGGTGTACTATGTGTAATTGCCTGTGCTATATATAGTGCATCGTATACTGGTATGTTGTTCTGAGTAGCTATTTCAAATGCTTTGTCTAAGTACTTTAACTCGCTCTCCAGCGATACTAGCTCTTCATCAATGATCTTTCTAAGTAATTGAAATCTCTTAACTGCTACATCAAGCGAACAGGACTTGTATACAGAGTAGTGCTTCCATATGGCGTTAGCAACTTCTTTAACCACGTGGTCTACTGAGATAGTCTCCTTAGACAATACTTCGTAAACTCTCTCCCAATTCTCCTCCCTTAAAACAAACTTAGCGAGGGTAGATGCGTCAATAACTATCACGATCCTCCCTCACAAGCCTAGCCGCAATACCACTCGGCGTCTCTGGAAGCCCCTTGAGCATCTCGACAACTTCTCTAAGAGCCCTCTGCCTCTTATACATCTTTACCCTCTCCTCTATAAACGCCACTATCTCTTTCCTCCAATCAACCACGTCTCTAAGCTTATCCATTTCCTCTTTAAGCCTCCTAGGTATACGAAAACTGTAAACAACACTCATAGACAACCCCGTAGTTCATTAGTATAATAAACCATTAATAAACCTAGTGTAATTGACTACCAAGTAGAAACACATACAATCCTGCCTGTATACATCCATGTACAAGCATCGACTCGGGTAATCTCATAGAGCTTTTATACTCCGAGCTTCACAAATGAGATAGCTTCTCAGACAACCGCGCCTAGCTCTCTCCCCTCACCCCGGATAACGTTTGTTTCTTACCTTCTTCCTCAAGAGTCCTCTTGATAATGGAGCTTAGCGCCACGTCTATTGGGTAATCCCATTAATCTCGTTTGTCGCTAGAGGGTTATTCCCTTTGTTTCAGGGCTCATCTATGTGCATTCACATCGTCCACAGGGTTCTGGCGTCACGTTGTGTTGGTTTGAGATAAATATCTTCATGAAGTCATTAACTTATTGACTGGTTCGCGTGTACGAGTGTGTGGTGTGTTAGTTGAGGGTTCTAGTCACTGGTGGAGCAGGCTTTATAGGGAGCCACCTTGTGAGGAGGCTTGTCGAGAGAGGCTACTCGGTTAGAGTACTGGACAATTTCTCCACGGGATCCATTGAGAATATAAGGGATCTCCTCGGGAGCGTGGAGTTGGTGAGGGGTGATGTGAGAGACCCGGAGACTGTTAGGAGGGGGGTGGAGGGTGTTGAGGCTGTAGCCCACCTAGCGGCCTTGATAAGCGTCCCGGAGTCCGTTGAGAAACCGGATCTATACTTCGACGTCAACGTTAAGGGGACCTACAATATCTCGAAGGCGTTCAGGGGTAGAGTCCTCGTCTTCGCCTCCTCGAGCTCGGTCTACGGCGAGCCCCAGCACCTGCCGGTGGGCGAGGGCCACCCCTTAAACCCCAAGTCACCCTACGCAGCGAGCAAGATCGCTGGCGAGGCTTTCACCCTATCCTTCTCGCACATCAACGGGTATAGGCCTGTGGTCTTGAGGATCTTCAACGTGTACGGCCCAGGCCAGTCCAGGGCTTACGCGGGGGTGGTGTCGGAGTTCGTCTCAAGGGTCTCGGTAGGGGAGCCACCAGTGATCTACGGGGACGGGGGGCAGACCAGGGACTTCATCCACGTCTCAGACGTGGTTGAAGCAGTGATCTCAGCGGTGGAGAGGGAGGAGGCCAGGGGCGTCTACAATATTGGGAGCGGGAGGGAGGTTAAGATAAGGGAGCTAGCCCGCATCATCCTAGAGGCCTTTGGTAGAGGAGACTTAACCCCCATACACGCACCCTCCAGAGAGGGGGATGTGAGGCGGTCATGCGCCGACATCTCGCGGGCTGTGAGAGACCTGGGGTGGAAGCCACGGGTAAGACTAGAGGATGGGGTCAGAGAGCTTGTAGAGCACGCGAGGAAGAAGGAGAAACTATAATAGTCTCCAACACAGGGTTGCTCCAGGGCCCGGGTAGGTGCGTGAATCAGCCAGTAATAGCTAACACCAAGCCTCTCACAAACCTCCTTAGGCCTCAGCCTCCACTCCCAAATAAATGAATCAACGTCAACCCTTACAAACCCATGTGAAGCCCGAAACAGCTTCACGACGGCGATGAGGAGTAATTGTTTTTTTAACATGCATTGAAGAACCTTGTCGAGCGTGGAGTATCAATACATATTAGGATATTAATCTCTAGTAAATTGTGTAGATGCTGATCTATTTGCGTGGTGAGGCTTTTGCCAAGGCGTTGTATGCGTCAGTGGTGGAGGGCTCTGGGTCCTTCGGGCCACCAGGGCGAGCTTAAAATAGAAGAATCGCTCTATATCCCAGTTAAGCCATCGCAGTCTCTCGTTGTCGCGGACTGCGTGGAGCTATACGACTATGAAGTCGAGGCATTCAAGCTCATCCACTACGATGGTTTAACCACCGATGAAGCATCCGTTAAAATGGGCTTGTCCAAGGCTACTTTCTGGCGCATCCTGGAGCAGGCGAGGTTTAAAATTGCAAGGGCGTTGGTGGAGAACAAGCCGATTAGAATAGTAGTTTCCCAGCGGCTCTCTCCTCAAAACCCTCTCTCTTAGGTTTCTACGATAAACCCGTATCTCGAGGCAACTCCCCAGTAGCGGAGACATCAGCAACCCTCATAAACCTATGAAAACCAAGACAGCCGCAAAAGGCGGGGCATCTTCCCGGTTGATCTCGTATCGATCAGTAATAGAAATAGGTTTCAAGATTTTAGATAGGTCTGGGAAAGGTTTATAAGGGTGTTTTGAAACCTATTTCAAACTGGTGGTAAAATATGGCTTGGTGGAAGATCTGGTGGAAGAGTCTCCCGCCTTGGGAGAGGCCTGGATGGATCTATGGTAGAGGATGGTGCTGGTACTGGCGGAGTAGCCTGCCGTCTCTACCGCGATACTACTTCCCGAGTAGAGAAGACGAGATAAGGTACCTAGAGAACTCGAAGAGGTATCTCACAGATGTCGTGTTAAAGGATATTGATAGGAGGCTCGAGGAGCTGAAATCTGGTAAGTAGGTGGTAATGCGATGTCTAGCTACCTCAGTTCCAACGTGATCATTGCGGTGCCCGTTGAGAAAGTGGGTAGTGAATACTACTTGGCTCTCAACTACGTGAATGCACCGCTCTTCGCAATCGTAGAGGTCTCTGCCAATACCTATAAGATTCGCAATATTATAGGAAACCCCTATGCTGCGCCTGGACCTCGGAGGGGTTTAGGCGTAATAGAATTCCTAGCATCACAAGGCGTAAACGCTATTATTCTGCTTAGAAGTAGCTATGGAGCCTTCTACAGGCTTGGAGAGCGCGGAATTAAAGTATACTATGTTCCAGTCGAAGAACAAGCCAAAGGGCCTGTCAAGCTAAGTGAGGCAATAGAAATGTATGTCAGTAGGCGGTTAGAGGGGCCTACACAGTATTAAGGTGGCGGCAGCATGAGTAAACAAGCGGCAACGAAGAAGAACACAATAAGCTGGCTCGCCGACGTCGTTAAGAAATACCTTGTTTTACTCTCGCTTTTTTCAACTTTATTAGCCCTCCCTATCGGATTCTATTTTAACAAGACTATTACATCTATCAAGCCCCTTATCTCGAACACTATCTTGCTCCTGGCGTTCCTCACGATTCTCCCCTCTATGATTCAACTAAAGACGGAGGGACTATTGAAAAGCATGAAGAAATTCAGGGGGATCTCGCTCTCACTGCTCTATGTCTTCGCCGTATCCCCATTGCTCGCATATCTTATAGCGCCCACTCTGGGGGATGCACATATAGGAGTTGGATACTTTGCCGCCAACATTGTACCAGCCTCTAGTGCATCAATAGGATATGTCCTTATTGCTGGGGGGAGCATAGAGCTTGCAACAATCCTAGCGGTATTAACCCTGATTCTAGGCATTCCCTTGATACCAGTACTCCTAGGCTTATACAGCAGGAGTGTCTCGGTTTCTGTCCCAATGGAGCCGGTGATAAACTCGCTTGTCGAGGTACTCGTACTCCCCTTAATTCTTGGGCAGCTGATAAGATACATACTTATAAGGAAAAAGGGGGCTTCATACGTGGATAGGGTAATCAAGCCGCACCTCTCACTGGCAACAATGCTTTCAATGCTGGCCCTCGTGTTTGCTCTCGTGCTAAACCAAGCTATGACTATTATAAATAAGCCGATGCTAGCCTTAACTGTAATCGCGTACCAGTCAATAGTTATCGTTGTACTCCTCCTAGTGTCTCTACTGGTGAGTAAGGCATTGAAAATATCCTATGAGGATCACCAGGCCGTTGCCATGATATCCGTAACCAAGAACCAGAGCGTAGCTGCCGCGATGGCAACCGCCGCGCTTGGGCCGCAATCCGCACTAGCACCCGCATTAATACCAATCATCCAGCCTGTCTTAACCATGGCTTATCTCAATGCAGAAGACTGGATAAGAAGATTCCTAAAAAGCTAGAGGTGAGCGTATGGAAAATAAAGTATTATAAAATTATTGGGCTAACTACTAGAGAAGCCAATGAGCGTGTAGCCAAGTATGGACGTAACGAAATAGCCATGGAACACCCCTCAAGAGTAAAGATATTACTCAGAAAATTCTGGGGCTTAGCCTCCCTGGATGCTCGAACTAACCATTATTTTAGATTTAGTGCTAGGGCGCTGGGTTGAGGTATGATTACTGGAGTTGCCGCCACTTTCGCTCTTTCAACAGATAAAGTGATCCCTTCATCTAAGCCGGATCGCTGGGATGTTAAAAAATTGGTGAGAACTGGTTTAACTTTAGCTATACTTCTATTTAGCATTACTGTATTATGGATTGCAACCAGTATTTTACGTCTAGGTGAACTAGAAGCACAAGCTTTTATTTTTGTAGGGTTGGTGTTTAGCGCTGGTCAGGCAGCTCTATATGTTACCCGCACTCCGAGATTTTTCTGTGAAAAACCCTATCCTAGAAAATGGCTTATTCTCGTCACAATTTTAGTTGTTCTCCTAACTGTAGTTTTAGCTACTCAGGGCTGGTTAGTGGCTCCGATAGAATTTTCTCTAGTTTTAATTCTTGCAGGTTTGGCAATTACATTCTTAGTAGTTGCCGATTTATTCAAGGTTATGTTAGGAGTATAAAAGGCCACGGTGTAAATATGGGTCTCCCCGTATTTCTGAGAAGAATCAAGAAAACTTTTATGAAATATCTTCCATCACCTGCTTGGCCCTGGGAAATAACGTCAGGCTTGCTTATAGTTCTGGTAATGGTTAATAGCCTAAGATTTTCATTGAGGGACCCGTTATCATTTAACCGCCTCTTTTTTGTCTTCAATATATTAGTCATTGATTTAATTTGGGGAATATTTGATGGTTGGATGCTGGTTTTCACAAATCTTCTAACCGAAGGAAGATATAATAAGATGATCATTAAACGCATAAAGTCATCTGATAAAAATTTAGCATCTGAAATAATTAAGATGGAATTAGATAACACAATAATAGGCCGGTGCGATGAAAAGACGAGGAGACAAATTGTTGAAATGGTATTGAAAAGCCTTTCTTCAATATCTCAAGATGCTTTAGAGAAGCCGAGGATTTTTAAAGACCATTTCATCGCCGCTCTTATATGCATCTTCTTTGTTTTCCTCCCCTCTATTGTTATTTCGCCGTTCTTTTTATTAATAAGTGACCTAAACTCCGCAATTCTAGTCTCAAATATAATTGGCTTAGGTATGTTGCTTGCTTTTGGATATAAGCTAGGCTCGTGTACAGGTAGAAATAAATTCATAACCGGAGTTATTACCATGCTAATTGGCTTGGCAATAATTGTGGCAGCCATTGTTTTTAGTACTTGATGATTGTACAATCATGGATGAAAGCGGTGAGAATCCATAGTAAACCCAGCTTTATGCCTAACCCCCTCGAGGATAAGCCTCCTTCCGTTGCCCAGAACACAGCACTGACCCAGATATGCTAAGATTATCAGGCATGAATTCACCTAGTGATCCACTTAGATAAAGCTCCCAACTGGTAGAACCTCCGGTACGCCATACCGGATCAATATATTAAAACCTCTAAAACTAAACTTGCGAATCCACCTATGTACTGGGTAAGCAGCCCTGAGGTCGTAGCTAATACATTGAAATCGTTTCCCCGTGGCAGATAATTGGAAGCGGGATTGTTCAAGGCGTACGCTTCGCTTTTAATACGGGGAGCCCTATGTAGTAGTCGTGGTGAAATCTCTTGGGAGATGTGATCCTGGTTACCGGTGGGGCCGGCTTCATAGGTAGCCACCTGGTCGACAGGCTTGTGGGGGATGGGTTTAGGGTTAGGGTTGTAGACAACCTTAGCAGCGGTAGGAGGGAGAATATCAGGCGCCACCTTGACTCGGGTAGCGTGGAGCTGATCGTGGGGGACTTGAAGGACCCCGGGGTCGCGTTGAAGGCTGTCGAGGGTGTTTCCACAGTGTTCCACTTCGCGGCGAACCCGGAGGTCAGGGTTAGCACGACAAACCCCGAGGTGCACTTCAACGAGAATATTGTAGCTACATTCAACCTGCTTGAAGCTATGAGGAGGAGGGGTGTAGGGGAGATAGTCTTCGCATCATCCAGCTCAGTGTACGGTGAGCCGGAGGAGATACCTGTGGGCGAGGACGCCCCCGTGAGGCCTGTCTCAGTCTACGGTGCCAGCAAAGCGTCGTGCGAGAGCCTGATACACGCGTACACGAGGCTCTACGGCTTCAAGGCCGTGGTGTTGAGGTACGCGAACATAGTGGGCCCCAGGCTCAGGCACGGTGTTGTATGGGATTTAATAAACAAGCTCAGGGCAAACAGAGAGGAGCTGGAGGTTCTAGGGGATGGGAGGCAGGTTAGAAGCTACCTGCACGTAGGGGACGCGGTGGAGGCAACCCTCCTGGCCTGGGAGAAGGGAGGGGAGGCCTACAACGTGTTCAACGTAGGCAACGAGGACTGGATCACAGTTGACGAGATAGTCGGATTAGTGCTCGAGGCCATGGGTATAAGAGAGGTTAGACTACTCTACAAGCCCGTAGCACACGGAGTGGGATGGCCCGGGGACGTGAAGAGGATCGCGTTGAAAATAGACAAGTTAAGGGAGCTCGGGTTCAAGCCCTCGAAGAACTCGAGGGAGAGCATACTGGAGACGGCTAGGGTCCTCCTCGAGGAGATCCAGGGCGAGGCAAAGTAGACCCTTATGGGCAGCCTCTTCGGGATATGCTGGGAGGCCTGAACGACTTCCCCTCTTTGAATTCATAGAATCCGATCATCCGGTGAAATCACATCCCCTGCTTCCCCGTCAAGCTTAAAGCTACGCGGCCACTATACTATGTGTGCTTGCTTAATAGAGGAGTGCTCTCTCCTTCAAGCCCCCAGTAACTCCAGCGTTGCCACTCCGATAAGGATTTTGTCAACAGCATCCGAGTTCAATACAGGGAGTAGTGGGAGGGGTGAAAGGTTTCGGATGGCTAGGAGACGGCTAGGCCGACGATCTCGCCTATACTCTTATAGCCTTCGGCCTCCATGAACTTTCTCAAGCCTTCGACGACCTCCCCTACTATCCCGGGGCCTTTCATGTAGAAGCCTGTGGCGATTTGCACCCCCTTAGCTCCGGCCATAATGAGCTCTACAGCGGACTCCCAGTCCACGACCCCTCCCACACCTACTATATCGCAGGAGTATTCTCTGTAGACCTTGTAGACAGCGTAGACGGCTAGAGGGTGTATCGCGGGCCCGGAGAGGCCGCCGCTCTTATTGGTTAGAATAGGCTTCCCAGCGTAGACGTCTATCCTCATAGCTGGGAGAGTATTTATCAAGACTACAGCGTCGGCGCCCGCATCGAGGGCCCTGCCAGCAGTCTCCTCTATGTTCATGCTGTAGCTTAGCTTAGCCCACACAGGTTTCCTCGAGATGCTTTTAACAGCTTTAACAGACTCGTGGACAGCCTTGTTGAAGACGCCTAGGTCTCCGACATTAGGGCAGCTCAAGTTCAACTCCAATGCGTCTACACCAGCCTCCAAAGCCTCCTCGGCGAGCCTCGCGAACTCCCCGGGGCTGCCTCCCGCTATGCTCGCTACAACCGGGATAGACCATTCCTTGACGGCTCTTGTTATCCTAGCCAGGTGGCCTACCCCAGGGTTGGCTAAGCCGACCGCGTTTAGTAGGCCGTGCTCTAATGGGACAACGATGGGCGGCGCGTAGCCTTCTCTAGGGGTGAGAGTCAGAGATTTAGTCACGACAGCTGATACACCAGCCTCAACCAGCCTTAGAGCACCGTGCTCGTCTACAGCTAGCACACCGCTAGCGTTCATAACAGGGTGTTTGAGCCTGAGCCCGGATACAGTGGTCTCGAGGGAGACCGTCTAAACCACCCCGAGGAGCTGCGTCAAGTAGAAACCAGGGCCGTCGACGCACAAGTATAGCCCGGGGTTCCAGGGGAGTCTGCAGGAGCCGCAGAGACCTAAACCACATTTAACGAGAGCCTCAGCCACGACTACAACCCTACCCCAATACTCCCTAGCCAGGAAGCGTGGGGAGCTGTTAATCATCCCGGGCGGCCCCGATAAGACAAGAGCATCGTAGGAGCCTGGGTCAACGCGTTTCAGGTGGTCTAGGGCAACACCCTTCTCATCGCAACCAGTATCCAGGCAGTAGACTACGGGCCTACCACCCTTCTCCTCTACAAGCCTCCCAGCAGACCCCGCCTCCACGGACTTGTTGAAGCCGACTGCGACCTCGCAGACGCTTCTAACACTGCACTCCAGGTAGTCGAGGTAGTAGAGGACGGGGGCCAGCCCGCTTCCCCCGGCTATGAAGAGGAATCTCCTGCCAGGCGGGATGAGAGGCCTCCCGAGAGGGCCGTATAG
>Ga0081473_126027_pt1 | contig 14491 bp, 13 predicted proteins | sample CisSprmetagenome_FD_70977 | JGI IMG/M metagenome (GOLD analysis project Ga0081473, IMG submission 70977) | Hypoxic/sulfidic aquatic microbial communities from Cistern Spring, Yellowstone National Park, USA v2 (version 2) | ecosystem: Environmental > Aquatic > Thermal springs > Hot (42-90C) >... | reverse complement strand
AGGGAGCCTCAATAACCGTGGTCTTACCACTCTTGGTTATTCTTAACCTACCGCCGTGGTCGAGCAATTGCAGTAATGGGCTCAGGGCAACATTCCTAGCCTTGTCGACCTCGTCGAGGAGTATGACGTCGAAGCAGCCAGCCTCGATCACCAAGTCCTCAATGCCGGCCGCCGAAGCATCAGCCATGTTTATGTACAGCGGGTTGCTAGAAGCCTCATAGATCGCATCGAGGATCAGCGTCTTACCACTGCCTGGGCCGCCGAGGAGCATCACGTGATTACCAGCCTCAAGATTAATAGCCACCTCGTCAACAACGTCTTTCAAGCTTGGTATTAGGCCAGACACCCTACTCACAACTGTGTTCGCAATACTCCCTATGTCGGCCGGATTGCAGCCAGTGCTTCCAGCCTCCACCTTCGCCTCCTCCTCACTAATTATTTTCTCAACCAGCTCGTTAATCTCCCTGACCAATTCGTTGCACGGCTTCCTGCCTATCACCCAAGTCGATGACCTTGACCTATGTATCTCGTAACCAGACCTACCCAACAACCTCAACAACCTATTGTAGCCACCAGTGCCCAGCACATAGACCAAGCCACGAACATCAACCCAGGAACCACCCTCATCCCCAAAGCAATGAAGGTTAGGACCGGAGGACATTAGCACTAAATCGTTAAGGGACTTTTAAGTGTTCGGAATCGCGGAGTGGTTGAGGTGACTTGTTTGCACAATCCTCTGCAAGCTAATCCTTATTTGTAACTGGTTGGGGCTTTACTTAATGCCCTGGTTCATCTACCTCAATGATTACCTCATACCCACTGAGGTTAGGGCGTTCACGATCGATGATGCGGTCAGGGCTGGGCTGAGCATTGCTAGGGAGCTTCTCGGCTCCGTCAGTCATTACTGTCTCTATGAGGGGTTTAACGAGGTCGTAATCGAGTTTCGAAGGGATGACGAGGGTGCTGTTAAGTTGATCTACTCCGAAAACCCAACCGAAGCTTTGACGCACTTCTACGATGCGGAGAAGAGACGCCTAGTTAGGTGTGAGTCAGTGGGGTGGGCCCATCCTCGGTTTATTAACCGTAATGCCTATTAATGAGTGGCTCATAACCTAGTTAATGCCTAGTTACTGGATTGTTGCTGTTAATGAGGCTAACTTCCGCCACATCATTGATCATGGCGTATATGGTTGTGGTGGACGCATGTGCAATAGGATGATCAATAAGGTAAGGACTGGTGACGTATTGATCGTCTACGTAAACAAGAAAGGCTGCAGTATGTATTGCGGAGTGTTCGCGGCAGCCCTTGAGGTAGCTAGTGACTGGTTCGATGCCGAGAAGCCACAATTCCCGGACGAGGTGGCCGAGGGCGTGCTTAGGTACGTGAAGCTCGTTAGGGTTAGGGCAATAGCGACTGGCTCAGTGAAGCCTGAGGAGATAGCCAACGAGTTGGAGATACTCAGGGGAAGGAGGAAGCTCTGGGTCTCACTGTACTACTACGCAATGAAACCAATACCACAAAAGGACGCACAAACAATAATAAACAAACTAAAAAGCCAGGGCTAGGGCATATAATCCCAACAAACTTTATAAGATAGAAATTACTGAAGGACTAAATGGGTTGGTTACCCTTTGATGAAATAATTCGTGGCGAAATAGTAGAGAGCTTGTACGCGGCAGACCTCTGGTCTGTCTATACCAGTAGGGCACCCGAGAGATACCAAAATCCAGACCAATTCTTTCAAAGAACCTACTTTACCTCATCCCTCCGAAACTTCCTCTCAGAATTAGCTAGGCGACTTAGTGGAGATCCCAACGTCAACCCAGTAGTCCTGATCCTAACGGGACTTGGCGGCGGCAAGACCCACTCCCTCATTGCGGCATTTATATTGAGGTACGGACTCGTGGACAAGCACTTAAATTAATAATAATGCTGATATATCGTAAGAAAATAATGGAAATAAAAATACGCAAAGCGCAGTAAAAGATGTCATGGCAATTCACGTTTATATTTCGTACCTATTTAAAACCTTTACAAAACTTTGCATAGCTATGGAGATGCTTCTTGCTACTGAAGGTCTAATTATAACTTCACGACTTCCTTCATCATCTTCTAATTCACTGAGATTTACTGCTACGTCAATAAACATTCCTAGATACTTAGAGAATGGAATTCTGCCTGCTATCAATTTCTCTAGAAAGCTCGCATACCTCTCAGGATCTTTTGCGCTATATATTAACAGCATAAATAACAGGATAGCTTGACCAACATCAGCGGGTAACTCAAGAACTACAGATTCGGCATCTTTCGTGGCTCTGTACTCCATACCATAGGCATCTATTACACGATGAATAGTAGCAAGTATCTTATTGGCTCTCTCACCCCTAAACTTTACAAAGTCCTTGAGCGATAAATCCAAAATCCTCAGGGCTAGCTCAGATACTCTACCCCTACGCCTGTATATCAAGTAATAGAGATTCTTACTCATCTGACCTCCCTAAATTCAAGTTTTTTAATAACTGTTTTAAGTATCTTATATAATAAGTACTGGTGCTAAGATGCTAAGAGAGTTAGGGCCTAATCCATGTCTAAGCCTGTATTCACTTGAAACTTTTTGTATGTCGTATCCATGATCCGAAACAATAACCACTATAATATTGTTTGTGACGAGATGCTTTATGTTCTCATAGAGCGAAGAGACAAGCTCATATAATTTATTTATTATTGTTGAGGCATCATTAAAACCGATATTTTCATTATCATGTATAAACCCATCGATATTATTAAACTTAATTGTATTAATATTGCTGGTATTCAAATTGTCACTTATAGCACTTCTTACAGCACTCATTAAAGTTATATTTTCTTTCTCCTCTAGAAACCTCCTTGGATCTAAGAGAAATTCGTATGTACTTGTTTTTCCACTAGGATTTATTATAGTGCCAAAGAATTTAGGCCTCAGTTTGTACTCAGTGGATAATTTGTATACGATAAATAAAGCGTCCACTATAGATAGAGCATCGCAAGCAAAGATATGGATATAGTTTGAAGTTCCTACATCCCTAAGTATATCTAGAGCACGTTTATATATCTCTTTAGCGATAACATCCATTGACGCTACATATTCCTTATGTAGTGACCACACGTAATTCAGAAAGCTGTATGTCTTATTCATGAAGCTTTGCAAACGAGGGTCCGTAACATATTTTTTAGATATTATAAGTTCATCTCCCGTTGCTACATAGTGGAAAATATCGTGTAACGCCGCATAGACCTCCCTATCATCTTTAAGATAGCTAATATTGCCTAATAACGTGGTGACCTCATATAAGTGAGTAAGAAGGGCTGCAATAGAGTTATAGCTCATATTGCTCAGCCTGATTTATGTATATCATCTCGTCTGGTTTTAGACCAATTTTATTGAGTACATTTTTGACATTCTCTTCTTTAACATCAGTCTTCAGTATAACTTCGGCTTTGCATAAAGTTAGTTCATTCATGTACATATTAATGAGTTCCACAATATGTGGGATTAGCACATCAACTTTATCAAGCACACCATCAATCTTTATAACAGTTTTACTTTCCTCCTTTTGCCCTAACTGCATTTCTAAGTTAATTTTATTAGCAAGACCACTAAGTTCTTTTATACGCATAAAGGAAGAGAGCAGCATCGTCACTTTATTTTTATCAGAGACCTTAAAGCCAATAAGTCTTTTAGGTGGTGGAGTCGGTGGAGGTAGCAAGACACCTGCTTTTTCAATAATGAGCTCCCTATCTTTGATATTAAGTGTTACCATTTCTATCCTTGGATCATTAATATCCATCCTTACTCCATTAAGTCCGTTGATACCTGCTTCAATCGCAGCAATAGATAGGGGTTTTATTGGCATCTCTCTCCATCCCCTTACCAAGGCATCTAAAATGCCGTCAACCGATATGCTATACTTACCTTCATTAAGTATCTTATCTCGCATCAGACTACTCTTCTTATTATTAACAATGTTTTGCTGAATCCAGCTTTTAATTTGTTCAGCTATACCGTGAGCATCGCGAACCTTTAACGTGCTTATAATTCTATCAGAAATCCAGACAGGTAATGAAGCAAAAACTTTGTTAAGTTCTCTGATGTTTTCGCGACTGACCTCTATATTTAAGTCCTTTACTTCAAAAATACTTGTCTCGGGGTTGTAAGTTATAACCTTCTTGAAAACGCTAATAAAGCTAGAGATAAAGTCCTGAATGGCACTACTGGTCAATTGCGTAGCGAATGCTTGTATCTTTTCTCTTACCATCTTTATCGCCTCCACTATTATCTGTTTAAACCCCTCCTCTGTTAGACCGACCTGACGTACAATCTCTGTTAAGTTCTTTCTACTTGCAATTTCCTGCTCCGCAAGCTTTTCCACATCGCTAGAGATTAGCTTATTCACATTTTCACATGCCTCTATCTCAACAAGCTTCGTAACGAGATCGACCAAGGTGCTTCTACTCATCTCAGGAACTACAATAGCGAACATGTTGAGGCGCTTCAATTCATTTCTGTTCCTCTCTAACGTCTCTATAATCATATTCTCAATCTCTCTATAGCTTATATCCTCAGGCGCGTTAGCCTTTTCTATTAATGCCTTCTTTGCGATATCAATGGGGGATAGAACCATCACTGTAAAAACATCCTTACTTAACAGCTTTTGAAGCTCCTTATCATTTAGGATGCTATCAATGCTAACTAATTCAATGTTTAGCTGTGCCTTGTCATTGAATCTCGAGATAAACTGATATTTTGCAAAAGTTTTTGCTAGGTAATCTATAGCTTTCCCTACATCAATCTCCCCCTTCTCATTCTTTAGGTTGCTTAATATTTTCTCTCGCTCATTGTTTATCAGCTGCCATGGATTCGAAATTAGAGATGCAAGGTAATAATTAGTGCCTTGATGCTCAATCACATGAATGTATGGAACATTTTTGAGTTTATCAAGAACCTCTGAATAAAACTTTAAATCTTCGTCCTTCACAAACCCAACTAACGATAGTATAATTTTAGTTGCTGGAAGTGCCCTCTTCTCTATATCCTCACGTGAAATAGTTTCAGGCCTTTGGTTTAACATCTTGATTAGATCCACTACATTGTCTGTTACAGATTTTATGTAAATAGAGTTTAGAGCACCCCTAATCATATTAGCCTTCACGCTCTCCTCAATTTTCTCAGTAACATATCTATTCCATGTATCTACATTTCTTTTCCACTCAAAAGCAATGTTTGGGTCTAACAAATGTTTGATATCTTCGTGCTCTATATGAGCTATGCTAACGAGATACGAATCTTCCTGCTCCAGAGCTCTAGCTACAGTAACGGTGCTGATTTTAATTAAGTCACGTAGATGCTGCAAATTCGTGAATTCACGACTATATGCTGGAATAATGATTTTTCTGACAAACTCTCTATATACAGGTGAGAAGGGGTATGTATTTCTCAAATCATTTACAAAGGTAGTTAAGAGATCCTCACTCACAATACTAACAAGCCTACTCTTTAATGTCGTTAACAGCTCCTCGCTAAGAACAACATCAACAGGAGTCTTGTACCTCAGGATACGCTTTTTAACAATATTTAAAGCATCATCTTCGTTAACATCTTTTACGCTAATAATCTGATGAAATCTGCCGACCCTCTCCTCAAAACGGTCAGTTTCTTCTATTAATTCATCAGCCGCGGCTTTTCCCGATTTTCTAGACTTTTTCTCTTTCCATTTCTCAACATCTTGAAGAGCTGAGGCATATATGAGAACTACTGGGCGGTAGCCATATAATGTCTCAATAACGTTCTTAATAAAGAGAAGTGTCTTCTTGAGACTTTCGATATAGTTAGGTGATGCCCCCTCGATAGCATCCATAATGGAAGCATAGAACTCATCAACTAATATCAGTACAGGAACTGTAATACCCATCTCCACAATAAGCTTACCGAACTCCTTAGCAGCATCTACAGGCTCACGCTCAGGTAACTCAGTTAGTAGTTGTTCAATTGAGTTAAGGTACTCTTCAGATACGTTTTCCTTTTCCTTTAGATACTCCTTCTTCTTTTGGAATACCCTCTTAGTAATCTCAGCTAAGGCTTTGTATGGATCTAAACCTGGAGGAAGGAAATTAAGATCTATGGGTATCACCAAAGTTTTCCGAGCTACATCGAATCTGTAATTTGTTTCAGATACGAGCACATTATATATTTCCTGAAAACTTGGATTGCTGCTTAACTCCTGCTGGTAATTCGGGATATTAACATATAAGTGGTAGAGAAGCGCTAGGAAGTGGGTCTTTCCAAGCCCCATAGCGTGAGTAAGCGGGATTACTGATACATCACCATAAGGTGTGCTGAGCCAATTATTTACGTGCCGTAAGGCTTCTTTGAGAGCAGGCCTAAAGTATGTTATCAAGAGGAAGGTTTTGGGGTCGGCAAACTCTGTGCTGATCTTCGCATCCGCTATTTTCAGATCCTTGGTTATTAACACTCCCAAGCTTGGAGCTAGCATGCCCACGTATTCTTTAGGTTCTAGCTTCAGGTAAATACTACGTGCAAGGTCGTTAAGTTCTATGGCGTCTTTGAGTGAAGGGAGAGCCATAGGGGTCTCACCTATAGCTCTTTATAAAGCGTTAGAAGTACATTTTCGGCAAATCTTTTAATGCTGTCATTCTGTATCCCAACAAGCTTAAGTTCCTCCAGCGTTGCCGTACGTAGCAGAAATAATGCTGTTGCAGTTACGGATTTGCTTAACGGTATTCGTGACTTAATGTTTTGAGCGGCTTTAACGAAGTCCTCTTTACGCTCCAGTTCACTAATAAGTCTCAAAATATGAATCGCTCTGCCGACGTTCATTGTAGTCAAAATATCTACCTTACCCTTCACAGCATCATAGCACTCATTACCGATTAGCAAGCTATAGTGATTGTTACTCTTTGAAGGTTTCATCAGAAGCCCTCTACTTACTAACGCATTAACATTTATGTTCATAATCTTGCACACCTTCTCTATGAAGTCGTACGCGAGATCCCTCGATCCAGCGTATCTAGATGCCGTCCATAGCATTAAGTATGCTCTGCTGATGTTATCCGTGAACAGTATATCTCTCCTCATGCTCTCATCGAGGCCGTTCTTAGCCAAGTAATCCTCGAGCAAAGTCTCAAGCGCTATATACATAGCCGCAGGATACAATACATTATCAAAGAAGTACAGAGCCTTTCTGAACTTAGCCAACCTGATTTTTGAAACATCTTGCTCTCTGATCTCATCAATACTTGGGCTCCAAATCCTAGTAGCACTAGCTATACCATTTGCTAAAGCCATAATGAACATCTCAGGTCCCGAAGCCTCCGAATTCACATCCTTAATAACATCCTCCATAACACTCTGCCTTATAATTTTCCTCAACTCCTCATCACGAGCCATATCCTCAGCCTTACTACTATAAGCAGTAATGCCTCCAAGAACGCTTCTCTTTCTAAATACAAGAGCTAGTGATGTAAAGAATGCTGATGTTAGCAGTGCAACTCTACGAGCAGCCATTTCAGTCCATATAGTCCATGCCTTGCTAAACGCAAATCCAGCAGCATATGCTGAAGCTACTATAGCTTCCCATGCACGTGGATCGCTATGTGTAAACCAAATAATTAGTACTCCATCGTCTTTGAGAACCTTATTAACTTCCTCAAAAAATTCCCACATCCTCAAAACATACCAGTCACCAGTAAACGGCATTCTCTCAATCAGCTCAATCTCCTTTTGGCCTAAATCCTTAATCTCATCCTTGCCCTTCCTAGCTATAATTTCTGCCTCTCTAGGCAGTATTGATAGATCTGGTGACCAATTCTCAATGTAGAGCTCAACTTTACCTCTAGCAGGATCTCTATTAAACAAGAACCCCTCATCCATAACAGGTTGAAGCATTATCCTAAAGAACTGCCAGAAGAACTCCATTAAATCACTATAGAAGTGCTGAGCAAGGTAGGGAGGATCAACGTTAATAACGTCAACACTCTTAATGCCTCTATCCTCAAGCGTAGCATTAAGATTCCTCGCATCACCACATATCACGTCTACCAGGTTACCTAGCCCAGCAAGCCACTCACTAAGGACCCTTAAAACAGGTAAAACACCACCAGCTGTGCCAGCAACACGAGTTATATGAGGCTCAAAGACCCATCTAAGTGTTTCAATTATATCTGTTTCGCAATATTCAAGACCCAGATTAACAGTACGCCCTTTCTCCTGGTATCTACCACTAAGCCTATCTATAACGTAGCGTGTGGAATGCAATTTGGTTGCTATATTGTTATAATCTGCAAACTTATCTATTCCTAAGGCAAGGTATAGTGCTATTGCGGCTCCATACTCTCCCTTCTCCTTTATGAGCTCTACAGCTCTTTCCCTCACATACTTCATTAATTTGAGCAACACTAATAGTTGTCTTGGGTTAAAGAGTTCGTACCAATACTCTATGCCTAGTTCCCTTATCGGCTTAAACACCTCATTCTCTTTCGGTATCTGTGCAATTGGTAAATACTTTTTAAGTTCATTTATCTGAGATGTTAAATCAAGGTAGGCTTTAATTAGTCCTTGCTTATCTATCTCATCTGCCGGCTTAAATCCTTGCGGGGTCTCCTTAGCCAGGATTATGTGCGTCTCTAGCAATTCATTAATTTTCTCTTTTGCCTTCTCTACATCACCACTCAATGCTACTTTTAGCAATTCCTTATGTTTCTTAACCCAGTTTTTAAATGCGATATCCTCATTTATTGGTGCACCACAGTAGGGGCATCTAAGCCTTTCAAAGGGTGAAACTTCATTCGATATCTCTGTTTTAAAGTTCCTCTTTTCTTTATTAATAATGAGTTTTATGTACGGTCCCTTCTTACCTAATTTATTGGTATAGATTATTGGTATTACTCCTCCGCAATTGGAGCATCTATAGCCTCTTGCAACAATATGTCGCATGTAAATATCAGGCGAATAGTATTGTACAAGTTCCTTTCTTGCCCAATCTATTAGTTTCTCCACCTCTTTCTTTACATCTTCATAAAGTTGAGGTCCATATTTCGCTGGATACTCAAGTGTTGTTTTTAAGAGTATGTATGCAACTGGGTTATAGTCCATAGCTATTGTTCTAAATCCAAGTCTCAGAGCTTCTAGCGGTATGGAGCCTCCTCCAGCCATGGGGTCAACTACAATGATTTGAGACGGATCTTTGCCTGTATACTTCTTAACGATATCTTTCACATAATCCCTATTGGGGTTTACCAGGTACAGGAGTCTAAATGGCGCAGAGGCGACGTTGTCAAGCCCTATAGCACGTGTAAATTCATCCTTAGAGGCACTCTCAGGTAAGATAGAGGCTAGGGTAAGAGCTCTAGCAGGGGCAGTAGGTCTTCTAGCTAAATATGGATGAATATTACTCAGCTTCGGAACTCTAATGAATCCAGCCTCAATCCTCGCAGTATCATTAACACTCTTAAGTGGTAACCAAGATTCGACTAAATATCTTAAACTTGAACCATTATAATTACTCAAAAATAATCACCAATCAACCTTCAATTAAATTATTTATAAGTTTTACGTGATATAAGAATTGCTTAAGAGAAAAATTGTTCACACCCTGACCAAGCTTGAGATGTTTAGGAGGTTAAGGCCTGTTTTTAGAGAGGTTGATTCGGTGGTTACGGAGTTGCTGGGTATTGAGGTTGATGTTGATACGTTGTGGGGCCAGGCATGGGAGATGATGGAGAGGAGGGTTAAGGGTGCGGAGAGGGTGGCCAGGCCTGGCGCTCCGCCCATGGCTGAGGAGAAACCGCGTGGGCGTGGTGGGAGGCGTAGGAGGGGTGGTGGGTCGGCATCAATAACCTCATTCCTCTAGGTAGTATTATTGTCCATCTTTAATCAATAGTTCTTTAAATAAACGTATACGTTTAATTAAGCGATGAAGTGGATGGATGATTGGGATTATTGGAACGATGTTGACGCCTTAATTCGCATTGCTGCACCGCTTATGCTAATGTTTGTTGTTGATTACTTCGCAGGATTCATAAGCACGTACGTACTCGCAACGCTATACAACGCATTAAGTACGGTCTTGAATACTTTGCTTACGTACTACCCAGTTTTGGCATTTACGATTAATCTAGGGATTATTGCTACAGTAAATACTACGTTGATTGGTTTAACCAAGGTATATGATGCCTTAAGGCACGCTGATGATTACCTGAGGATGATGTTTGTAATAGTTACGATAACCATAGCATTGACCACCTCAATCCTCTGGGCCTTAACCTTATAAAACATGTGTGGAGTAAACAAGCAATGCCCTGGTTCATGTATAGAGATGATCTGTTTGTCCCCGTGGAGATTAGGGCTTTAACGATTGATGATGCCGTTAAGGCTGGTCTGCGCATTGCTAGGGGTGTGCTTGGTAGTGTTGATAGGTACTGCCTGTATGAGGGCGGTGGTGAAATCGTCATCGAATACTGGCATGGCAGGGAGCTGTCGGTAAAGCTCATTTACGCCAACGACCCAGCTAGGGCGTTGATGCGTTTCTACGATGCCGAGAGGTCTGGCTTAGTCAGGTGTTCCTCAGCCTCCTAATTATTTAGTTCATTAATACTACCGTTGTTAACGCTTAAAGTTTGGCCTTGAGCGGGTTATGTAATGAGTAGTGCGTTGAGGGCGTTAACACGTATCGCCGTGCTCACCATCATATTCGCACTAGCCACATACACAGTCCTAAACATTCAAACATGCATTGGCGATTTGCCAATCTTCAACCAAACCCTAGGCTTAGGATCGCCGTTAATCACCGGTGGTGATAACCTCTACGTAAACCTAACCGCAATAATTACTAATGCAGTGTTAGCCGCAACAGCCTACCTAGTACTCGCCAGGGGCAAGCCGAGGACTGGCTTGGTCAGGTATTTGCTGGGCATAGTAGCTGTTTACGCCATACTATCGGCAGCCCTGTACCTAGCAGTTACTGCGAACCCGGCCCAAGCCCGCACCTCGATGCCCACCAACCTCGATAGCATAGCCACATTCACAACCTCGATAATTATTGGCTCAACAACACCGCTGGTTTATGCTCATGAGAGGAGATGGAGGGTGGGCAGTGATTGGAAGCCATTCCTATTCACGCTCTACGCCTCAATCGTTGCCGGGAGCCTAATCATTGACACAACCACAGCACTAGCCCTCCACTCAATACCCCGGCTAGTGTCAGAGGCATACGTGAGCTCCGCAACAATTGGAGCCTACGGACCAATAGACGGACTAGTAACAGCACCACTGCTGGGACTACTGGCTGGATACATTGTAATGAGTACAATCACGAATAAGCAATAAAGACAAGGCACAAGACCTAAGGACTCAAAGCCCTAGCCCCACGGACCCCTTAGCCTCCTTGATTGCCCCTTGGTAACTGCATGTGCTCGATTACTGTTGTTGCCAGTGTTAGGTAGGTCACAAGGCTTATTGTGATTGCTAGGATCATTGGTGCGATGAACACTATGGAGACTATTGGCGGGAGCATCATCGATACAATGACTAGGGTTATTGCAATGGAGAACCACATCAATGAGTGAAACCTAACGCCATGAACCACACGTAGGACCTCGGCATTGATTGCATCCCTACCAATGAGTAGGGAGCCGAGGGAGAAAACAACCGTGATCACCACACCGAGGACGCCCAAGGCAATATCCACAGAAGTCCCAAGTGCGGTCGATACCTCCTTAATAAATAATGATATTGCATACATTAATTCATTGAGTGATAGGCTCGGACCAATCATTAGCCACAGCGCCAAGCCGCCACTCATTATTATCAAAATAAATATTGCTATGAAGGTGATTATGAGTGATCGCGAGTAAAGCCTACCCAACACCTCGGCAGCCCTACCACCGAAGTACCTGACTAGGCACGGAGGAACCTCAGTACCCCCAGGTGGTGCCCTACCCCTAAGCTCCTCAACAAGCATTGGTAGTGCGTCGGCCAAGCTCCTGAAACCGGCGATGAACGCCGTGAGAAACGCGATGAGGAAGATTATGAATATGACACTGAACGCAATAAACACCGCGTAGTAATTACTCACTACTAAACCTACCCCTACTGTTGCGAATAATCCTAAAAGGCTAATACCAAAGAACCGCCGCGCATCCCTCGTGCTATTGGAAAACAAAAACAATATGAGACAACACCAAGAGGAATCACACCGCGCCTGCAAACCCCACGCGACTCTCCTCATCACTTATACAACGCCCATCTCGGAATATTTAAGTTACTCCACGGCCTAGACGAGCTTGTGGTAGAGCTTGAGCAATGCTAACTTGAGCTGCTCATTATCAATATTGCAATTACTGCTACATGCATCGTACACTTCACGGAATAAATCCCCTATTTGATCCAGTAACTGCTTATACTGCTCTACCTGCACCATTAACGGTGCATATTTTGATGGCATCTTCCACCCAACATAAGCCAAAGCCTTTACAGACTCGGCATCACCCTCAATCAACTCATAAAGCACCAATGCAAACCTGGCGTATGGTGTGCTTGGTAGGTAAGCTAGGATGAAACTTTTCGCCTTTAAATTACTTAAGAGTTGCTTTAGTTCTTTATTCTCACTATTTTGACGGATTTTATCGCTCTTCAACTCATTCAAAGCCTCAGTATCGCCGGACGCAGCCTCAACAATTCTTTTACAAAGATTATTCCCGTTACACTCATTTAAGGCTTCATCCTTACTCTTATATACGCCGAATAAGAACTTTACAGCTGGCGCATAATCCTTATCAATATGAATATAGCTGTAATCACTAGGGATAGGGACGTATATTCTACGTTTTTCAAGAATCTCAATTAATTCCTTCGTTTCAACCTTAATTTCCTTAATCTCGAACAACCTCAGCATGAGCCTAGTTAATACGTTGCTCTCTATTTCTAAATTAAGGGCTTCCTTATTCTCCGTGAATAGCTTCTTTGCCTCACCTTGTTTGCCAATTGCCGCTAGGTAAGCTAGGTAGCTGTTTAGGATGCCGGTTGCGATGCCGAAGTACGGCGCCCCAGAACCAAGCCTACTCTCGACATCCCTCCATAAGCTCTCGAGCTCCCCAGCAACACTCTTATACTCATCGAGACTCTTAACCTCGAGGATTCTGTTGCGGATGCACCAATAACGATCAATGAGGCTCTCATCGCCATCCTCCTCGAACTCCTTAAGCATGTCCACAACCACGCCCTCACCGCCCAACCTAGCAACCTCAACAGACCTAACTAGGGCATCGAGCTTATCCTTAACAACGAACATTTTGAACCCAAGAGGCTCCCTCAAGCCCTCGCCGTGAACCGTGATTTCAAACTCATACTTGGTGCTGTCGTCAAGTAATAAGCATGCCCTGTAGGGCCTTTTCACCGGATCGTCTGGGCCGAGCCCTCCGTACTCGCTGTACACCTTAATCACGCATGTGTCACCCCACCAATCATATCCATAATCGAAGATCAATAACCTACTCCTCTGTCCAGGGCTTATCGAGGTTATGTGCGCATAATTCGCATTTACCACTTGATTATCAGTCTTAAAGGTCGACCAATACGTGGTCTCAGGCAAGCCCCACGCCAGCGCCTCACCAATAACATGCGGGTTAACCTCATTAACAAGCATACCCCTATCCTCACATTTATCCCTTACGAGGAGGCCCTTCAGGTTTTGCTCGCGGTCGCTCCCCCTAACCACGGCTATACTCACGACACCCTTGGCATCCCTAACAACCACCCTACCCTCGTTCCCAACTAGGGCTGATATGCGGCCACTACGGCAATCACCACTCCAGCACTCAACATCGAGCTCATGACTGAGGGTTGTGGTTGATGAGTAGTACTTGGCCAGATCGCTCGCTCCTATTGTGAGTAGGGTTAGGGCTGAGCCTAGTACGGGGCCGAGTATTGTGTAATAATTCTGCGGTACTACCCTTTTAAATAGCAATAAAGGTATAACAATTATAGCAATAGCCCCAATCGAGGTCATAATCACGGGCCCACGCGGTAAACCGCGCGGAGATAGCTTCCTCCTCTCCGCCACGGTCATTAATCATGAGGTTTTTATTTAAGGCTTGGGTTAATACCCCAATGAGTTGGCTCAACATCGTCAGTGCCGTTGTGGGCGGCCTTGTTGGCGGCCTAGCCGGTTATATCATTAGTGTTGCGTCTAAGCCGGGCTTTAGGTACATTGGCATAACCGGCAATACGCTCGGCGCCTCACCACCATTCTCATCAATATCGACCCAGACACTCCAGTGTGGTGCTAGGTTTGAGGCTGCCTATCACTGGAGGCTTGGTGAGAGGTTTGTTGCGAGGAACTCTAGGGGTTGGTTGGCTATTTATGACAATAGTGGCAATAGGGTTCATAACTCACCAGGTATTTGGGGTTGGAATTACGTGGTTAGTATGGACATCGT
>Ga0081473_150974_pt1 | contig 14510 bp, 14 predicted proteins | sample CisSprmetagenome_FD_70977 | JGI IMG/M metagenome (GOLD analysis project Ga0081473, IMG submission 70977) | Hypoxic/sulfidic aquatic microbial communities from Cistern Spring, Yellowstone National Park, USA v2 (version 2) | ecosystem: Environmental > Aquatic > Thermal springs > Hot (42-90C) >... | reverse complement strand
CGATCAACAAAAAACTTTATAACCTTAGAAGAAAGAGGAGGAGAAACAAAAGATCTTTCAGCAACAACCTCCAAATTAACATTAACAAGAACATTAGGATATCTAGAATCTATCTTGCCACTATCTCTATCAGACATGTGTACCATAATATTAATTTAGAAATAGAACTTATTTAAAAAGATCTGGATGCATCAACAGGTGTCGTCATATATCAAATAAATTATCCACCTGACATAAACTTCTAAAATATATATGCAAAGCTATAGGAAGGCTAAATAATATAAAAGTTACATCAGCGCAGATCTAACTTCCTCACCATTCGGAGGGACTACCGCTCATCATGAATCTCTATATTAAGTTTATTTTAAAACATCATAAAAATTTTGTTAAAAACCATTAATGGAAAGTCTGACTTAATAATCATGGAGAGAATATTTTAATGCCCAAAAGATCCTTAGATATTATTTGTATATTATTAATTATTTGTATATTATGGAACTACTTTCTAACATGGTTGATTCAGGATCTCTTGAGATTACTGGGAATGAGATGTATATTCGGAGGCAGATGAAGCATATGCTCTCTCAATGTTATACGTCTTTACTCTAACTAATCCTAGACCTATACCTCTAGATCTACCGACACCTAAGTACGTTGCTAACGCTAGTAGTTTATCATATATCTTAAGAAGTTTATTGCTTATACACTCATAGGATACCCAACCTCTAAAACCTTTGGCAACTCTTAAATTTCCCTTTTCATCTTTACCGATTACTACTGATGTAGGTCTCAGCCTATAATCAATTTCGACTAATATTATATCTGATAACCTGCCTAATTTATAGGCTTGCCAATCATCAGCCTCCGGATTCGGAATCCTCTCTTCAGGACTTACAACGGAGTTCCAAAGCCTCAGTAAATATGAAAATATTAATGATGGTTGTGGAATTAGCCTATATCTCTCGGGTAATAATCTAGATTTATGTTTAAGTGTTGGTGGTAGCATGTATTTAGAGGTAAGTATTGTAGGCGTTATAAAGTCGATCCTAAAGAACTTACTGAGTCCTAAACTTAAATCCTTAACTTCTATAATATCGAGAGAATCTATATTAATCCTAAACTTACCATACGGGGTATCATAAACTCCCTCTAAAGATGATAGCTCATCAATTAAGCTATATTCAGTGGATATTAAAGATAAGTAAGCGATTAAAGGAGTACCGCCAACAGCGGTGAGAGGAGATCCGCTGACATTATAACTGATTAATGGACGATCATTAAGAAATAAAGGACTAATACTTAAAGGCTTGAAAGGCATTGATGATTTACTTAACACACTAATTTTACCACCTCTAGTTTCGACAATAAACTTAACAATTTTAGAACTAAGTGGAGGCAGGATAACATCAGATAGTGGGACAATTATAAATCGATAGCTAATTAGATATGACATAAAACATCAACCATCTTAAAGCTATGATATATATAATGTAAGAAAATATCATAAAACCCAAATGTAATCTGCACCCCCAACCCTTCTAAAACATATATAAATCACATATAAATTACCTTATTACCGTCTACTTCTACTAGCTACAATCCCATCACAAAGATTTAATATACCTAAGGCAGCATCAATTATAAATCTCTGGTGCGGAGGTTTTCTAAGATTGAAAAGATATTCGCGTTTTAATGGTATTCCCGGCAAATCCTTGATCGTTGATGATTTCGTAAGAGTTTCGTAAGCGCTCTTTATGATTTTTTTAGATAACTCAGTCTTCATGATATATATAACCTCATTAAATAATTTTAACAATAGATCCTCCCAACAATCAGTGTGAACATTAAAATCGCGGTGTAAATCTTTTAATAAAAACTTTACTACATTAATTTGCGCATAATGATGTAGGAGTATCGGGATTACGACAATCAAGACATATATGTTTCCCTCGGTAAATCTCTCTAGATCTTTTAATAAGATATTGTTGAAAGTATCACTAATACTCTCAGCACTTAATTCGCTTAGTCCGGCCTTTCGACCAAGATATATAGAAAACTGTGTAGATAATATGTAATGATCAGTAAATTCTTTACATGCATCTTCACAATTTAACTGATAATCCTTATGAGCTTTACCTATATCATGTAAAAGTCCAGCTATAGCAATTAATTCATTTACTAGGGTTTCATCGACCTTGTAAATATTATGTATTTTTTTACTAAGACCCTTGCTTTCCCATCTATCTTTACAACATATCATCACATTTCTCAAATGATCAATTAAATACTCAGCCTTATTATTATCCTTAAATGCGTAACAGGCCATTATACAACTAATCCCTCATTTGAATAACATTTCTTATCTACAAGAAAAGTTAATGTAATATTTAAACCTTGATATTTTTTATACGCATTCCTGAGAACTTTTATATACCATCTAAGAAACTTTCCTGAATCACTGTTTCTTAGAACATTTTCATAATCAGAATCAGCTAATTTAACATCAATTATTTCATCAGAATCTTTCATAAAAACTATGTAAGAACCAAGTATACAGTCTCTTAAAACCAGCTTCTTAACTCTCTCAAAGTCGACCACGATACTCTTCTTCAATAATTCATTATATTTAACCCCAGCTATTTCATCAGGTTCTCCTATAACAATAGTTGTCAACAGCTCTCTAAGTAATGAGCCTCCGCTTTTTAGTAGAATATTTTCAATATCTTGCTGAGGTATTAGTAAAGGGTAGAGCAATGTTCTTAATAATCTCTTGGTTTCAATATCCTCACTTAATGTAATATTTTCCAGAAGCATACGATAACTATAGATTCCGTCAACATTGTAGGGCAATTTCCAAGATATTCTTTCTCCAAATTTGTTTACAAATTCGAGCATTTCCTGAGATGATGTATCTCTGACCATGAAAATATCCGCCTCTTTACAATTCAGATCTCTACAAATCCTTCCAGTTCTCTGAACCACAGAAAATGGGTTGCCACCATCTGTGATTAAATCATCAAAACTGATATTGACCCCAGCCTCGACTATACTTGTTGCAACTAATACTTTAACTCGATTAATCTTAGAGAAAACTTTCTCTTTATCTTCCATGGTTAATAAACTATGGATTAAAGCTATGTCGTCTCCTAAATCCTTACGTAGTTCTCGGTAGGTTTCAACAGCTTTCATTATGTTGTCACGAGCCACAAATACTCTCCTACCTGATAAAATCTTCTCCTTCACCTTCTCTATAATTTCAGCATCATTTATAATCTTGGTGTTCCATTTAATGTTTAGTACTGAAGCTTCATAATCTTTATCGCTAACTACAACATTATGTCTACTTGCTTCAGCAGATCTACCGAGCTCTACCAATACAACATCATCTCCTAAACTATCATATATGCTTTCCACTAGTTTACTAGGGATCGTGGCACTAGCTATTATTGTAGGAATTTTAGCGGAATTGGCTATTTCTAACATTGTTTTAAACGTTGTAAATATCTTTCTCCTAGATATTTCATTAAAGTCCTCAATTATAGCATGTACTTCATCTAGGAAAAGAGCTGAGACGTAAATTCTAGACCAAGGTATTGTATAATGTTTCTTATAACTATAGATCTCAGTGACAGGTATTCTAAACATATTAAATACAAGGGAGTCTAATGTAGTTATTATATATCGGGCGTCAAAGAGAGGTTCCTTCCTTAAAGACATACCTAACTCGTCTTCTATACCAAGATGCTCTCCCATCTGATAAGCAATTTCATCAATATCTATATCGACATCTTTTAAAGCTTTTCCGACAACATTAAGTATCTCTCTTCTCCTCCCTCGCTCGTCCTTACATCTGTAATTATTAATAAAAGCATTAAGTAAAAGACATAGATATATATCCCTTACTATAGCTCTGAACGGTAGCGAATGTATAAACGAGTAACATGTTTCTTTTTTAATAAGTTCTGAGGCTATCAAAGGTGCTGAAATTGTCTTGCCATATCCTGTTGGCGCATTAATGACTAGTTTAGGAACTTCATATTTACTGGACTTAACTATTTCCAACGCTTTTTCTATCAAAGGTTTCAAGGAACTTTAACCTCTAATAATCCTTCATATATTTCTCTCCATAAATCTTCACTGCCGTATATAACTTTGAGAGCATTTATAGTGGATTCAGAGGTGAGAGCTCTAAGAGCTTTATAGAGCTCCTGTAGATCCCCAATGCTGTAGTAAGTAATTATTGCTTTAGATAGATCCTCAATAAATGATCTAACTATTCTAGCCTCTCTGGTATCAGTGGCAGGATAATTAGATGTCAAATTGTAGATAGATCCTGCGATCCCCAGCCTAAAAATAGTCCTGGCCAGGTCTGTAAGATCTAAGGCTTCGAAAGCTTTAAGCATAACTTTATTGCCACTCTTCATCGTCCTAACACTCTCGAGCATTAAACCGCTGGTCTCTCTAAGTTTATTACCGTAGTTGAGTACTATAGCTGATGCGACGCCGCATAATAAAGTCAGACGCCCTCCTTCACCACTTACGACAGATGATATCACAGATTTAGCCATTCCATGGATCTTCCTGAAGTCTATATCTGCAGATATTGGTACATCAGGATATGCATATATAATTTCTTCCTTCTCTCCCTCTCTAAGGCGATATGTCATTGCAATATGAGCTCCAACTATGGCTAAACCAAGCATATATGATGTTACACCTATATTCTCTATTTTTCGAAGGCTTAGAGAAACCTTAGGCATATATACTCTTATATGTTCGGCGAATTCCAATGATAAAGCTGGCGGTAATACTATAAATTCTGTCTTACCTTGAACCGCACTACATATATAATCAACGGCTCTACACAACCTAAATAATTCTCGGTCATCATTAGATGTTAAAATAAATGGTATATCCTCACAAATATCGGCTATCTTACCTCTTTTATTCTTACTCCTTTTCTTCTCTCTAAGTATGCTTACATATTCATTAGCTCTTTGACAAAGGTTGCCAAGATCTTCTTCTTTTGTCATCTCTATTCTGCTACCAATTAGGTAATGAGTAGCTACATTAGCGAACCAAGTGATTGTATAGTCTCTGTAAAGATTTACAGTGTTAAAGTCTATAACAACACCTTTAAATCTTTTAGCTATTTTCGAACACCTCCTATCACCTCCTTAGGTACAGGTATTTCAAATTCGTCAATCGAGATCAGAGCGCCTCCGCCCTTGAGCTCTGAATGAATTTTCTTAAGTGGAATACAGTATTCCTCAGTCTCTGGCGATTTTATCGAAGTAAAGTTAATTTCTGAAAGTTTTGGCATATGCGATGTATAGGCCGTTTCTCCCGGGCAGTTTGCCACTCTAGTTGGGAAATAAAAGAATGTGTCAAAACTATCTTTATCATTAATTCTTATAGAATTCTCTAATTTCTCTATGACTACATCTTCAACGACAACAATACTCTCTTTCCTTCCTAGTCTCACTATTCCATAAACATAGTTTAATAGAGAAGGGTCAGAAATTATATAAAAGATGTAAATGTTTTCATCTAGATAATATGTAACTCCACGGACACCAATACTATAGAACATCTCATACTTATCCCAATGCTCCTTTCTCATATAAATTACTTGAAAGATTCTTTCAATATCTCTAGATCTAAAATGACCTTCTGCACCTGCTGAAGCATATATAACCTTACCAAGTAATCTCCTGGCTGGGCTATACAACTTTTCTCCGATTACATCGACCTCTAAACTAATAGACTTTCTCAAGTATGGATATGCTAAAGCCCCAACAAGTGTAGTTGGCGGCGGTAGCGGATATGCTGGTGCTGTAGTGCTTGCCTGAGGTTGATATACCGATATCCCATAAGGCGCCTTAAGTTTTATCAACACAGCGTATGTCACTTAGAAATCCCTTGCAACTTCTCTATTACAGTTATTAACGTCTCTATGAGTTCCGTTATAGTTGATGCCTTAACTACTTCCACCTTGAGATTATCTGGAATTTTTATGTTAAGTCCTTCATTATCCATATAAACTAAATGTATCCTCTCATTAACTTCTTTTAAAGCCTCTATATATTTTGAAGCTCTTGCAATGGTTTTGGATATATAATCATCACCATTCACGTAAACTCTAGGTGCCGAGACCATGAATGGCACAGGATCTGATACAGCGCCGATTGCGCCTAAGACTTCAGATATCGGTAGATATCTAGCTTTTTTAGCACCAAAGTTTAGCCCTTCTACCAGCGCTTCAATAGCTTTAAATGCTAGTTTAATTCTCTTCCATTTATCTCCAACGAAAGTACCATTACTTCTCTTTCCTATTTTATCTATATCTACACCTACTGTAAGCATATAGATTGCTGAACCGCTCTCTATATTGAAAGGATTATGTGCTCCAGTTTCGAAATTGTATCGGACATGAAATTGGGGCTCGAGAACTGCCTTTCCACTCTCTGTATCAGGTACTAAATAGCTGAACATCACAGCTGATGTTCTTCTGACTCCAAGTTCAGGAATTAAGAATCCTGTGAGATCCTCTACCACACAGCTTTCAATTAAACTATCATGATTCACACTACTTTTTTTACCCTCTGTTGAATGCTTTATAAATCCTCCTATACTTTCATATCTTTTGCACTGATCGCACACAGGTAAACCTAATCTTGAAGCCAGCTCCACTAACATTCTCTGATATCCATTAGCTATAGATTGACCTGAGATTGCTGGTACTGTCATAATTCTGTATATTAATTTTCCATTTTTTTCAACTCTCTTAAATACAGATACAGTTCTATGCCTAGTATAAGCACCTAAGGACTCTACCATATTTAGGGCCTCCACTTCTACTCTGAATCTAAACGCAACGGATGCGAACATATGATCACCTCTTCGTTTGATCTGATGATTCAGTTTTCTCTCTTGGGGAAGATCCCTCTTTCTCCTTTTCTTTCTCTTGTGACTCTTGTGATAATCCAGTTGTCAAAGCCTCAATAGCTATCCTTCTAGCTAGACTAGCTCCACGCCTGTTCACTTCATCAAGAAATTGCTTAATTTCTTCATCTGATGGTATCTTATTAAAACCTTTTCTAACTTCTGTTGACGCATATCTCAAAGCTTCATAGAGGGCCATATATATTGTCTCGAGGTCTGTTGCTCTAGCCAGCCTGTCTACCGGGCCGTACACCCTCTCCTTGACTAGGTAAGCTAAGAGTTCAACTATACCTGAGTATTTAGTACTCAAATCTTTCACCATATAATTTTTCACATAACCGTATATATCATCTTTTTATAAGTCTGAAGTGTGCTGTCATGTTTAAAAATTAGAAAGTAAACATGAAACCATATGAATATTTAAATGACATGAAAATTCTATAAATATTGGGGTGATTGGCATGACATCTGCATTCATACTCTTAGGATTTGACATAGGGCATGCTGTGTTAAGTATATTGAACTTCAAGCCGTCAGTAATAACGATCGTTGTAGCTACTATCAATGGTTCACTCGATCCGAGAACAGTTGCAGCATATTCAAGCTTGGAGCAATTAGCTGCACTTAGCAGAATAAGGTCTAACAGATTAGACATTGAAATTTCTAATATAAATAGATCTGTGGGGGTTATCGGGGAAGAACTCATGAGATTAGCTCAAGAAAGTGTGCCAGTGATTGTTGATATAGGAGGCGGTATGAGGCTTCTCGTTCTTGAGACTCTATTAGCTATTCTATCTCTACCTAAGTGGCTTCAGGATTTAGTAAAGATCATAGCATATTTCGAAGGAACTAACAGATATATAGAACTCGATTACAAGAATCTCATGAAGATTATCAGAGCATATAAATTACATAAGGAGAGTGCAGAAGAGCTTACATATATAGATAAGAAAATTCTTGAAATTTTAGATAAAAAGAGAAAAGCATCGCTAAAAGAGATACATGAAGAATTAATAAGACAGGGCATTACAACAAGTAAACAAAATGTTAATCGAATTTTAACGAAATTAGAAGATAAAGGATATGTTAGGAAGATTGAAAGAGGTATCTACGTAAAAGCAGTATTATGATCACTATTAGTTTACATTATCTGATGAATCTATTAATCTAATTCTGCTTTTAAATATTTTTCATCACACAGTTAATTCCAAAAACTTTATATAAAACATTTGTATAGTTTATTTAAACATCACGTCATTTCTACGTTAGAACTTTTCGATTTTGATTATATATTAAAATACTAGACGACGTTATCACGGAAATTTTAATAACACCTATGGAAACATGTTCTTAATTATATAAAAAGATCTTTGAGTTAATTTATTTTCAAGTTAAAATATATTAATTTTAAAATATATTAATTGCTATATTGTTTCAATTTCATTATAGATCTTCCTTGAACAATCAACATTGTCCAAGCCTCTTGTCCCGCTTTCAATTCTATAATAGATCTTCACTGTAGACTGTGTAAAAACTTGCAATATTCTTTCATGATATCTTTCAATTCTATAATAGATCTTCAGAGTTATTTACATATGCTGTCCAAGCCACATGGTAAACATGCTTTCAATTCTATAATAGATCTTCATCGAGAAGAAAAAGAAAGAAGAAAAAAAGAAATTGTTTTCTTTCAATTCTATAATAGATCTTCCCAGCCAGTATCCTGATTATGTAGAGGTTATTATTAGAAAGAGCTTTCAATTCTATAATAGATCTTCGTGGATGAGAGTCTCTGGATGGATTTTGTATCGAGTAGCATACTTTCAATTCTATAATAGATCTTCCATTAGGACTAGGATATCTTAGTAGCGTCGGCTTAGATCCTGCTTTCAATTCTATAATAGATCTTCATATTTTCTTATAATGTATGCTGCTGTCCTCAACACTTCCTCCTTTCAATTCTATAATAGATCTTCATAGATCTTCCTCGAGGAATGGAGACAAAAAGTTTTATCCAATGAATACAGACTTTCAATTCTATAATAGATCTTCAAGGTGATGAGAGATCTCGTGGAGAGGACTGAGATACAACTTTCAATTCTATAATAGATCTTCAACGTGTCTCCAGCACCTACTAGCAATACAGGTCTCAACATCTTTCAATTCTATAATAGATCTTCTCGCACCACCGTCGTATACATCCCCATGCAGTACCCTTATACCTTTCAATTCTATAATAGATCTTCCTGAGAGACCGAGACCGCTCAGAGCCTCGCCTGTGATTGTAAACTTTCAATTCTATAATAGATCTTCATAAAGCTGTTGAAAAGCTGATCCCTATACTCGCAAAAGAGTACTTTCAATTCTATAATAGATCTTCTATTGATGTTGACACGGCTGTCATGGTTAGAAATGCTTTCAATTCTATAATAGATCTTCTCGCCTGAAAGATGCTTGGCATCATCACTCTCCCCGCTCCGCTTTCAATTCTATAATAGATCTTCTCTTCTTTTGTTTTTGTTATCTTCTCATATGCTTCTCTGTCTTTCAATTCTATAATAGATCTTCGATCACAAAAGCTTTTACACATATGCATTAGGACATTTAAGCTTTCAATTCTATAATAGATCTTCTAGAATACTCTATTTAAGCGGAGACTACATCGCTATTACAACTTTCAATTCTATAATAGATCTTCTTAAAACCATAGGTGTTGAAAATATTGATTGTGAGATCTCGCTTTCAATTCTATAATAGATCTTCATGTCCACAGCTGTGGTCTTATTAGATTGTTATTCCTCGACTTTCAATTCTATAATAGATCTTCCTAACATTGGCTGGAATGGCAATCTCTGCACTACCTATCGAAGACTTTCAATTCTATAATAGATCTTCCTCTTATCTATCAATATATAATAGGCTCCTTCTTTTACGATCATCTTTCAATTCTATAATAGATCTTCCTCTATGGTCTCGATGATCTTCTGTCCTGTCTCGCATCTGACCTTTCAATTCTATAATAGATCTTCCCCTCATTCTCTTCTCCCGTGAATCTTCTTCTTCTGAATCTCTTTCAATTCTATAATAGATCTTCATTTTCGATACAAGAAAGGGAGTCATAAGAATAAAGCTTAGCTTTCAATTCTATAATAGATCTTCTCTAAAACAATCAATATTGTCCAGGCTGCACCTCCTCCCGTCTTTCAATTCTATAATAGATCTTCTACATACTGATGAGACACATTTCTATGGTGAGCTTGTCAAATATCTTCCTTTCAATTCTATAATAGATCTTCCTCGCCAGAAGCTTTCGTAGTCTTTGAATATCATCTCTATATACTTTCAATTCTATAATAGATCTTCAATATTGGGCTAGATAGAAATGAGCGCACCAGCCTACTCACTTTCAATTCTATAATAGATCTTCATCACTTGCGTATTCATATCTTACGTAATTATCCTCTAATATCTTTCAATTCTATAATAGATCTTCTGAGAGGATACGTGGCTGTAAGCTTCGAGATGTATAGTGGCTTTCAATTCTATAATAGATCTTCATATGTATAATGAACTTCTAATAATGCTTGTGAAGATTAATAGCTTTCAATTCTATAATAGATCTTCAGAGGATCCTTCTATGGTCTTGCCTTGCTGGGAATGATGTATGCTTTCAATTCTATAATAGATCTTCGTAAGATCCTTTTACGAGAAGATCCGTGAGATCATTATATACTTTCAATTCTATAATAGATCTTCCGATCCGTCATGTAGAGACTCTCCTTGTACTTTTTTCCTAGGATCCTTTTTAACCATATTGGTTCTCTAGTCATCGCCGAAAGTCTTCTATAACAGATCAGCGGCTCAAATAATATTATCTTAGAAATCTTATAAATATTATTGATCATGATCGCTGTAAACTGATATCCGTTAAGTTTATTAATTTCAAAAATTTTTGATCTAGATCAACCATAGATCATTCGAGAAGATTCGATGAATACATGAATCAGGATCATGTTCTCTTAGAGGAAAAGATCTTTTGATCTAGAATCTTTAAGATCTTTGTCTCAGCGATCTCCCGAGATCATTCGAGAAGATCCTTAGATCACGAATCATAAGAATCATAATGATCATTTGATCCTCTGATGATCCTATTTGAATCATTCTAATCATCATATGATCATTATAAATATTTTTCATTTTAATATTTAATGATCTTTGTGATAAATGATTCTCTGACGATTTTTTTCTCTGCAAAAAATTTTTATTTTTCTGTTTTTGGGCATATTCTTCGGTATTGACATGCTATGCATTTTCTCTGGTCTGGGTTTGTTGTTGGTGGCTCTTCTTTTTCTATTGTTTCTCTGAGTCTTTTGGCTGTTTTTTCTATTGTTTCTAGATGTTGTTTTGTTATTTCTATTTCTAATGTTATTTTCTCTTCGTGTATCAATATTGCTTTTTCTACTGGTGCGATCAGTTTGTTTGTGAGATATGCATATATCAAAAGCTGGATTCTCTGGTGTTGATATTTTTCTCTTTTGAATCTCTTGATCTCTGCTACTACAGCTCTTTTTTCTCCAGCTATTATATCTGCTACTCCTGATAATCCTGTCTCTTTATCATATAGATAAACCTCGATCCTCCATGGTTTTGGCAGCTTATATTTCTCTGCGATCTTCTCTTTATAATTTGCGTCTGTCTCTATAGATGCTTTTAACATGCTTTCTGTGGCAGGCTCTTCGTATCTATAGAATATTTTTATCCAAGGTATCATTGGGCAATATATATAGTCTCTTAATAATGTCGCTGGTATAGTGTCAGAATAGAATAATTTTTTCATTTAAAGACCCCCATTCTCTTCCTAAAACAATTCTATTCTCCCAATCTCTGATCCCTAGTCTGAACACATGAATCACATCATTAGGATCTTTGATAAATCTCTGTAGTATTCTCACAAGATCTTTAGCTCTCTGAGGATCAAGATCTCCTGTGAAAGCACTTCTCTGAATTCTTGTGAGACCGATTCTGAAAAGCTCTTCAGCAAGTCTGTTTCTATTAGCATCATCAGATATGTCATAGATAACTATGTATCTAGTCATCACCACACCTCTACAAATCCTCTGAACCTCTCTCCAGTTCTTAATGAAGATGCAAGTCTTAGAGACACAGCTCTGATAGCTTGTGAAAGAGTCTTTGGATTATGATCATCTCTTTCTCTCACAACTCTATTGAATGCATCAACAATATTTCTAGCGATAATAGATCTATCAGATCTCTCGATAAACCCTTGAGAGACTCTAGGTCTGAAGCCAGATCTAAACATCTCTATAAGAGTCTTATCAACAACAGATGTTTTAAACATATCAGCAAAATCATATACAAGACTCTCTTTACCAGAACGATCTTTATGAACAAAACCTGCATAAGGATCCAGACCTGCGAGAACAAGAGCTTTCCAACATTCGCTGTATAATATTGCGTATCCATAGTTTAGAGATAGATTAAAAGGATCAGGAGAATCATGATTTCTACCTGTGAAATCAATGTCTTTAGGAAGTATTAGAGCAATATTCTGCCAATATATATGTGCGGCCTCAGCCTCTTTCTTGAGAAGAGAATCATAATCAAGTTCTCTAGCTATATACTCAAGATCTTTATAAGAGTCATTGTTTAAAACACCTTTTCTTCTAAAACTTTTTAAAAGACCTGCCTGATTAAGTATTTTAGATCTTACTATCTCAACAGCAATCTCCTTCCCAAATCCATTGAGAATACTTGTATATTGACTTCTTCTAGTAGCGACAGTAGCTGTTGGATGACTCATAAATATTCTCGCCCAAGGATCTCCTCTGCTATCTAAAAAGACTATGTCTATAGAGTATTTCATTGCAAGTCTCACAGCTTTTGATGTTATTGATACACCACCAGTGGTTATAAGGATCTGGTCTATGTCTGCAGGACTTATTCTAATCGTCTTATCTCTTCCTCTTATTATGAAGCTCTCTTTTTTCACAGAGATCTTTACGCCATATTCAGATATGACAATGCTTCTCATAATGATCATCCTCTACAAAATGTTTTGAATGGACAGTGATCTGGACATTCTTTTGAAAACCCAGGATCTTTTCCTCCAAGGATCATATCGATAACCTCGTCTCTTGCATCAATAAACTCTTTCCTAAGATCTGGAGAGATATATATCACATCAAATTTTATCTCAGGCTCATTATTTGGAAAACCATTTACATATATCAATATTCCGTAGTCTATAGGTATCTCAATATTAGACTCTATGGCCAGAGCATATCCGGCTAGACTCGTCTTATGAAAATCTCTCTCAACTCCAGTCTTTATCTCTACTACTGTAGACAGATTTATTATAGCATCTATCATCAATCTGTCTGAGAGTCCTATTAGAGAGCCGTCTATTCTCAACTCAGAGATCCATGGTAGAGATGTTATAGTGTCTCCTCCATATAGACTTCTCTCTCTGACAATTTCAGAGCCCCATGATAATATCAATGTCTTGTATAGTTTGACACAGTATCTCTTAAGATCTTCTCCACATATGTTTTTAGAGATATATTCAGCTTTTTCAAGTGTCTTCTCAATTTCTCTCAAAGGATCTTTTGATAACAATATTTTTCTCACTTCTCTAGATGCTTCTGAGAAGATCTTGTGTACAGAAGATCCTGTGGCTAGAGGAGGAGTCTTTTCGAAATTTTTTATTCTCAATACTCTTCTTAGATACACATCTCTTCTAGTCTCACAATATCTATTTGTTATCTCAGAGACTCCCAGACCTAGAAATGCTCTAGGTCTGACTGGAGGTGCATGATGACTCCATCCTCTAAGCTCTTCTGGGACAGGATCTTTATATCTGATCCAATGGATCTTTCTTATCTTTTTAATAACATCCCATATAGTGATCATATGTCTCGCCATTTGTATCTTGTCATAAAATCTTTATCAACATAATCATGATTAAACTATTTTGAATCCCATGATGATCTATTCTGATCTTCTCATGATCATCTCAGAACCTCATGATCGTTTCAATGAATTTCTCGAATGATCCTGAGTCTTATAATTTTTGAATCACAATGTTACAAGGGGGATACATGGCCAGCTATATATTTACTTTAGGTTTTCACGAGGATTTTATCATCAGAAGACTTATGAACAGCAAGACATCTAAAGGTGAGAGGATCATCGTTTTTACAGTGTCTCCTGTTTCTGGAGCTTCTGAGAAAGCTTTTAAAAATCTAGAGGCTTTCTGCGCAACCACAGGTCTCTCAAGACCTGAGCTGGTCGAGATCAAGGTTTCTGGAAGAGAGTTTATTGAGATAGTCTATGATATAATAAGTGTATTAAAAGATCTTGAGGAGCCTATCATAGCAGATCTAAGCGGTGGAATGAGAATTCTCGTGATCGCAACCTACATAGGAGTAGAAATGTCAAGAAAAAGATCTATAGTATATGTTGCACAAGAGAGCGGACAAGGAGAAGAATATAAGATAGATATAGAAGAGATAAGAATATTATCAAAAGAATATAGCGAAGAGAAA
>Ga0081473_131475_pt1 | contig 14522 bp, 15 predicted proteins | sample CisSprmetagenome_FD_70977 | JGI IMG/M metagenome (GOLD analysis project Ga0081473, IMG submission 70977) | Hypoxic/sulfidic aquatic microbial communities from Cistern Spring, Yellowstone National Park, USA v2 (version 2) | ecosystem: Environmental > Aquatic > Thermal springs > Hot (42-90C) >... | reverse complement strand
TTGGGTATTGAGATTGCCAGGAGGGAGAGGATACCGCTGGCCGTTGTTAATAGGCCTATTGATGAGTTACTGAATGCATTAAGGGGCCTTATTGAGCGTCAGAAGGCTGTTAAGTAATTTTCTAACTCTGTCTTTAAATTCCTCGATGCTTGAGTCATTAACTAATATATAATCAGCCCTAGCTATCAGGTCGCCAAGCCCATACCTTAACTCCCTAAGATCCCTCATTAGGAAGTCCTCGATTACCTTTGGGTCATCAGGCCTACCCCTACTGAGCAATCTTTCGAACCTTTGCCTCCAGGGTGCAACGATGTACACCAAAACAACCTTTGTGGATAGGGCATCCTCTATAGCCTCAATCTCCCTAATGCTCCTTGCACCATCGATAACTACAACATCGGACATGGGTATTTTCTGCAATATTCTGTCAGCGACAAATCTCGTGCCATCCCTCAACCTAAGCACGATGGAGGTCTTTGACGGTGAGATGCCCTCCCGTGAAGCCTCTTCCCTAATGACATCACCCATTGTAATAACCGGTAATCCCATCTCCCTGGCCATGTCCGAGGCTATTGTTTTACCCGACCCAGGTAAGCCTGTTATTACTATAACCAGCACGAGAACTTTGGGTCTTGGTTCCCTTATTTACTTTAACTGCTTGACTAAATCCCTAACCCTCATCAAGTCAGCATCCGTTCTGAACCCCTTCGGGTGGAAGTGCGATCTATATGCCTGATAACCAATGCGCCTTATGATACTTATTACGTCATTTATGGGTAGTTCACGACCAACGTCTCTACTAACCTCGGTGGTTAGTGCATATGGGATGTTGGGCGATAGGGATTCCTCACCGAGCATGCCCGCAAGTTCCCTAGCTCTTTCACTGAAATAATCCCTAACATTCCTAAGCATGTACCCATTAATGAACTCCGCATCCCACAAATCACCAACCCAGAGGGGACCGGCTAGGTTGGGATTAGCCATGTTGGGTATTGGGAATCCCTGAACCAAGCCCCTGCGTAGAAGGCTTGGTCTATAGTAGGCGTAACCAAGGCCCTTTAAAGTTTCAACTGCGTATGACCTATCCTTAATCACCAACGCGCATACCCTATAGTAGTGCCCATCCATGAAGGATACCAGGGGCCTTACCCCATAATCCATTGCCAGGGCATAGCGTGCTATCGCATAAATCAAGATCCTAACCCCAACCTCGAACCTAAATGGAAACCTCTGCGGTAATGAACCATAACGCCTAACGCACTTAAGCGGATACTTGCCTGACAGGACACCAACATCCGTGGCTGTAACGCATAGTAATCCTTGGTCCTTAATAGCCCTGAGGCTATTCTCAATAAATGGCTGTGGGGAACCAAATGGGTCTATATCAATAACGTCACAGCCCCCTTCTCTAGCAACCCTGAGTAATACGTTGTTTGCATCATCCCTATACGCAACAATTATGTCATTTAAGCCATTCTTATCAGCATTAAGTTTAATGAGTTCATAAGCCCTCTCGGATATGTCATTGGCTATAACCCTGGATATACCATAGACCTCCTTAGCATACCTAACAGCCCTAACACCAGTTCCTGATAATGGTTCGCACACCGTAATACCAGCCCTACCTACATACGATAAGTACCCGTTCAATATCGATATTGATAAGGACCTATTAACCTCCATCCTCGGGTTGTAGAAAACAGGCGCGTGGGCTGGTTCAGGCCTATTACCAACTAGGTACTTCGATAGGTCGGGCACGATTATCGACACCAATCCCTCACTAACCTCCGCCTTAGGATACTCGCCCATCTCCGTATCCTAATCCCTCGACTCCAAAAACTCAACCTCCCGTTTACTGGGTTCTATCACAGCCAAGCCAACACCAAGGACCTTGGCCACGTTTATGACCTCATTACTAACCCTATCCCTATCCTCGACTAGGTAGGACTCACTAGTTGAGTGGGCGGCTATTTTTGCGTGGGCCTTCACCAATGAATATAGTCTGAAGGATGGTAGTAGGTTCTTAACACTCTCATCAACAGCGTCCTCCCTAGCCTTAATGTCGCTTAGTATTTCCTCATCATTGGGCCTTAGGTCTACCCCTCCAAGTACATCCTCTCCAAACAACTCCACCAAGGCACGTGCTGTTCTCTCGGAAGCCTCCATAGAGCCTCTCTCGTACTCATAAACCGTTTTCCTAGTAACACCCAACGCCTTGGCTAAATCACCGAGACTCATCCCCCTATCCTCCCTCAACCTCCTAAGTAGTTGTCCCTTGATTCGGGCTCTAACCATACCCTTATCCTTAACCAACTTTATATCATCATCAAGGATCCTCTTGAACGTCCTAACGCCCACCGCGTATATACCATGTACCTTGTACGCGACTCCATCCATCATCCCCTCATCGCCATACCTAACACCAACTATTAATGGTGTTGAGTTCGACACCTTAGATAAAATAACCAAGTCCGTTATTACAGCCTTGCTAACCCTCTCAACATCCTCCTTAACCTTAATTATGAATTTACCACCATCCTCACGGTTAGGCACCCTAATTATTACATCGTAAGATAGCGATGAATCACCAACAAGGAGAACCTTAGCCCTCCTACTCGCCGCCGTACTCAACATGTGCGCTATGAGTTCGTTACTCATTTTTACTACTAATTGCTTATTTTTATTTAAAACTTTTTTGTGAAACCCTTTATGAGGTCTTCCTTGCAATAACCATGGCATGAGCCGTATCGTATGGTTCCAGGTGAACCATGTCCAAGATCTCGTAACCCCTATCCTTAAGTACATCAATCTCCCTCTTAAACGTCTCGCTGGGTTCCTTCGTAACGTCAATGCTCATGGCCTTTATCACCAACATGGCATACCCATGCTTCTTAACATAGACGTCAGCGTTATCGGCAAGTATCTTCGCCTGGAATGGTTGTGCGATATCTATGTAGGCAACGTCCACAGCCTTAACAATGTGAACATACTGCTCTGGATACCTCGCATCCGCCAATATTGGTATCACATTCCTCCTACCCTGATCAATGAGCTTCTCCATGAATTCCCTAAAAACCCTGGGCGAGAACTCGACTGCGTAGATAAAACCATTATTACCAACAATGTCACTTACGTGGCTTACCGTGGTACCACTGGCGGCGCCTAGGTATAGTATGTGCGAACCCTCGCCTATCGGCATCACCTTAAGCCCATTCATTATTGCAGCCGCAAGCTTCGACCTATACGGATTCCAAACCCTATACTCCCTACCCTCCCACTGAACCAACTGCTCACCATAAACCCTCTTACCCGGCGTGAGGTTTATTGTAGCCAACCTCTCGGTGCCATCCTCAAAGGACACCCAGTAAACACCCCTAAACTTATCGTGCTCCCTAACCCCAACAACACTTATCAATGAGGACATCGCCGATACAATCCCCAAAGAAAATATAAACCTTACACCAACCCACCCACGTCATCGTATACTTAACCAAATTATGTATTTTTTACACGAAGGTATTATGTTTATTTCATTAAATTAATATTGATTTATTACTATGGCTTTGCATGCGTACTCAAACAACTACCGTTCTCTACTAGTAAGATTTAAATACTAGTAATAATTATTTTTACTATGCGTGTCAAGGTAACCAGGAACTACCAGGTGACAATTCCTGCAGAGATAAGGAGTAGGCTAGGTATTAGAGAGGGTGATTATGTCGAGGTCACGTTTGACGAGAAGAATGGCGTAATCATAATTAAACCATACCGTATAAAATGGACCACATTTAAACTAGGCAGGAACATAACCCCCGAGGAGGTTGAAGAATTGATCAGGGAAGCAAGCAACGATGCCATTAATAGAGTAATCGGTGATATTAACAATGAGGAAGCAGATAGTCGTTGATACCAATGTCCTGATCTACGCGACTTTTGAAGACACAGAGCACCACAATGAGGCTTACAAAATACTGAGGGAGTACGATATTGTAATACCTTACATAGTTCTCTACGAATTCTTAGGAGTCCTGACAAAGCTGACCGGTAATGTAGGCATAATTATGACTAAACTTGATGAATTGACCGAGTTCACGATAATGTGTGAGAACCTGGATATAATACGTAGTGGTATAGCCATGATGAGGAATGATAGTGCACCAATCACGATGATGAATGATTACATAATACTTTCCGTAGCAATGCTAAAAGGAGCATTGGCAACATACGATAAGAAACTCAGAAACCTCGCCAATAAAAGGGGAATAACAGTGATACCATAGTAATGCTAGCACATTAACTCATGCTGCCGTGAACTATCAAGCCATTTATTAATAATTACTACGATGAATATTTAGTTAGGTTTTATTTCGTGAGGGGGACTTAACTTAAGTAAGATCGGTAAGTTTTATCCTGCACGCCCTTGCGTACCTGATAGTGAATAGGGCCTTGATCCATACGTCAATTATTCTTTTATATCTGAAGCCATAATCTCTTATGGCCTCGGCAAGTACTGCAATGGGTTTCTATCAGCTTAAGGTCCAGGGTGATTGGGTTTATACCAACATTGACGTCGACCATCCCCTTTAGCTCATGGATTATATCAACCCCTAGACCCAGTACCCTTACTTGGGTCTCTCTTATGATTTTCTCCTCGAAAGTATAACGCACGAAAATTATGCCTTCGAAGCCATCAGTCCCCTCACTTTTTCTTAAAGAACCTTCATGAGCATTGATTTATCTGCGTCACGTGGGCCGTAAATAGGTAAGTGTCCCTATACCACATTTGTGAGGAATTCCCTTATTTCACGATCCCTATTCCTGAAGTGAATCAGGACGCCCATGGTCTCCAGTGATACCTTAACCCTATGGGTTTTCTCGATTAACCTATCGACACTATTCATTTATATGGTGATTTTTAATGGGATGAATTTTAAGGCTTTCTTAAGTATCGTATGAATGCTTTGGATTATATGATCTCCCAGTTGAATTTATTTACGGCCACCCCTCTTCTCATGTGCCTTCTTCTCGGCAGCCTTCTTCTCCGCTGCCTTCCTACCGGCCTTGGCCTCGGGCTTCCTTGGTGGTGGCTTGGCGTAGACTGTCTTGACCTCCTGTATCCTCTTCATCAAGTCCTCCTTGAGTCTTGGTGCGATGAAGTTCCCAGTGAATGCGTCTGCCTTGGCTGCTATGGCTAGTTTAGCCGCCAGGGCCCTTGCGATCTTGCCGCGCTGCCACCTCGGTGCCCTGAATATCTCTGGGAATTGGAAGATTACGCCGTGCTTAGGAGGTCTACTGCCCGTCCTTAATGCCCTAAACAACGCCTTTTCTGCGCCTAGGACCTGTATTGTTGATGCGGGTAGTAGGGCTAGTCTCATTAAACCACCGGCGAGCATTATCAACCTGGCACCGAGTAATGGACCCACGAGCTCCCTAACGTTTGGTGCAACCTCAACCATCGCCTCATCGATGTATTGAGAGAGTTTGTTCCTTAGGTCGGAGAGTTGTACGTAGATTCCTGCATAGGTCCTTATTGGTTCGAGGTCCCAATCAGACATCTCCGCACCAACACTCTTGCTCGCCGCCTCGTAAATCCTCTTAGCCCTGTCCTGGGACAGGCCAAGCTTGGTTAGGTTATCAACCGTGAAGTTGCTCCTATGCCCCAACTTGGTGACCAGCGTCATGTACTCCCTGTGATCCTTAACCAAATCCTCAAGCTCTGGGAAATGTAATCCATACCACTCCCTAACCCTTGAACTTATTAGGTTCAGTATCTTGTCCAGGTCATCCACGGAACTGATGGCTTGGGCTACGAATAAGTCCCTCTTCTCAACAACCTTCCTCAGCTTATGCCTGGTCTGGGTTACCGTTATCTCATAAACCCTGGCTAGGTACTGCTGCATATCCATGCCAAAGACCTCCCTAACATACCTCTCGAGGTTGTTCCTATACTGATTACCAACACTTGCCGGAAGCTCGGACCTAATCTCCACACCCGTGACCTTGCTAGCTAGGTTCCTGGCAAGCTCCCTATTCTCAACAATAATCCTCGTTATACCCCTATCCCTAAGCTCATTAATTAGCTTAACAACCTCATCAATCGGCTCACCCGCCTCAAGCCTATTCATCTTATCCGCAATCTCATCCGTACTACCCTCATAGAGCACCTTGGTTATCACATCACCATTCTCGTTCAGGGCGACCGCACCGAGCACATCCAATACCAGGTATGCAACGCTCATCGGTTATCACTCAAATCAACGTGATGATTACCATCTTTATAAATTTTTTATTTCCATAAGCAGGAGCCGCACTGCCCTGTATAGGTACTTCGTAACCATCAATATCGCCCCCAGTATCAATATTGCCGTACCCAAGTCCATCATGAGGTTCATTAGGAGTATGTTGTTCACCAGGTAATTAGAAATGGCTGTTATGGATAACGAGACATTCACATCCTCTGGGTAATCGTTAATGAGAATTAATGAGTAATTGCCATGCCCAATCAACGGGAATATCACTAGGTACATACCATGCTCGTACTCATACTTGTTCGGCATTAATATGTGGCCAAACTCATCAAGCATGTACATGGGTAGCAGGTGTGAGTTATTGAGTATCACAACTACGTAGGCTGGGCTGTTTAGGTATATGGGTACCAGGAACCTCGAGTATGTGTCTAGGGTTATGGTTGCATTGCTCAATACATTAATCACGGTATTGTAAACCCTAGGCAATAACATGTTGGGTATGAGCAGCATCAACAATCCAACAATCGCCAGTACCGCACCAACCCTAGTAATATTCACGACCTTATTAGCCTATTTTTAATTTAAAAACTTGATTCAGTATTTCATGAGTACATATCAACGAACTCAAGCCATGAATCCAACCCGTCTAGATCAATCCTACGCCTAACCCCACCCCTCTCAACCCAAGCCTCCCTGGGTGTCAGCTCATTGCCCCTTTTTACAAAGATTATTCTCATTACGGCTCCCTCCTCATCACCGGAACCACCGGCAGCCTCCTCCTCACTGGGTGCATGAAATGCCAACTCCACAGTATCACCTGTTTCATAGACCTCATACATTGGGTTGTTCTTAACGAAACTCATTAACTTCTCATAATTAATGGACCTCATCCAGAATTAGGGAGGTTTGGCACTAATTAAGTTTGTTATTCATTTAACTCGTCACGGCATCACATGGTATATCCTCAGGAGCATGTATATGCCCACCAAAACTATTATTATGCCATAGGCAATACGAAGGGTTCTCCTCGGTGCCTTAACTGCAATGCTCGTACCAGCATACCCACCGGCCACACCACCAATAACATAGAGGATTGCTATGAGTACCAACACCTCGCCATAGAACCAATACTCGGCGCCAGCAGCCACACCAAATGTGCCGACACTAAGGAGGCTTGTGCCTATAGCCCTTGTTATGCAAAGCCCTGCCGAGAACATGAGACTTGGCACTATTAGGAATCCACCACCAATTCCAAAGTAACCACTGACTAAACCCACGACGAAGCCGAAGATGGCTACCTTGAGGATTGTCGATGGTGTCAATCTCGGGCATTTCCTAAATGCCTCAAGAACATGGTTAACCTCATTAACCGTACCAGCTTGGGAAGTCTCCCTCCTAATCGCCATGTACACACCAAGCACAATCATCGCTATCGCGAAGTACGTAAGCAAGCTCTTACCTGGCGTTATGTGGCCCAGGTAAGCCCCAAGCAATGACCCAATCAGGCCAACGCCAGCAAATAGGCCGCCGACCTTGGGTGCCACGTTCTTCTTCCTAACGTGCATGTACGAATTTATGTACGCATTTAAACCAACAGCCAATGCCGTGGTTCCTATTGCTATGTGGTCAGCATTGGGTATGGTGTCCAGCCCCACGAAGTAGAGGAATAGGGGTACGGCAAGTATTGAACCACCACCTCCAATGAGCCCAAGTGAGAAGCCCACAAGTACTCCTGAGATCACCGAGAGTACGTATTGAATTATTGATATTTCGATCGCCATACAATTAACGGTCAAGTGAAGGCATTTTTAAGTACTTTTATGTCATAAAAATGACATTATTTATAATTTTTAGAATTATATATTGCTATTTTATGTGGAATTAGTATATGTGTATCTTCGGAGCCCTACCTAATAACTTCAATGACTCCTGGGCAGCCACGAGTCTCGCCACGGGTACCCTATATGGTGAGGCACTGAAGTAGTTGAGCCCCCTACCAACAGTCCTTGCCAGGATCTTTATTGAGTCAGGGTCACCGCCGTGCTCGCCACAAATACCGATTTCTATGTCTGGCTTCACTCCCCTTGCCAGGTCTATTGCGATTTTCATGAGTTTGGCTACGCCATCCTCATCAATCGTTACGAATGGGTCATAGGGTAAGACGCCAAGCTCCAGGTACTTACTCATGAACTTGTTCTCAACATCATCCCTACTAAAGCTAAATACGGCCTGGGTTAGGTCGTTTGTCCCGAAGCTCATGAAGTCCACGACTTTGGCTATCTTATCCGCTGTTAGGCATGATCTGACGGTCTCCATCATCGTGCCGAGCTTATAATTGATCCTATCACCATATGCCTTAAACACCTCCTCGGCTGTGGGCTTTACAACATTGTTTATTATTATCTCCAGCTCCCTAACCTCGGCCACCTGCGGTATCATTATCTGAAGCTCCACATGCTTACCCCTCCTCTTCAGCTCGAGGGCTGCCGACAGTATTGCCTTGACCTGGGCGGCATATATCTCTGGGTAGGTAATCCCAACCCTAACACCCCTATGCCCCATCATTGGGTTTGCCTCCATCAAAGCCTTAACCCTCGCCAACAACCTCTCCTTTTCTGGATCCGGCTTTCCAAGTGTTCTAGCCATCGTGACCTCCGTAACCAATTCCTCGAGGTTTGGTAGGAACTCGTGTAGTGGCGGGTCAAAGAGCCTAACCGTTATTGGGTAACCCTCCATTATCTCGAATATTTCAACGAAGTCCCTCATCATCATTTCAGCAAGTTGGTCGAGTAGTTTCTTCCTCTCGTCTGGGTTGTCGGAGAGTATGACCTTTCTAAATAGGTCGAGCCTGCCCGGCGCCCTGAACATCCTCTCTGTCCTCAATAAGCCAATGCCCTTTGCACCGAATCTACGCGATATGGATGCATCATCAGGCGTGTCCGCATTAGCCCTAATCTCGAAAACCGACACAGAGTCAGCCATGTCTAGGAACTCGAAGAACTCAGGCGGTAGCTTCGGCTCTATTGTTGGCACCTTACCCGCGTAGACATTACCCGTGAAGCCGTCGATCGTCACCCAATCACCCTCCTTAATGACCACATCACCAACCCTAGCCGTTCTCGTTGAATAATCAATCTGTAGCGCCTCAGCACCAACAACCGCAGGTCTACCTATGGCTCTCGCAACCACAGCTGCATGGCTTGTGGCGCCACCCCTACTGGTCAGCACACCAACGGATGCGTAGAATCCATGAACATCATCCGGCTTTGTCTCCTCCCTAACGAGTATCACCTGCCTACCAGCCTTAGCCCACTCCACAGCCCTATCAGGGTCAAAAACCGCCTGCCCACTCACGGCACCTGGCGATGCAGCTATGCCCTTAGTGAGTGGTTTGCCGGCCTTGGACTCGTCAATTCTTGGGTAGAGCATTTGTAGGATGTACTCGGGCTTAACCCTCATTATTGCCTCCTCCTTCGTTAACATGCCCTCCTTATACATGTCAACACTCGTCTTAACCACAGCCATTGGGTTCATCTTGGCATTTCTCGTCTGTAGGAACCAGAGCTTGCCCTTCTCTATCGTGAACTCCACATCCTGAACCTCCTTCTTCGTCTTCTCAATTAGCTTAACACCCCTATAGAGCTGTTCATAAACCTCCGGCATCTCCTCCTTCAGCTTCTCAACAGGTTTCGGGGTCCTTATGCCTGCAACAACATCCTCACCCTGGGCATACGGTAAATACTCGCCGTATAACTTATCCTCTCCTGTGGCTGGATCCCTGGAGAAAACCACGCCAGTCGCTGAGCGCCAGTCCGCATTGCCGAAGACCATGGTGACTATGGCGGTTGCTGTGCAGTCAGCTATGTCTGGTGTTATCTTATTGGCCTCCCTATAGAACCTAGCCCTTGGTGAATTCCAGGACTTAAAGACAGCCTCAATGGAGAGTCTTAATTGTTCCCACGGATCATCAAAGACCTTACCAAACCTCCTAATGTATATTTGCTTGTATATCTCAATGAGTTCCTTAAGCCCCTCAAGCGGTATTTCGGGATCCTCCTTAACACCATACTTCCGCTTGATCTCATCAAGCGGCTTATTGAACTCCTCCTCGGGTATACCAAGCACAATTCTACCAAACATCGCCAGGAACCTCCTATAGGCATCATAGGCACCATGCTCATTATTAATCCTCTTAGCCAAACCATGCACCGTCCTATCATTAAGGCCTACATTAAGTACCGTATCCATCATACCCGGCATTGAAACCGCAGCACCAGACCTGACACTCACGAGGAGTGGGTTCTCTGGATCACCAAGCTTAAGCCCAGTCTTCTCCTCAAGGTACTTAATACCTCTGGCAACCTCATCCATTAAACCATCAGGAAGTCTCTCACCGCCATCATAATACTCCCTACATGCCTTCGTTGTTATTATGATACCAGGCGGCACAGGAAGCCCTAACCTAGTCATTAGGACGAGGCTTGAGGCTTTACCACCTATCAATTTGACATCATCCGGATCCGCCTCTTCGAAAGTCAATACGTACCTGCCTAGGGAACCCATCAATATTCTAGACCTCTAGTTTTTATAAATTTTACCTTATTAATAATGATTAATACTTTCCCTATTGATTAATAATTAACAATAATTATAAATACGGAATCTCAAAAGTGAGGATATATCGTAGAGTGCTACATAATTATTGTTTTTAAGTAAAACATGATATATGGAATGATTTTGACAATTAATTAATTATTGATTTTGATTACAGTAGTGAAATTATTACGGAGATTATGTGCATTATAAGGGCCGAGGCCGCCGGGTTCATTAGGCTTACCAGGGCTATCAGGGGCGCGAACACTATCGATACCGTATTAACAACCTTAATCAATGGATTGAGCGATGGGCCTGTGGTATCCTTAAATACGTCTCCAACAACATCGCCAGCAACGGCATTCTTATGGGGCTCACTCTTCTTACCAAACCTCTGCCCATTCACTACAATACCGTAAATTTCTATATACTTCTTAGAATTATCCCAGGCAGCGCCAGCATTAGCCATTAGTAAAGCCCTTGGGAACCCGGCGAGGATTGCGCCAAAGATTGTGCCAACGAGCCCAATCCAACCAAGCGCCAGCCCAACCAGTATAGGTACTATGACGGCAGCCAGGCCAGGCGTTAAGAAGCTCTTGAGGGCATGCCTCGTGACTATGTCTATTGCCCTATTGTAATCAGGCTTCTCCTGAGGCCATAACTCAAGGATCTTCTTCTCCCTAAATTGCCTCCTAATCTCCTCAACAAGCTCACCGGCTGCCCTACCCACGGATGCCAAGGTACTACTTGAGAAGAAGTAGACCAGGGCGACTCCAATAAGGGCTCCTATTATTATCCTCGGGTCAATTACCATCAACTCACTAAAGGCCTGTGTTAGCGATATGCCCATCCTCTCCACAACCTCGTATATAAAACCTATGAACAAAATCAGAGCAGCCAAGCCGGCACTGGCTATTGCATAACCCTTCGTGGTCGCCTTGAACGTGTTGCCGATTGCATCCAACGCATCCGTCACCTCCCTAACACCCTCCATACCAGTCATCTCAACGAGACCGTTAGCATTATCACTCACCGGACCGTAGGAATCCAGGGAAATAACAACACCAGCGAGGCTCAGTAAGCCTACCGAGGCTATGGCTGTCCCAAAGATGCCACCCTCAATTCCTGGAGCTATAAACATGGAACCCAGTATGTATGATATTCCCAGGGCACCAACAACCATGAGTATGGTGGGTATGGCACTAAGCAATCCGTAGGAGTAACCTGAAACGATTACGTTTGACGCCGATAATGTAGCCTGTCTCGCAATATTCCTGACAGGTGGGAATGTGTAGTGCGTGAAGTACTCTGTTGCGAATAGCACCACTATGGCTGTTATCATACCCAACAGGTCAGAGATGAATATAGCCACAGCCTCCATGGTTGGGAAGGAGAGGAATGAGTATATGCCAACCAGTATCGCAGCCACCACAATGGTAGTATACAATGCAGTGTTTAACTTACCCATGGCAGCGGCAGCGAGATCCTTACCCTTAACCTCACCCCTAACAACCTGAATCCCAATCAATGTGCTTAGCAGTGTTAAGGTCGCTATGGCTATGGATAACTCGATCAATTTTGAAGAGAGACCGAACACCGACGCTAGTAGTAATGCGCCGGCTAGTACAACCACGAAACTCTCATACACATCGCTGGCCATACCTGCACAGTCACCGACGTTATCGCCGACGTTATCGGCAATGACGCCTGGGTTTCTCGGGTCGTCCTCGGGTATACCGGCCTCTACCTTACCGACAATGTCTGCACCCCAGTCAGCAGCCTTTGTGTATATGCCACCGGCAACCCTTATGAACAGTGATATTAGGCTCGCACCGAAGGCCACCGGTGCGAGGGTCTCCGCCCACAGGGGCGTTTTTAGTATCGGTATCGATGAGTATACCCAGTACAGTACTGCAACAGTAAGCAGGGCTATGCTTGCTAGGGATAGCCCCATCACCGTACCGGCCTTGAATGATGTGCTAAGCGCGGCGCCCATGCCATTCCTAGCCATCCACGCCGTCTTGGCTGCGCTCCTTGTTGTCACGTACATGCCCATGTAACCAGCAACGGCACTACCGATGGCGCCTAGGGCGAAAGCCAATGCCGCTAAACCCGCCATTAAACCATTGTGGTGGAATATTAAGTAATAGGTGGCCCATATGGCTATTACGAGTACAACACCCACGGGTAATATCGTCTTATACTCCCTCATTAGGAACGTCTTACCACCCTCAGCAATGAGCATGTTAATTTCTGTCAACTCCTTTTTACCTGGTTTTATCCCTAGTACTGAGACTGCGTTATAACCGGCCAGTGCGAGTCCGACTATTGGTATTACTATGGCTAATAAGAGTAGTTCCAGTGACATCGTAGGTCAAGGTGATTCATGGTTTATAAACATTATTACTCATTTAACCTCTTAAACCTATCCAAAAAGTGCTATGTTTTAGACTAAATGTGCATTTTTAAGTAAGAAATATTAAGCCCTTTCTGAAAAGTAGTATTTGTGTCCAGAGGATTAAGTATTCAACAGGCCGTTAGGATCATTGTTGAGGAGAACCCACTATACGTGACATTGCTCTCCAGCAACCTAGTTAATCTATCAGCGCTGGCTAGGAGCATTAAGCCTCTCGTTGATGTGATGGTTGGTAAGGACACTAAAGTCTTCACAATAGTCAAAGCCCTAGAGAGATTGTCACTGAATTATAAGTTGGTTAATGATTACCCGGACATAGTCAAGGCGCTGGGCACGGCTGAGATAATAACGTACAGTGGCATGGGCGAGGTGGAGATACCACTTACGGAAGAAAATAGGGAGAAGGTGCTGAAGCTTAGGGACCTACTTGCCTCAATGAACACCCACTTCATAGTCCTTAACGACGGCAACAAAATCCACGTAATAGCACCCCTCATGTACATAACTAATGTTTGCAAAGAAAGCAAAATCTCTGAGTATGGCATGGTTAGGATAATGTTTGCCGACAGGGCACCCGTGGGTATTGTAACATTCCTGGTTCAGGTAATGAAGTCGAACCAAATAACTGCAAAGCATGTCCTGAGATACGACAACGACATTTACGTTATTGTGGAGAGGGAAAAAACACCGTTATTATTAAACCTACTTGAAAAACTTAGGACAAGCCCCGTGGTTGCCCAAGCGAGTAAGTAGGCTACTTACTCGTAAAATACCAGGGACACCCTCCTATTTATCCTCTCCAATAACGTCTTCGCTATCTGTAACTTAGCCCTCTTCACCTCATCATCCCTCTTCACAACCCTACCCGGGTTAAACCCATAAATCCCAATCTCCCTGGCACCCATGTAGTAGGCTAGGTAGACAGCCCTATCACCATCTGTGAAACCAGGTATCAGTATCGAACAACCCCTGGGCCAAACCTGCACGGTAGGTATTAACCTATTGATCATAGGCGCGTACCTAGTGAATCTGTCTATGTTGTCGCCGTGGGCATGAGCTAGAACTAGGCAATCACAATTAATAACTTCCTCAGGCTCGAAATCCAGGTCGGTAACGACGATCTGCGGCTTCAAACCCCAACCCCTAAGCAACCTAACCGAGTAACCCTCAACAGCAATTATCAAACCATCACCACTGGGTTTAGTAGTGGCTGGAGGCATCACTATGGACACCGAACCCCAGTCAAAACTCCATAGGTACCTGGG
>Ga0081473_124934_pt1 | contig 14587 bp, 12 predicted proteins | sample CisSprmetagenome_FD_70977 | JGI IMG/M metagenome (GOLD analysis project Ga0081473, IMG submission 70977) | Hypoxic/sulfidic aquatic microbial communities from Cistern Spring, Yellowstone National Park, USA v2 (version 2) | ecosystem: Environmental > Aquatic > Thermal springs > Hot (42-90C) >... | reverse complement strand
CTGTCATAATGCTCGACCTGATATTACGAAGTCCTGCTGTAATCCTCTTTAGCTTATAGGATCTGTGCCTCTGCTAGGGGTAACTTAAAGGTCAGCGCGGCCTTCGATCATGACGCTTCGTAGCCTTTTACGTTAGAGCCAGCGTCAGGCAACGTCCGTGCACAGCGTTCTATAACCTCTTAAGAGTTCCAAGGTGCGCTTTAAGGCTGCTTCATCAAGCCAAATAAAGCAGAAAACGTCCTTCCTTTACACCTCTGACGATAAAGCCCTCCTGACCTCTGCGTAGAGACCGACTTAGGGGGCTGGCCCTTGAAAGGGCTAAGCAAGGACTAGGCTATGGCGATGAATGGGCTTATAAAAAGGCCCGCCCTGATCTACAGCCTTTACGCGCGGTCCAACTCAAGGAACTTTTTGTTAATTATTTTTATTACTTGTAATGCTTTATTATATTCAATGCGCTTCTTCGGGTCAAGCTCCCAGAGGCGGGCAAGGGCCTTCATACGGTCCTCAGACATACCGTTATCATAATGCTTGTAATAGTTCCAAAAATCAATGACCAGAGACCTGACAAGGCGCAGGTACCTCCTTGGGTTAGGGACGTCGCCTATAAGTATGCGAACCACGTCCTTACAGACTCCCTCAGTGACTGCATTGATCAGCTCCGCCCACCTCAGCATCTTCGCATATCCCTCCTCTGCTAAGATCCTGGCTGCGTTGTCCCCCACTATCCCAGCTATTGACTTAGATACCTTTGAGACGTATGCGTCATGTCCAGCTGTTGACCTAGAAACCTTTTTTGAGGTATGTGCGTCACGTGAGGACTCCTGCGACCCCTTTTTGTCCGCCATGCTCTCATGCTAACTGGTCAGCTAAGGGATTTAAGCACCAACGGTACAGCAGCCTTTAGCTATTTATCAACAGAGGCTGCGCATATCTAAGCACTCTAGCCTTTTGGGGAAGAGCTCAGACCTAACAGTCCGTCCTCCTAAGACCAGTGATCAGGGTAAGCTTGTTGCATCTCAGGGCGACGATCAGCCTTGAGGGCTCGCGGTCAAGTCGTAAGGGACAGAGGATGGGAAGGACAGCCCTATTATCGAAAGTACATTAAGGTAACGTTAGGCGAAAGAGCGGCCGAATGACCTTTTTACTTCCCCCTCCGTTTTCTAAGAGGGGGGACCCGAGAGGGGCCCCTGAGCCCCTCCGCCCTACGTGGCGGCATTCCGGGGGATGACCTGCCCCAGTAGGGTCCCCCCGAAACTTTGCTGGGCTACCCATGAAAGTTTTAACCAGAAGCCTAGGTTGCTGGGGGCGCCGTTACCCTCTGGACCCTGAAGCTCGACGATAACGACCTGGACCTGATGAGGCTCAGGGACGTCTACAGGGAGCTGAGGAAGGCGATGGGGGCGCACAGATGGCCAGGAGGCCGACGTCTGCAGGCGCCTAGGAGCCCTCAGTCGCTTGGGATGTGACGAAGGCCGTCACCTGACGCAATTAAGGTCCCCAGCTGAAGCCTCTACGTCTTCTACGCAAACTTGCGTGGAAAAGCTGACATTGCTGAGGTCGCATTAGGCAGGGGGCCGCAGGCACCTACCTGCCCCTTAAGCACTTTTCTACACAAAGTTGCGTAGAAACGCCTTTAAGCCCTGGCAGCCCTCCCTGCTCCTGGGCGAGGCGCGTGGAGGCCCAGCCCAGCGGACGCTTGGTGGTCTGCCCCAGGTGCGGCCAGCCAATAAGCTACATTGAGAAACACAGGAGGAACGGCCACGTCTACTACTACGCTGTTCACTACCTCGGCTACGAGAGGGCCCCTGACGGCAGGGTCGTCAAGAGGCTCAGGAAGTGCTACCTCGGCCCCGAGGCCTACACGGAGGTCTCCCGCACGCACGGGGACCTGGGCCTCACCTTCAGGGGCCTCCTGGAGGGCGGCAGGGAGCTTGAGTACCTGGAGGGCCTCGTCGCGGCCATTGAGGCAAAGCTTGACGGCGGCCAGGCGAGCCCAGACCTAGCGGAGAGGCTTGAGGGGCTGGCGGGCAGGCTCGCCAGGCTTGCCGAGAGGCTGAGGGAGCGCGCGGCCTCAGGAGGGCAGACTACAGAGGTCCACTAGGCTCAAGCCGTCCTTGGCTTTTTCTACACAACCTTGTGTGGAAAAGTGCAGCTGGACCTCATAAGCTCCACGTTGCCTGACGCTCAGAGGGCCTAGGCGCCCTGCCGTGGGGCCCAGGGGACGCGACAGGCCCTCCCAAAGCCCTTACGTCAGACGCCCAGGCGTTAAGCGGACGCGAAAAGCTCTGAGCAGACATTAAAGCGTTAAAGCGGACATTAACGTTGTCCGCGACTGCGGCCCTCCTGGAAGGGCTGCGTGCCCGTGCTTGCAGCACTCAGACATTGACAGACCGATTACGTGAACTGGCCGGGGGCTGCGGCTGGCGGCGCGTCCCTCAGACACCGCCAGCCCCTGTGGGGCACCTGAGAGCCGCTGCAAGCTGGGCCATATGATGGAGCGGGGTTCAGCTGCGCGGGGGCCCTGAGCGTCTGGCGGACAGGCAGGGGAAGTAAGGGGAGGGCGTTGCTCCCTTCCTCCTGGCTCTTGTCAGGCGTGCTTGTCTGCGACAGACAAAGACATAGCCTCAGAAGCCTAGTCCACGTTGGCGAAGGGGATGGTCGTAGGGGCAGAGGACGAGCTTACGGCGCGGCTAAGGGCTGGGCTAAGGCTTCAGGGGCTGAGAGCGCAGCTCCGGGTCACAGGGCCTCATCCTTATAGCCGCTACAGGCCTTTGACAGGTCCTCCGGGCGCTGCTTAAGCCGCTCGAGCATCTTCTTCAGAGGCGCCTTCAAAATACATATCTGCCAGCTCCTCAAACAGGCAGTCCTGTACCTCATCTGGAATCAGCTATGGATATCTGCCTTAAGCACCTCTCGCATGCCTCCGCCACGTGCTCCTTCGATTCATTGGGGAGGTCTTGGCAGAGCGGAGAGGCCGCTAGGGCCTTCATTGCCTTCTCTGCGATCTTCTTCATCATTTCCTCTTCTCTACTCGCAAACACCGCCGTCATAGTCTTCCCACAGGCCTTTGTCATCATGGGCTTAACAGAGAACCGTTTTAGTTTCTTTGCGTTGCAACAAGGTCTCCACACCGCTTGTCACGCAGTACTTTATGTTTTAGTTTCTTTGCGTTGCAACTTCTAGCCCTTGTAGTTCAGCCCACGCCTGACAGCCTGTTTTAGTTTCTTTGCGTTGCAACTTCAGAAGTTGGCCTTTGAGCTCTATTGGCTTTTCTGTTTTAGTTTCTTTGCGTTGCAACATTGTCACCTCGGGCAAGGGAGGTGTCGGCAAGTCGTTTTAGTTTCTTTCTGTTGCAACCGACCCTCGCGCCCTACCTCTACGTCGCCTCCGCACGTGGTTATAAGTCTACGGCCCAGGCGCGCTGGCTCACCTAGGGGCCCATTTTAAGTTAAGGGGATGTAAAGTTCAAGTATTTTGGGAATATTCTTAGCTCTTCAACTCTCCCTTTCGGATGACAATACTTTTGAAGGGCTATAATTAGAAAGTACCTTATCGGCCCTAACTCCTCTGGAGTAAGACGCTTTCATTTGGATGAAGAGAAGCATGCATTGAGTGTAATCGACGTCACGCATTTACATGTTCGCGTGAGATCATGAGTTTTGCCTTTACGTACACGTCTTTTTAATGTACTAACCTTATGCAAAGTTTTTATAGTGGTTCCGAGAGAAGAAAGCTGTGAGCAACCAAACGGATCAGAGTAGTCAAGATAAGCTGATATCCCTAGTAAAGAAGGCCTTAAGCAGCATCACGCTAGGGCAGGGGGACCGCGAGGCTAAGCTCAAGTCTCCTCAATCTTATGCCTTTCACGCGGTTTCCGCAGCTACCCTGGCCTTAGATATCTGCAGGGCCATTTATGCGTCAAGCGATCTAGGTAAAAGGCAGTTGGAAAAGCTGTCCGAAATGTATAATCTGCCCTTTGAAGACCTATGTTTTTACGGGGGACTTCTCCACGATTGGAATAAGCTGGAGGGCGGCGAGGGAGCCGCAAAGGACTTAATTAAGAGGCTGGGCTTGCCAGAGCGCGAGTTCCTATACGGAATTCCCACCATGGCTGAAGGGCACTTACCAGACAACTTGCACATGCCGCTCTGGGCCTCAATTAAGTTGGCAGACATGCTTTTAATAAGCGATATAGGCAGCGCTAAGGACGTGCTTCTTTTCGCAAGCTCCGATGCATATAAAGACGCTGTTAAGGCTTTAGAGGGCTACGGCCTAGAGTTAAATTACATCTCCTCAACCTTCAGGCTATTCACCTTGATAGCCTCAAAGGACCTGCTAGACGAGCTGTTTAGTAAAGACACAGGTTATTTCCCATTAATATCTTACCCTGACGGCCTAGTCTTTCTGCGCAAGAAGGGCGCTCAGCCTATAGTTTTGAGCAAGGTTTTGGATTTATTAAACAGGAAAGTATTCTCTTCGTCTTCCGACGTAATTGATGAGAAGGTCATTGAGATAGAGAAATGTATAAGGAACAAGGAGGACCTTTTCAGGCAGATGAACCTTGACGTAAAGTCGGTAATTTATGATGAAAAAACAGGGGAAGTTAAGCAACTAAACGTTTTCTTACCCCCGCGGGTCTGCAAGCCCTTTGAGGACGTGGTAGGCAACTTGGACAACAAGTCTAAGATAGAGGTCGCTAAGAGAGTTATAGAGAAGTTAAGGCGTGACGTCCCCTTTGGAGTTCTCATTTACTTCGTTAATAAGTTCAGCAAAAGCGACGAGGACTACATTAGGGAGGGTCTCGGGATAAAGGAGAAGTCCTTATCCTATCTAGAAAACATCAAAGACGTCCAAGGGACGATAGACAAAATCGTGGAGTTGCTAGAAAAGAGGTATTCGGCAGCTCAAGGCGTGGACTATACCTTACTATATTATGTAAAGCACTCCTTCAGTGGGAACGTAATAGATGATCTTCCTCACATTGATAAAAGCCCTAAAGATTACTGCGTTGTCTGTGGCATGCCCATATATTCTGATAACCCGGTTAGGTTCGTGCAGTACGCGAGCGAGTTAGGAGGAAGGGCCGAAATCTGGATTCCCAGGGAAAAAGGCTTGGAAGATATAGACAAAGTTAGAGACCATTGGAAGGTGTGTCCTATTTGCATTTATGAGGCTAACTTGATGAAGGACAGAATTAAGCCCCCATACTTTATTGTAACCTTTTACCCTGGAGTTCCAATAAGCTTAATGAACATCATAGACTTCGACTTTGGCCAAGGGGTAAGGTATCGCGTGGATGAGGACAAGACTTACCTTGAAGCCTTTGAGAGTATGGGAGGAAAGTTATCGCCGTACATAAAGAAAGCCATACCTGCGTATTTTTCGTCTAAAGTTATAATTAAGGCATCGGAGGTTACTAACTTAGGTTTATCCACAAGGTTAAGTAAGAGCGCACTAAATAGGCTATTGCCCTACGCCCCCATGCTTTCAATAATATTTCTAACTTCCCCCGTGTCGATTTCCTCAGAGATTCATGAAATCCCAATAACTCACGAAAAGGTTATTTCCTTAACTTCAACATATAACTATAATTTCATAAAATCATTAAATTCGAACCTGACTACGTTACTTTCCCTCTTGGCGTATTCAGCGAAATACTATGCAATGAGTAAAGTATGCGGCAAGTCTGATCTGGACAACTGCTTAAGTTACCTTACTGAGGAGTCAGACCTGTACTCGTCAGTAGATCCAGCGTTAGGAGTGCTAAGTATAGGAATGGGGGTAGGAACCCCATTAGGAGATGATGAGAGGTTTTTCTCGAGCTTTTTGCCTGTTTCCGGGTTTTTACTTAAGGTTGCGGGTATGGTGAGTGAGATGGGTGGAACTATTAGATCCTCTATTTTTTCAATGGCGAATGCATTAAAAGATATAATAAAGAGCCAAAAGGTAAGTAAATATGACGTCACAGGTTTTTTAAGGGATGGGATAGATGTGTTCTTTAAGACCTCGTCAGTGGTTAAGGATAGGGAGGATAGGGTTGGGATATCAGTTAATGCCGCGATCTCCTCACTGGAGAATAAATACCCTCTGGACGACTCCCATAGAATTCAAGTCTATTCGGCTTTACAGAAGTTATTCGATACGCTTTACGAAATTGAAGAAGAGGCCGATAGGAGCCTGGCCATCTCCATAGCTAATACTTTTTCAAATTGGTTGTACATAGCATATAAGTTAGTTTCTCAAGGTGATAAGTCATGAACGGGATGGAGGCAGTTTCGGAAATTTTTGGTACGAGAGAAAATTTAGTTCAGTTTTTTGCAGATTTAAGTAAGCCTAACAAGGAGAACGCTGTGCCTAGGGGCAGAGTAGCTAACGTATTCCTAGTGATCTTGGCGGAAGGAGAGCTAGTAATAAGGCACGAGGGAGGGGAAGACGTAACTTTAGCGACGCTGGACGGGGAGAAATACCCAATGATATTACATGAAAAGCTGGTATCCGCCTGGAGAAGGGAAATGCTGGAGCAGCTGAGGCACGACTACGACCACCACAAAGACGAGATCAACAAAATTAGGGGAAAGAACGATGAGTGGCACTGCTCCCTAAGACCTCTCGTGTCAGCTGAAAAGAAGGAGGAAAGGATAGGAGGCTTGTGCAGGGAGTGTCCGAACTGTATGATCTTCGGTTATGCTGTAGGAGAGGGGGAGGATTATAACGTAAAGAGCAGAATAGAGGGGGACGTGTATTTATCTACGTTGCCTGAGAAGAGAAGCGTTGTAATAAGGACGTTTAACGCTGTAGACGAAGTCACACATACCACCTTTATTCAAACAGAAGGGGCCAGGACTGGGGCATTGTTTAGGCTCTCTTTAATAAGGGTAGGTACGCCTTTCGTGGGTAAAATAGCGATGAAAGACCTGTCCCCTGCCGAGTTTGCGTTATCGCTATACACGCTGGTTAACACTACCAGGTTAGGAGGAATTAAGAGTGACTTCGGTAAGGTAAGGATAATTATACCTGCAATAGCCTTGTGCGATCACGAGGTATCCTCTGGATACGAAATATTTGAAAAGGTTAAGGGAATTGACAACGTAAGTGAAATAGTGAGGAAGATCAACGAGCACGTAAAGGCCTTTGAAAAGGAGGGATGCAAAGTGTTCACTTCAGAGGACTTCTCCGCAAAGATAAAGGAGGTCGTCAGTAAAAACGTACACGACATAATTAAGGAGGCCTGGATCAGCGGCTTGAACTTCAAGAGGAGCATAGAAGAGTTCATTAGATCAGGGCGACCTTAATGAAATTATATAAGGCCACCTTTTACTTACACGGAGTCCTAATTTTCTCTACGGAGGTAAGGCCGATGATTTCTGCAGGAGAGTCGCTCGGCTCGTACATCTCACCTTCTCCATACATACATAATTACCCAGTAATGTACGGCATGTTGGGAAGACCCGCGGAGGCTTATTTTGTCTTTCCATCTCTACATTACTTGAACTACTCGGAAAGGAGAGGCAGAGCAAAAACAAATAAGGGATTACAATATACCAGTATAAGGACGCTGTTGGAGGACTTCAAAAAAGGCAAGGACTCCTTCTACTCTTTCCCGCTGCTGCCGGTGAAGTTCTCCGTCTACTCTTTCTTACTATCTGCAGAGTCTTGGAGTTACGCTTTGCCCGTCAGAGTTCCAACAAAGAACGTCTTCCCCAGAGTAACCAGTTACTCGGCCTTTATGCCAGGGAGTATCTTCACAACTTACATAGTAACTCAAGGCAACGTAAGGCTTCCGGAGTGGATAAGGATAGGTAAAAAGAGGTGGGGGATATTTAAGGTAAAATACGAAGAGGTTAAAGTTGAAAAGGTTGAGAGAAAGAAAAACATGCTCACCTCAATACCGATAAACTATAAGGACGCCGAGTTTTTCGGCTTCAAGATTAATACCTTCTCTAAAGTGCTAGAGACGCCAAACGTGGAGGAGGGAATGATAGGCTGGGCGAAGTTGGAGGAATGCCAAGTAATTAATGATGAGATTTGCCTACCCATAAACTGGAGGTGAAAGCACGTCAGTTACGTTAACGATTAAGGAGGCGTACATAGAGTCTGGCAACACCATAATAAACGGCATAAGGTTAAGGAAATTTCAAGAGGAGCTCCTCGACTCGCTAGGGAAATACAGCAGGATACTGTTAAGGGCGCCCACTGGCTCCGGAAAGACCTTCACTTTAGTGCTGGGGGCAATCAAGTCTTACCTGGAAGGGAACCTTTACCCTGTTGTAGGCGTCTACCCTTCCAGGGCGTTAGTTTACGACCAGGCAAGGAGCGTGAGGGAGACTTTACAGAGGATGGGCTTAAAGGAGGTGGAGAAGGACAGCTTCACAGGCAGGCTCTACGTCAACGGTGAAGACAAGGGGGATATTTCAATAAAAATCTACACTCTCACAAGCGAAGTTAAGGAAATCCCAAGGGAGTTTCAGTCCCCCTCCTCGCCCTCGATAGTTTTTACCGTGCCCGAGTACCCTTACATGTTCATGACTGGAATGAACAAGCGTGATCTCGCATCGCAGGTGCTGGAGGCCTCAATGAAGTACGGCTTTGACGACGCTATGAAAGCCCTGTCCGTGAGGAGGAGCGAGGTAAGGGAGTTACTGAACTACTTTTCCGTGTTTTTCAACGGCTACTGGTTTATAGATGAGTTCCACCTGTACTCAGGCATAGCAAGGGGCTCAATGCTCACGCTCCTGGAGATGTATGAGAAGTTTAACAGAGTAATCAGAGGCAATAAAACGGTGGTTTTCTCCTCAGCAACTCCCGTGCCTATTAGTGTTGATAAGGTGATAGAGGCCAAGGCGTCAACGGGAGGCAGTAAGATAAGGGGAAGGACAAAGGTGGTGTTCCACTTAGTTGATAAGGACCCCCAGGGGAACCTGGTCAACTACGTACAAGAGGAATATAGTAAAGGCATTAGCCAAGGACATGATAATAAGGGTAAGGTCGCAGTCATATTGGACAGAGTTTACTACGTAGCGGAGCTCTGCAAAAACGTCAGCGACGCAGCGGTGGTCTGGGGCCTAGACAAAACTTTCGGGCACTGCAGGAAGGTAGATAAAGACCTTGATAAAGAGGGCTTTATAATAGGCAACCAGGCAATCTCCTTCGGCATCGACCTCGACCTGGGGCTAGGCTTCATTCACGCGCACGACGCAGAGACCTTAATACAGAGGCTGGGGAGGTTCGGGAGGCGCGGGGATGCGGAGGTACACGTGTTTTTGGAGGCTAAATATAATATCGTAAAGGAACTGAAGGATTTAGAAAACAAGGAAATAACTTATGACGAGTTCCTTAAGTTAATAGATAAGATCTATGAAAGAAGGGTGGACGATAACCTGGATGAAATATTCTTCTCAAGGACTAGGTACGACGTATTAATTAGGGCGTTCTCCCTAATTTACGCCATATCCCAAGGGGAGCAGGCCTATAGCGTGGCCAGGGAGTGGTACCCACAAGACGTGAAGGGCCTGAGCATTAGGCCTTCTTACGATGATTACTTCTACGTCTTCGCTTACAGGCCCGGGGGCCTTACAGGAAAGTGGTGCGACGGGGGAAGCGATGACCTGTTTTCATTGATAAGGAACTTCAGGTACAGGGAGGACGGCTGCTTCACGGACGAGACCCTGAAGGAGGCCCCGGGGATCATACCGAGGAAACCGGAAAACGTGAAGTGCGGCTTCATGCACTTCAAGGAGTTCGACAAGAGGCTGGCTCCGAGGCTCGTCCTAAAAAGGCAAGGATACTCCATTTTGATGAGCCGTATGAAGGAGTTCAGCGACTCTTACGTTATACTCCTTACAAGGGAGTGCGTAAATTGGGAAAACTTCTCAGAGATGGCAAAGCTTGTTTCAACGTATGAGAGCGCAATACCTATCTATAAAGACGAAGACATGAACGTCGTGATTGGTCTCGCGGTATTTATATGAGTTTTTCGTTGCGTTCACTTGAAGCTTTACATTTAAGGTAAGAACTTTTACTTTCTATCTTTTTTATCACTTCAACAGGTCCCCCTCTTCCCTCCTTCTTCGCGTTCCCTTTCACTTAAATGGGCCCCTAGGTGAGCCAGGGGCCGCCTGGGCCGTAGACTTATAGCCACGTGCGGAGGCGACGTAGAGGTAGGGCGCGAGGGTCAGTTGCAACGCAAAGAAACTAAAACAAGCAGCGCGTTAATGACCTCATCGTATGAGCGGGGTTGCAACGCAAAGAAACTAAAACATAGTCCCCACACTTGTCGACCATGCACTCCTCCAGTTGCAACGCAAAGAAACTAAAACATGTTAACGACGTTCTGTGCGGCCGCAGCGTTAGCGTTGCAACGCAAAGAAACTAAAGAACTAAAACTACTTAAAGTAATGGTGGAGTCTTTCCCTCCACAAAAACAAACCTAGTCCCTCTACTCATAAACTTCCTGCAACTCCTTTTACGCGCAGGAATAAAGGCATTAAGTCCCTCAAGCGTCGACATAAGTGTTGCCTTTGGCAAAACATTATAAATTGTAAACGCCTGCGCAAGTGAGAAAAGCCAACGATAGTATAGGGGTTCGCTTGATAAGTAAAATGTGCATGGATTAAAACGGGATAGAATAACTTTAATTAGAAGAACCGGTTGACCACGAAAGGGCGGGAAAGCCAAGGAACGTGAAATAACAGATATAGGTAAAGTAGCACTTGCTTAATGTAAGGCGGTGCCCGCTGGATGCCCTTAGTTAGGCTCAGACTTATGATATCACCTTTCATAACCACGGACTTCACGGGGAAGTTCGTCAAGACCTTACTAATCAACGCCAACCCTGAGCTGGAGAGGGTATTTGAGGACAAAGATTACCCGTCGCCGAAGCCGCTGAGGATAACCCCTCTCCTTAAAGGTGAGAACGAGGAGCCCGTTTACCCTAAGGTAGTAAGCAGGTTTGGAGGCGCTGCCGGTAAGCCTAAGAACAGCCCAAGCCCTATAGGCGTTGACGGCCTCTATCACGTTTACATAGGCTACAGGGAAGGCCTGGAGCCGGAGGTGAGCGTTGCGATAGCTAGGCTGTTGGGCGGGGTAGAGCTGAAGTATGGAAGCGACGTGAGGGTTAAGCTGGTCGAGTATGAAAGGGTTGAGCAGGAGGTCCCAAGGGAGTTCAGCAGCGTAAAGGTGCACTTTATAAGTCCTGCGGTGTTCGTGGACCCCTTCGCTAAGGTCTTCCAGGTCAATAAGGACAGGGCGAAGAGGTTCGTCCCGTTCCCGCCCCTGATATTCTCGGTCAACGTCTACGACGTATTTAAGGAGGACTACGAGAGGAACATAATGAGGCTCTCCTACTCGTTGGTGGAGTCCCACACGGTACTTAACACCGTGACGAAGGCTTGGTACTATTATGACGGAAGGTGGCTGCCCGGGGTGATAGGCTACGCCAAGTTCTTCCTAAGAAAAGGGATCAGCGAGCGCGATAAGGACGCTGTAAGGAAGATACTGCAAGACGCCATGGAGATGGGCGTGGGGTCCGGCAGGGCCGCGGGCTTCGGCTTCGTGAAGCTGAAGTTCGACGTTACTAACCCGTCATAATGCGCCGCTCCTTCATAATACGCCGACTAATAACTTGGCGTCACCTGTGTAGTTAGCCTCATAGTTAGCCTATTAGTTTTAGGTCACACAAAGCAAGTCTAAGGGCGGATCTTAACCTGCTGAGCGGGGGTTAGCGTAATAGTTTCCAAACCTTTCCACGTACTTTTTCATCTGAAAATGTCATATGAGACTACAACGTACATGTTCTCCACGCACATTTATAAGGTTAAAGTATTTAAGTAACATGTCCCAGCCTTGAAGAGGAGATTGCTTCTAATCCACGTTCGCAAGAGGCCCAAAACATGGAGTAAAGGCAATACATTCGAAAGGCTCTGATCAAAGTCTAATTAATTTTACATGCATATTATTATTATAATTATTATTTTCTTTCCCTTCGACAGGCTCTCTGCCTCCCCGCTTCCTTAACTTAAATGGGCCCCTAGGTGAGCCAGGGGCCGCCTGGGCCGTAGACTTATAGCCACGTGCGGAGGCGACGTAGAGGTAGGGCGCGAGGGTCAGTTGCAACGCAAAGAAACTAAAACAAGGTAAGGGGGGGCAGGTGTGTAAAGCCGTAAGGTGTTGCAACGCAAAGAAACTAAAACGGCAGTCCCGCTGACACAATAACCTTATATCTGTCCAGTTGCAACGCAAAGAAACTAAAACATGAAGAACGCGGCGTAGGTGTCCAAAAGGGCCAGGGGTTGCAACGCAAAGAAACTAAAACACGTAGGCTCCCTTGAGCCCTTCACCAACAACATGTTGCAACGCAAAAAACCAAAACAACAACTACCACAGCGTTGTGCAAGCCTTGCCGTCGAGCCCTTGCAGGCTATTAGAGCTGCTAAGGTGTCAGCAATAGACTTGTGAGGGCGTTATGTAAAACCTCTGTTATCAGCCAGCTTTTGGTCGTCCACTGATTAAAAGCCACCCTGGCTTAGGAGGGCCAGAGCCTGTCAGTGCGTCGGCAGTTCTCTCCTACACAGAACCGCTGCGGAATTGGCAGGGGGCTGGCGGCGACGGGCACGCAGGGAGGGCTACGGCGCTGATAGGGCTGCTAGGCCCTACAGAGGCCTGGCAACTCTAGGGCGCTCGGGCCTCATCAGTTAGATCCTGCAAACCCTGCTCGTTAACTCCCCAGTTTACAACGACTTGGGCCCCTGACAGCCTCCAAGCGTCCTGCAGACTCTGGCAGACCGCTGCACAGGCTCCCCGTAGCTGCAAGCTGCACCACATGATGGCACGGTTCTTAGCCATTCCATGCAGAGGTTCCTTGATTTCATTAATGAGTAGCCGTACAGCTGGGTGTCGAGCTGGACAGCCCTTGGGCAGCGCCCTCGGGGCCTTCCCAGCACTGTCCAGCGTCATCTCGGCCTCAGCCCCTTGCGGGAGGCCGCAAGCTGGGCCATATGATGGCGCTGCCTGGAGCACAGCGCAGGCCAGGGCGTGTCAGGACGACGCTGCGAGGCATGTCATCAGGGTGATTATAGAGCCGCCTGAGCTCTACGACATGATGGAAAGGGAAGATAAGGCCTGTTTTTAAAGCGCAGGTGAGAGCGCGAGCTGGGTGAGAGCGTGAGCTACGCAGAGAAGGTGGAGGAGGCCTATGACGAATACAGGGACGTCGACAGGGATTTTGAGGAGTTCATAGCGAGCACGGACAGGCTGAGGGACTTCGACAAGTTCCCCCTGCTGGTGTCCCTCGGCGAGCTCTACGACATAGTTACGCTACTCTTCGAGCTGTCGACTGTTGATGAGAGCGGCCGATACATAGAGGAGGACTTCGTCATCAGGAAGATACGGGGCGCCACGGACTTCCTGATGAGGATTTGGGACGCAGTGCTCCAGGGAGACCCAGACACCCTTGCGGAGGAGCTTCTTCACGCAGACGTGGACCAGTACGCCGCAAACCTAAGGGGTGAGGTCATAGAGGCGCTCAGGAAGGCCTTAGAGAGGGCCAGACAGGAGGCGAAGGCGTGAGGCCGTTCAGCTTCAAGAGGGGCTTGGCACAGGCCTTGACTGGCTAAGCGCGGCCACCCTCCTGAGCAGCTGACCTCCTCCCCGCCCTGAAGGGCGAGGGGCTGGGAGGGCCCGCCGAGGCCGCAGCCCCTAAGTCCCCCCGGCCTCCAGGGCGTAAGCGCGCTACACTGCCTCAGCGATACTGCGGCCCTCGAGGGGCCACGTGAGCTGAGCGCGCTTTCCAAGCTTACGGAAAACGACAGGAGGCGTGGCGTTAGCCCTCAGGCTGACCTGGCTGGGCCGTCCGAGGGAGGCTGACCCCATGTTACCCTATAGGGCAAAGAGTATTACCGAGCCCAAGGAAACTATCCTGTTGCCAATTGCCCTGCCGTGCCCGCCAAGGGCGGGCTCGCCTCCTAAGCGAACCCTTAAGCGCTGGCTCAGGGCGTAAGAGAGGCCCTTCACATGGGACAGGTCATCTTAGTTCTCATTATCAATAAACGATCACCGCTTCTCCTCGGCCTGAGAGGCCACGAGATACGACTTATACGACTGAGCCCTTGATGGCGAAAGGGCTAAAATGGTGGGAACCTCATAAAGTCTGGTAAGACCTTGAGCCTAGGCAGGGCTCCTCAGCCTGAGGGCTGGCTGAGGTACAGGAGGCCCTTTGAGGGCTTCGAAGACCTGCAAAAAGTCATAGAGTGGCTGCTCAGGCAGCTCAAAAAGCCACCCTACATCTGCGTCTTCCCAGGGCCTGCCGAGCACTGGTACTGGTCCCTGAGGCACTCGCTTGAGGGGGAGCGGGGCTACGCGCTCTGGGGCGACCAGGTCCCCTGGAGCGACAAGGTCGAGGAGGCCGAGAGGGGGAAGGGCCTGGACAAGCTCTCTTACTTCCCCTCCAGCAACCTGGTCGGCACCTACGAGGATGGACACTTTGTAATAGTTAGAAACGCCATTCAAGGCCTAAATGCTGACGGGGCTGGCGTGAGGCCTCTCGTGGGGCTCTTCTACGCGACAGACCCGGTCTCGCAGTACCTCGGCT
>Ga0081473_154773_pt1 | contig 14608 bp, 11 predicted proteins | sample CisSprmetagenome_FD_70977 | JGI IMG/M metagenome (GOLD analysis project Ga0081473, IMG submission 70977) | Hypoxic/sulfidic aquatic microbial communities from Cistern Spring, Yellowstone National Park, USA v2 (version 2) | ecosystem: Environmental > Aquatic > Thermal springs > Hot (42-90C) >... | reverse complement strand
ACCTCCAGGGCCTTTTTGTACACGGCGCCGCCCCTCTTCCTGGCCCTCTCCAATATGAGGTCTACGAAGTCCGCCGCGAGCCTCTGTTGGTCGCCGGAGCCGTGGACTGAAAGCCAAGCGGCGTACGCCAAACCCTCACTGCGGATCGAGACGTAGCCCTTCCCGCCTTCCTCCGGCATCTTCACCGTGAAGTGCCTGCCCTCCTCGAGGCCCATTGCCTCAAGCCGCCGTGCCTCCCGCTCTATGTTGCCGGAGTTGGTGGAGCTGAATCTGACCATTAGTGCGCCCTTTGCCAGCCCTACTTCGTACCTCGGCCAGCCCTCCCTCAGCGTGAGGCCCCTCTCCAGCTTCTCCAGCCAGCGCTCCGCCTTGCCGGCGTCCACCAGGTCGTTGCCGCGCGCCGCTCTGACGAACTCGGCGAGGGCGTCCCTAAGCTCCTTACGCCCAGCCGCCAGCTTGTCTGTGGTGGCTTCGACGTACCATACGTCCCTGCCGCCCACTCTCTCCACCTCGGCGTCTACGCCCGCATGCCTGAGGAGGCGTGCCGCGAGCTCGGCACGGCCGCGGTCCGTCGAGTCGAATCGAAGCACGATCTCGTGATACAGATAGACGTTGTACTTCACCTCGACGCCGCCCTCCGAGATGGTCAGATCGGCGGCGACGCCGCGCTTGGTTCGCCTTATGCTCCCCTCGCCGAGGCGCACCTCCACCCGGGCCTCCTCCACGAAACCGTCGAACTTGGGGCTCAAATACCCTCCGCCGGCGGAGGGCGCCGCCACCGCGAGGAGGCGCATCAGCCTCGCCGCGTCGTCGCCGGTGGCATCTATGAGGTATTTGCCCTCGCCCACATACGTATTCACGCCGAACCTCAAGTCCTTGGACAGGAGCTCGTTGAGCAGCCGTAGCGCGGCGAGGCGCAGGAGCGTAGCCCCACCGCCCAGCTCCCCTCCGACGGTCAGCTCGACCTCCCTCGGCCCCACCGTGCCGTCCCCCGCTATCGCGGTGGCGTACATCTCGCCGAAGCGGAGCAGGGCCTCCCTCCTGTCGAACCCGCCCCTCGCCGCCTTTTCCAGCATGATTAGCTCAAGGGCTGGGGCGACGAACTTCCTGGCGATCCTATCGCCGGCGCAGTCCCTCGCCAAGCAGCGCATATCGTTTAGGGCGAAGTCCACGATGCCCCAGACCTCTCCCCTAACCCTCCCCACATCCTCCTTGAGGACGCCGCGGCGCTTTGGCTCGCCGCCTGCAGGGAGTACGGGATGCTGATGCGCCTGGCGGCGGGAGTGACCATCGTGGGCGTCAAGGGCGCCGCGAGGAGGATGAGGGTATGAGCTCGGGTGACGGCGTGGACGAGGGCGCGGTGAGGAGGCCTCCCGGGCCGGCCGACCCAGTCGAACGGCTCCTGAGGGAGTGGCCGGAGCTGGGCGTATTCGGGGCGGATTGGCTTAGGAGGTGGGCGCCCTACGCGAGGGAGCGCATCGCGGGGATGGCGCGCGTGCTTCGCAGATATCCCTGGATGGCTGAGCTGATAGGGCGGGGGCCGGTGGGCCTCATAGGCCCGTACTCCGTTGAGGCGTACGCGGGAGGGACGGGTCGGAGGCCTGCATATCGTTATTCGGCTGGGCCTACTGCTCCGCGGATGGGAGTAACGTTAAGAGGCTGGAGCTGGAGTTCAAGGGCCTGGAGCCCCATGAAGGCGGGGTGGGGGAGGTGTACAGGCCTAAGAGGCGGTCGATATTCGCGAAGGCGAAGGAATACATACGGATCCTGTGAGGCGCGGGCGTCGAGAGGGCTGGGCGTGCGAGGCCCCGCCGGGATGAAACCCCTCTTTTTCCCCTCCCCCCTCTTTTCCCCTGCCGGCTAAACTTTTACGTCAAGCCGAAAAGACGGCGGCTTAAACCGCATACCCCTCGGGGACTTTGCATAATTTATTTAACTTAAGATGCGACGTCTTAAACTGCATGGATTTCGGCATACTTGATAACTATGTATCAATATAGCTTATCATTATAGAGGTTTTGCGAAAACTAAAAGTGGGCTTTCCTAGGGGCATTGGTCGGCCTTGAGGGTTCGGCCGGGGCCACGGATTTCGGCATACTTGATAACTATGTATCAATATAGCTTATCATTATAGAGGTTTTGCGAAAACTAAAAGTGGGCTTTCCTAGGGGCATTGGTCGGCCTTGAGGGTTCGGCCGGGGCCATGTCACGCCCACCAGTACGATCTCCTGAGCCTCCTGGCCGCCTCGACCATGGCCTTCAGCTTCGCCCTGGCGACGTCCCTCGGGAAAGCCCTGAACTGGCCCGGCGCGAAGCCGCAGTCGGGGTTGAGCCAGATCCTGGTCGGATCCACGTACCTCACTATCCTCTCCACGTGGGCCATGATCTCCTCGGGGGTCTCCACCCTCTTGTGGTCCCTCACGTCGACGGAGCCGAGCCCTATCTCCTTGTCGCTGGGAAGCAACTTGGCGAACTCGACGGGGTCGCCCATCCTCGGCGCCTTGTACTCCACCACGTACTGCCTCACCTTCGCGTCGAAGATGGCGGGGGCCAGCTTCTCGTAGCCCACCACGGGCGAGTCCTCGGCAGGCCATCTATCTAGGTGCATCCCTATGCGCACCGAGGTCTCGTAGCCCTGAACCACCTCGTTGACCAGATCCAGGGCGAGCCTGATCTCGTCCCGAAGCCCTCTGTACTTCTGGCCGTATATCTCGGAGGCCACCTTCTTGTAGCGGTCGGGCTCGTTCTCGGAGGCCTCCAGCAGATCGCCCAGCATCGGCTCGTCGAGCTGGATGAAGGCCACGCCGGCGTCCACAAGCCTCGCGATCTCCCTCCGGAGCACCTTGGCGTACGCCTCGGCCGCATCCTCCGGCTTGGGGTAGTACGGCGCTGAGATCCTGGAGTGCCAGCTCTCCCACATGATGAGGTAGGGCGACGGCAGAGTGACCTTGATGGGCCTCGAGGCCACGGCCCGCGCGAACCGGGCCTCGTCGGCGGCTATGACGCTATCCTCTATGTACCCCGATATGACGGGACGCCATATGGTCAGAGGGGCCTTGTGTCGCTTCATGATCTCCCGGGCCTCCGGATGTAGCTCCTCGGCCTTCGCTATCTTGAAGCCCTTGAGCTTCTGGCCCACGAACGCCACGAAGCTGGTCCTCCTCTGCTCGCCGTCCGTCACCACGTCTATCCCCGCCTCCTCCTGGTCCTTTATGGCGAGCCGGGCCGCGTCGTCCATATATATCTTCAAGGTCTCGTCGTCGATGAGGCCCGCCTCCCTTCTCTCGAAGGCCTCTAGAAGCCATTTAGGCCTCGGCCACGACCCGACCACGCTCGTTACGAACGCCCTCGGCAACATTGGCCCTCGTGAGGCGCCAGTTAAAAATGTTGCCCCTATTTAGTCCCCACGGCGAACTATAGGCGCCGGCGGCCGACGCGCGCGTCCGCAAGCCTGGGAGGTCCTCCAAACCGCCAGGCGGACCTCGCTAGACCGGCTTAAACCAATAGGTTATGTAGTTCTCGCCGGGTCTCTTCCCCACGAGAAGCCTCAGCCTCATGCCCGGCCTAAGCGTCGATGGGTCGGCGTCTATCCAGGCGGTCACGTTGAAGCCGTCGGGCATCTTGACGATCCCGACCACGTAGTCCTTGTTGTGGGCGAAGCTGGCCGGCTTGACGTTTATAACAGTCCAGGTGACCAGCTCGCCCTCCCTCGACGCCTCTCTCCACTCCATGTCCGAGGACTTACACCTGGGGCAGTCGGCCTGCGGCGGGAAGTACTTAGCCCCGCACCTTCTGCATACGGTGTAGTAAAGCCGTTCCTGGGAGAGCCCCTCTACGAATTTGGCTATCCTGTTGACGGATAGCTGGAACCTCAGCCTCAGCTCTCTGACGTCCACCCAGATCAACGCGCCGGTCTTGGGGTCCCTATACACCGGGAGGCCGGTGGCGGCGACCAGCTGGTCCAGCTGCCTTATCTGCTCCGCCTCCGCTCTGTCCAGATATTCCCTGAGCTTCTCCACTACCGTGCTCATAGCGATAGCACGGTCACGAACGCGTAGTGGCCGGTCCCGCCTACGTTATGGGCCAACGCCATGCCCTTCCTTATCGGCGCTTGCCTGCCCCTCTCGACCTCCTGCCTCAACTGCCTCGTCAGCTCGGCTATCATGGCTACGCCGGTCGCGCCTATGGGGTGGCCCTTCGCCTTGAGGCCGCCGCTTAAGTTCACCGGTATCACGCCGCCGATATAGGTCTGCTTCTCTCTGGCGAGCTTGTAGCCCTCGCCCCTCTTGGCGAACCCCAAGTCCTCATACGCCATTATCTCGGCTATGGTGAAGCAGTCGTGTACCTCGGCCACGTCGAGATGCTTCACCGGCTCGCTGGGGTCTATCCCGGCCCTCCTGTAGGCCCTCTGGGCCGCAAGCCTCGCCGCCTCCAGCCCAGCGAAGTCCTCCCTCTTGCTGAGATTGCTGGTGCCGTTGGCGGCGCCGATGGCCTTTATCCACACGGGGGTGTCCGTGATCTTCTTGGCGACCTCCTCGCCGGCCAGTATGACCGCGGCCGAGCCGTCCGTTATGGGCGAGGAGTCGTAGAGCTTGAGGGGCCACGCCACGTACTTGGACTTGAGGCATTCCTCGACCGTTATGGGCTTCTGGAACTGGGCCTTGGGGTTGAGCGAGCCGTAGTAGTGGTTCTTGACGGCGACCTCGCAGAGGTCGGCCTCCGTGGCGCCGTACTTGTTCATATAGGCCGTGGCGTGGAGCGCGTAGTAGCCCGGGAAGGTCAGGCCGAAGTTCTCGAACTCCCAGAAGTAGTTCCCCGCCCGACCTATGAACTCCACCACCGTCGGCGTAGGCGACTCGTTCATCTTCTCCACGCCCATGGCCATGACTATATCGGCCTCGCCGCTGGCCACCATGTGGTACGCCGTCCTGACGGCCGAGGATCCGCTTGCGCAGGCGGCCTCCACCCTTATGCCGCTGCTGGGCGCCAGGCCGCAGTACTCCCCCACGACCACCGCGGGCAGAGGCTCGCTGGACCAGCCGCCCACGTTCCCGACCACGTACGCCTCCACGTCCTTCGCGTCGAGCCTAGCGTCGTCCAGGGCCTCCTTGACGGCCTCCCAGGCCAGCTCGGGCAGAGATACGTCCGGCCTGTAGCCGAACTTGGAGACCCCTACGCCGACTATTGCGACCCTCCTCATGTGACGAGCTTCGCCACCTCCTCCGGTATCTGGCCCTTCTCGCGGAGGAGGCGGATCAGCTGGCGGTAGGCGGTCAGGCGCTGGATGTTGTTGGCGCCTTCGTATATTTGGGTTATCTTGACGTCGCGGAGGAACCTCTCTATGCCCGTCTCGACGATCACGCCGACGCCGCCGTGCAGATTTATGGCCTCAGATATTATCTCCTCGGCGGCCTCGGTGGCGTAGAACTTGGCGAGCGACGCCACGAAGGTGAACTCCTTCCTGCCCTCGTCCGCCAGCTTCGCCGCGAGGTACGTGAGGAGCCTCGCCGACATGAGCTTGGCCGCCATGTCCATCAGCGAGAACTGTATGGCCTGGAAGTAGGCGACGGGCACGCCGAAGGCCTGCCTCTGGTGGACGTACTGGAACGCCTTCTCGAAGGCGCCTTGGGCCATGCCCACGGCTTGGGCCGCCACGCCTATTCTAGCCCTGTCGAAGGTCTCCATGGCGTAGATGAAGCCCATCCCCTCCTCGCCGACTCTGTTCTCGTCCGGAACCTCCACGTTCTCGAAGACCAGCTCGCAGGCGTTGTCGCCGTGGAGGCCCATCTTGTGGTAGCACTGCTCCACCTTGAAGCCGGGCGTGCCCTTCTCCACTATGAAGTACGTCAGACCGAGGTAGCGGGTCTTCCTATCGGGCGGCGGGTAGGTGCGGGCGAGGACTATGAAGTAGTCGGCCACGTCGGAGCTGCTTATGAAGGCCTTCCTGCCGTTGATCACCCACCTGTTGCCCCTCTTCTCGGCCTTGGTCTGGATGCCGGCCACGTCCGAGCCGCAACAGGGCTCGGTGACGGCGAAGGCGCCCAGCTTTTCGCCTCTGGCTATAGGCGGCACGTACTTCTGCCTCTGCTCCTCTGTGCCGAACAGCAGGATCGGCGTGAGGAACAGCTCGTTGGTGCCGAAGTACACGCTGAGGCCGGGGAGGACCCTGCAGAACTCCTCGCTCATTATGGCGGCCATCCGGTGGTCGCCGCCCTGTCCCCCGTACTTCTCCGGGATCCCTATTCCGTAGAAGCCCTGCTCTGCTATCTTCCTGATTATATCCAGCGGGGGCTGATCCCTCTCCTCTATCTCCATGGCCTTAGGCGCTATCTCCCTCTCCACGAATTCCCTCACGGCCTTTCTGAACATCTCGTGTTCAGGCGTCAACGCTATGGAGTAGTCGGTTATGGAGTCCAGCGGGAATACCATGGAGCGACCCCGAAGGCCGCTTTTAAAAGTTTGTTCCGTCGGGCGGCTAACTCAATTTTTAAAATGTTTAACGTAGGTATTGGGGTGGATTCCCAAGAGATATTCGAAAAATATATAAGGCCGCGGCCTTGGACAAAGAACTACGACGACGGCGTGCCGCCGGAGGTCGAGATAAGGCCGGAGCCCCTCTTCGCGTATCTGGACCGAGCCGCCGCGGCGTACGGCGACAGGCCGGCGTATATATACTTCGGGGGCAAGGTCAAATACGCGACTCTGGCGGACCACAGCGATAGGGTGGCCAAGGCGCTTAGAGAGGCCGGCGTCTCCAAGGGCGACGTGGTCGCCATATACATGCCGAACCACCCGGCCTACGCCGTCGCGTTCTACGCGGCGTTGAAGATAGGAGCGGCCGCGACGCCCATGAATCCGCTCTACACGCCCGGCGAGGTCGTCAGACAGGCCAGGGACTCCTCCGCGAAAGTCCTCTTCACGGCCGACGTGCTTTACGACAAGGCGATCAGGGCCGCCGAGGAGTACAGGTTCGAGAGGATCTACGTCGTCGAGATGACCGAGTACATGCCGACGTGGCTCAAGCCGCTGGCCAGGAGGCAGATAGGGCCGCCTAAGGTCAAATACGGCGGCGTCTTCCAGCGATATACGGACCTACTGCGCCACGAGCGGGAGGCCGGCAGGGCCTCGATAAGGCTTGAGGAGGACCTGGCCGCCTTGATGTATACAGGAGGGACCACCGGCGTCCCTAAGGGCGCCGAGATAACCCACGCCAACATATCGGCGAATTTACAGCAGCTGAAGCCCTTCTACGATATAGCCAGGAAGGCCAAGGGCATGCCGCCCGACAGGCCCATGGTGATCGTCGGGGTGCTCCCCTGGTACCACATATACGGCCAGATAACGGTTATGCACTACGCCATCTTCGACGGCCACACCGTGTTGGTCTATCCGAGGTTCGACATGCGGAGGATCCTCTCCGACGTGGCTAAATACAGAGCCTCGGTCTTCCACGGGGTGCCCACCATATACAACACCATGATACACAGCCCCGAGGCCCGCCGCCACGATCTGCGGAGCCTCGTCCTCTGCATATCCGGCTCGGCGCCCCTTCCCGTCGAGGTGGCCAAGAGGTTCGAGGAGCTGACCGGCGCCCCCCTGAGGGAGGGCTACGGGATGACGGAGACCGCCGTGGTGACGCACCTGAACCCTCTGTTCAACGGGAGGCACAAGCCCGGCTCCATCGGGCTGCCGATACCCAGCACCTACGCCGCAATAGCCCATCTCGACGAGCCGGAGCTACTTCCGCCGGGCGAGACGGGCGAGCTGGTCATATCCGGCCCCCAGGTCATGAAGGGCTACCACAACAACCCCCAGGAGAACTCCCAGGCGTTCTTCCCCTGCTGCGGCCTGCGGTGGCTGAGGACCGGCGACGTGGCCTACATGGACGAGGAGGGCTATTTCTATATAGTCGACAGGAAGAAGGACATGATAAAGTACAAGGGCTACAGCGTCTTCTCCAGAGAAATAGAGGAGGTGCTGTACCAACATCCATGCGTCAAGGAGGCCGCCGTGATCGGCGTGCCGGACCCCGACGCGGGGGAGATACCCAAGGCCTACATAGTGCTGAAGGACGAGTGCAAGGGCAAGGTCTCGGCAGGCGACATCGTCAGATGGGCCTCCGAGAGGCTTGCGCCATATAAGCGCCCCAGGCTCGTGGAGTTCAGAGACGATCTGCCCAAGACGGCCGTAGGCAAAGTGTTGAAGAAGGTTCTGAGGGAGGAGGCTACAAGGAGGGCATGATGGAGCTCGGGAGCCTCAAGGCGAGCGACGTAGGCCTGGGCGCCTGGCAGGCAGGGGGCAGGGCGTGGACGGTGGACCGGGCTGAGCTCCTCAAGGCCTACAGAAGGGCCTTCGAGCTCGGCATAAACTTCGTCGATACGGCCGAGATATATGGATGGGGCGAGTCCGAGAGGCTGGTGGGGGAGGCGATACGCGGCTACGACGTCATAGTGGCCACCAAGGTGGCGGGCTTCCACTGGGGCTCGGTCGAGAAGTCCGCCAGGGCGAGCCTGGCGCGGCTCGGCCGTATAGACCTCCTCCAGCTGCACTGGCCGCCGCCTGTATATGCGCCTCTATGCAGAGCCGTCAGAGACCTCGAGCGTCTGAAGGAGGCGGGGCTTGTGTCCGAGATAGGCGTCAGCAACTTCGATGCGCGGCTGCTCCGCCGCGCCGCCGAGTGCCTAAAACGCCATGAGATAGTTTCGGACCAGGTGGAGTACAACCCCTTCAACAGATCGGCGGACGCCGACGAGTTCAGGAAGGCCCTAGGCGAGCTTGGGGTGAAGATAATAGCGTGGTCGCCTCTAGCCAAGGGCGCGGCTCTGGGCAAGTGGGGGCCCGACAGGGCCAGGAGGATGGATCCCTCGTTCAAAAAGGCCTCGACCGAGGCCGGGCGGAGGGTCGTGGAGGCCGTGAGGTCGGTGGCGCAGAGGAGAGGCGCGTCGCCCGCCGCGGTGGTCCTCGCGTGGCTTAAGCACAGGGGGGCCCTGCCCATACCCGGCGTGAAGAACGCGGCCCAGGCCGAGGACGCCGCAGGCGCGCTGCGGCTTCAACTGCCCGAGGAGGACCTCAGGCTTCTGGACGAGGCCACCGCGCCTTTCATCGCAGGCGGCGTAGGCATGGGCGGGATTAGGTACGTCCCGGGATTCCTCCAGGAGCTCGCGCTGAGGCTCTCCCCCCTATAACTTAAAAGGAAGGCCCGTCCTCTCTATTATGGCCTACAAATACAATCTAACGTTGAATAATTTGTTGAGATATATAAACTATGTATTTAGCGATGTACAGATAGTGCATAGGCCTCCACACGGCGCCGATAGGCGGTCGACATACGGGGAGGAGTATCGACGCATCCTGAGGCTGGCCGACGGCTTGAGGCGGCTGGGGATAGGGCCCGGAGACCGCGTCGCCACCCTCGACTGGAACACCATATGGCACTGGGACCTCTACTGGGCCGTGCCCGGCATAGGCGCCGCGCTACATACGGTCAACGTGCGCCTGGCGCCCGAGGACATAGCCTATACGGTGAACCAAGCGGGCGACAAGGCCCTCATATATCACAGGGACTTCGCCCCGCTGGTCGACAAGCTGAGGCCCCACCTCAAGTCGGTTCGGCTGTACGTCCAGATATCCGACGGCATGGGGGCCGTGGGGAAGGATCCCGAGATAGAGGACGTGATAAAGTCCGGCGAAGAGCGGGAATTGCCCGAGCTGGACGAGAACGCGGTCGCGACGGTTCTATACACGTCGGGCACCACCGGGAGGCCCAAGGGGGCTTATTTCACCCACAGGCAACTGGTGCTCCACACCTTCAGCGTCGCGCTGGCTGCCGTCGGCTACAGAGGCTTGGCCAGAAACGACTGCGCCGGCATAGACGGGAAGCCCTGCACGGCCCTCTACCTCGTCCCCATGTTCCACGTCCACGCCTGGGGCCTTCCTTGGGTCTACGCCCTCATGGGCTGGAGGCAGGTCATGCCGGGGAGGTTCGACTACGGCCACATACTGAGGCTAATCGTCGAGGAGGAGGTGAAGGCCATGGCGGGAGTGCCCACGATACTCTACATGCTCGTGACCCATCCGGATCTGCCTAAATACGTGGAGGGGATAAGGCGGCTTGCGCCAATATATATAGTCGGCGGCGCCGCGTTGCCCAAGGAGCTCGCCAAGAAGGCGGCGGACGCCGGCTTCGTGCCTAGGGTAGGCTACGGCATGACCGAGACGGCGCCCGTCGTGTCCCTCGGCTTCTTCAAGCCCACCGAGAGGCTGCCGGAGGATCTCGACAGGGCCTACGACTTGATAGTCATGACGGGTCTCCCCAACCCGCTGGCCGAGTTCGCGGTGGTGGACGAGAACGACAGGCCGGTGCCGAGGGACTGCAAGACGGCGGGCGAGCTGGCCCTGAGGGCGCCCTGGATAACTCCGGAGTACATGGGCGACCCCGAGAAGACCAAGGTGGCTTGGCGCAACGGGTGGTTCCACACCGGCGACGCCGCCGTCTGGTGCCCCGACGGCAGGATAAAGATAGTGGACAGGCTGAAGGACGTCATAAAGTCCGGCGGCGAGTGGATCTCGTCGCTACAGCTGGAGGACCTCATCATGACGCATCCGGCCGTAGGCATAGCGGCGGTTGTGGGGCTGCCCCACGAGAAGTGGGGCGAGAGGCCGGTCGCCTTTGTGGTGCCGAAGCCCGGCGCGTCGGTCGGCCCCGACGAGATAGTTGCCCACCTGCAGAGGTTCGTCGACGCCGGCAAGATACCCAAGTGGTGGCTACCGGACAAGGTCGTGGTCGTCTCCGATCTGCCGATGACGGGCACCGGCAAGATAGACAAGAAAGTACTGAGAGATAAATATAGAGATCTACTAAGGCAATAACTTTTTTAGGTCGACCTCCAGCTAGCCCCCAGCGTCTTGGGGCAGCCGTCTGCGGAATGCGTCGTCAGTCGGGACGGCCGTCGGAAATCCTGGCCCGAAGGTCGGCGTCGGGCGGGCCGCAACGGCGATTAAAGACGCCGGGGTTTGTGGCCACTATGGGGAGTAACTAAATAGTGATATATATTTCTATTTAGCCAATAGACGTAGTTCTTCTTTAAAAACAGGTCCCCCGCCCTAGCCATGGCTAAAAAGGCGGCTGTCATAGGGGCCGGCACCATGGGCCACGGAATAGCCGAGCTCTTCGCCATAGCTGGCTACGAGGTGAGCCTCGTCGACGTCGCCGAGGATTTCCTGAAGAGGGCCCTCCAAAACATCGAGTGGTCCCTCAAGAAATTCGCCGAGAAGGGCCAGCTGAAGGAGGACGTCCAGACCGTGATGGGCAGAATAAAGCCGGTGGTCAACGACGTCTGCAGGGCGGTTGAAGGCGCCGAGATAATGGTCGAGGCGGTCATAGAGGAGATAGAGACCAAGAGGAAGGTCTTCGCGGAGGCCGACCGATGCGCCCCGCCCAACGCCGTACTGGCCACAAACACGTCCAGCCTCCCCATAACCGAGATATCGGAGGCGGTCAAGCCCGAGAGGAGGCCTCTCGTCGTCGGCATGCATTTCTTCAACCCGCCGCCGTTGATGCCGCTGGTGGAGATAATCAAGGGCAGATACACCAGCGACGAGGCCGTCAAGAGGGTCGCCGAGTATGCGGCCCAGCTGGGCAAACAGACCGTCGTGGTGAACAAGGACGTGCCCGGCTTCATAGTCAACAGAATTCTGGCAAGGGTCAACGACGCGGCTTGCTGGATGGCGGCGAGAGGCGAGGCCGACATAGTGGCCGTCGACTCCGCTCTGAGATACCGCGCGGGGCTCCCCATGGGCGCCTTCCTCCTCATGGACTACACCGGAATAGACGTCATCTGCTTCATAGGGGACGCCATGGCTAAACGCGGCTTCAAGACCCATCCCTGTCCCTTGATCGTGGAGAAATGCCAACAGAGGAAATACGGCGTGAAGACCGGCGAGGGCTTCTACAAATACCCGGCGCCGGGCAGGTTCCAGTGGCCCGACATACCCAAGGAGCCCGGCGAGAAGCTGGACATAACGGCGCTGCTTGCGCCGGCTGTGAACGAGGCCGCCTATCTGGTCAGAGAGGGCATAGCGACTAGGGAGGACGTGGATAAGGCCGTGAAGCTCGGCCTCAATTGGCCTAAGGGCCCGCTGGAGCTCGCCGACGAGCTCGGCCTAGACGCGGTAGTTAAGGCGCTGGAGGCTTGGAGGAACAAGACGGGCTTCGAGGAGTTCGCGCCGGATCCGCTCCTGGTGCAGATGGTCCAGTCTGGGAAGCTCGGGAGGAAGTCGGGGGAGGGCTTCTATACATATGTAAAGGCTGAGGAGAGGAGGCTAGAGACCTTGATAATCCGCTACGAGCCGCCCATAGCTTGGATAATACTGAACAGGCCCGAGCGCCTCAACGCCATAAACGCCAAGATGGTCGAGGAGCTGTCGTCAGCACTCGACGAGATCTCCAAGCTGGACTTCGATAAGGTCAGGGCCGTGGTGATAACCGGCGTGGGCAGAGCCTTCTCAGCCGGCGCCGACATCACCGGCTTCGTCGGCACGACGCCGCATCTGGCCTACAAGCTGTCCAGAGGGCTCCACGAGCTGACCGAGAAGATGGAGAAGCTCGACAGGCCTGTCATATGCGCCCTTAACGGCTACACGCTCGGCGGCGGCCTGGAGCTGGCGCTGGCCTGCGACCTGAGGATAGCCTCGGAGACCGCCGTACTGGGGCAACCCGAGGTCAATATCGGCTTGTTCCCAGGCGGCGGAGGGACGCAGCGGCTCACCAGGCTGGTCGGGCTGGCCCGGGCCAAGGAGATCATATTCACGGGCGACAACATATCGGCCAGAGACGCGGAGAGGATGGGCTTGGTCAACAAGGTCGTGCCGCCGGAGAGGCTGGAGCAGGAGGCCAGGGCCCTCGCGTTGAAGCTGGCGGAGAAGCCGCCCATAGCGCTCGCGATGGCTAAATACGCCGTCAACTACGGCTACGAGGCGCCGCTGTGGGCCGCGCTGGATCTGGAGGCCGCCCATTTCGGCGTCGTCTTCTCCACCGAGGATCTGTTCGAGGGGGTGAGCGCATTCCTGCAGAAGAGAAAGCCGCAGTACAAGGGGAGATGAGCCTCAGAGGCGTCTATATAGTCGACTTCCGGCGCGTCCCCTTCAGCAGGCTCACCAGGAAGGAGCCGCAGAAGGATATCTACTACGACAAGAGGCCGGAGGAGGTAGCCGCCATAGTGGTCAGAGATATCGTGGAGAGGAACGGGATAAGGCCCGAGGACGTGGACGACCTCATAACCGGCATGGCCCTCCAGACCGGCGAGGGCTTCCTCTACGGCGGGAGGCACGTGGTGTTCGCCGCCAAGCTGCCGGTGACCGTGCCCGCGGCGGCGGTCGACCGCCAGTGCGCCTCCTCGATAACCTCCGTCGTCATGGGCGCCAACGAGATAGCCACCGGCATGGCCGACGTGGTGATAGCGGGAGGCGTCGAGCATATGTCGAGAGTGCCCATGTACGACAACCCCCATATAGTCCTCAACCCCAAGTTCTTCGCCGACGAGTACGCCTTCTACGAGCTGAACGTGGGGTACGTCATGGGGCTAACCGCCGAGAGGCTCGCCGAGGAGGCTAAGATCGGCAGAGAGGAGATGGACAGGTGGAGCTTGAGGAGCCACCAGCTGGCCTACAGGGCCCAGCAAGAGGGGTACTTCAGGGGCGAGATAATCCCAGTCGAAGCGGAGCAGGAGGGGAGGAAGGTCGTCGTGGATAGAGACATGTCGGTGAGACCCGACACCAGCCTCGAGAAGCTGGCCCAGCTACCCCCTGCCTTCAGAGCCGACGGAGTGATCACCGCGGGCAACTCGTCGCCGCTCAACACAGGCGCGTCCTACGTCCTCCTCATGTCGGAAAGGGCCGTGAAGAGGTACGGCCTCCAGCCCATGGCGAGGCTGGTCAGCTACGGATTCGCCGGAGTTCCGCCGGCGGTTATGGGCAAAGGCCCTGTCCCCGCCTCCAGGAAGGCGCTCGAGAAGGCCGGGCTTACCGTGAGGGATATAGACCTCTGGGAGATAAACGAGGCCTTCGCCGTGGTGACGCTCTACGCCATAAAGGAGCTCGGGATAGAGGAGGACAGAGTCAACAGGCGGGGAGGCGCCATAGCCATCGGGCACCCTCTGGGCGCCACCGGCGCGAGGATAATAGGCACGCTTGCGAGGCAGTTGCAGCTGGAGGGCAAGGACAGAGGGGTCGCGACGCTCTGCGTTGGCGGAGGCCAGGGAGCCGCAGTGGTCATCGAGAGGGTCTGACCTCCTCCCCGCCCTAAAGGGTTCCCCCTGGGCGGTTCACAGGCGCCCTCGCCCCGCCTTCATAGGCCCCTCGGGCGGGGGTCATGGAGGCGGCCCGGGCCAGCACCGCGGGCCATTTGTCGCCGGCCTTCAGTGCCCTGAGCGAAATCCACACGGCGTACACGACGGGCCATGGGATTTTCACAAGCGGCGTCTTCCTCTTCGTAAGCCCCTCTGGCACCAGCTCTTCTCTCTCCAGCTTCATCCCCCTCAGGCTTCTCCACCACACGCCCCTGGTTACGCCCTCTGGCGTAATCTTCCACAACATGTTCAACACCGCCGCC
>Ga0081473_125060_pt1 | contig 14621 bp, 17 predicted proteins | sample CisSprmetagenome_FD_70977 | JGI IMG/M metagenome (GOLD analysis project Ga0081473, IMG submission 70977) | Hypoxic/sulfidic aquatic microbial communities from Cistern Spring, Yellowstone National Park, USA v2 (version 2) | ecosystem: Environmental > Aquatic > Thermal springs > Hot (42-90C) >... | reverse complement strand
TTGACGCCAGGACAGGGAAGCTATACACAATATTCTGCATACTATACGGCGTAGGCATGATAATTAACTCACTAATTTAACGGCAAAGAAGGAAAAGTTAAATATGACATAATGATTATTACAATAGGGCCCGTAGCTCAGCCAGGTAGAGCGGCGGCCTCCGGAGCCGTAGGACGTGGGTTCAAATCCCACCGGGCCCGCTAACTCCTTGTTTAGCCTTTCCTCACAGTGTTACAGCTAAATATGTAGCCGTTCGTTGAATCTATTGAAAATTGCCTTTTTCCTTCTGTTTTTATAAGGTATGTAATATGAATATATGAGAAAAATTAAGCTTATTTATTTATCTTTATAAATATGTTTTCTTTAACATTCTGTTTTGGTTCTAGATTGATATTGAAGAGTGATTGAACAAAAAGCTTATATAAAACTGAAAGAAATAATACTCACCATGATGGTTAATACCAGGATAAAGTATGTATTTACAATAATGATTACGATTATAGTTTTCATACTTAGCTCGGTTGTGCTTGGTCAAGGTTATACGCAGGTGATTTTGAATTTACAGAGTTGGCAGCAGTACTTCGGAATACCTCACGTGTACCAAGGCGATCAGATGGGTTATCCAACTAACCAATGGCCGTGGTATTATGGGCCATTAACCATAAGCCAATATTGGAGCTCGGCGAGTGTAAACCAACCCGTGCTGGAGCTGGTGTCGTCCCAACAGCATTCAGCTGGTGCCATGTTTTGGCGGGAATATTACAATGGTAGTTCTCCTGTAACGGTAACACTAATCGGCGTATACACCCAATACTCATTTCCAGGGCCATCCGATGGCTTCATGATTTACCTATTCTTAACACCGACAATGTGGAACATAAACCCTAGCTACAATTACTCAATACCTTACTACTCCACCGCACGTGAGAATTTCTTGCCAGTGGCGGGTGATGTCATAATGCCCCAGAGCTCTAGTGAATACATTATCGTTCAGTGGGATCCATGGTGGCAGTTTGGGAATAGAACCAATGGTGCTACTGGTCAGTGGAATGTTTGGTTAGTTAGTAATCCGGATGGCTCCTTGGTAACCATTTATCCAACCCCCTCACCCAACCTTGGTTGGCCATACGCTGGTTGGGATGGTATTGGCAATGGTGCATTTCAGCCAAGGCCTGACGATTATGTACGCATAATAGTCATTTACGACCCAGTAACAGATACACTCAACGGCTACGCTTACGATATGAGTACAGGACAGTCGTCAAGTTTTGCATTAAACCTAAATGGGTACTACGAACCACCAAGGAGCGGTTATTACGTATTTGGTGTTGGTTCAGGAACAGGCAACAACTATGCTAACTGGGGCCTTGTGTTCGTAGCCACCCAGGGTTTAGCGACCGTATTCTCATCATCAATACCGTACATCACGTTATACCTAGTCATTGTAGTAGTTATAGTAACTTCGGTAATAGTGTCTGTCATGGTTATTAGAAGGCGGAGACACTAGTAGTAAATACCCAACACCACTAGGAAGGTAATTATTGACCGTGCTCTTGTGTATATCCTAATGAGGACTTATTCGTTAAGTTGTGTAAATCTTCGCAATTTACATGATACTTTAGGATATTCTTGAGTAACTATTCAAGGTCAAGCCTTATTGATGCCATGATAATAATAGTCAAATTTTAAATAGCTAAAGAACTATTTTTACCCTTAGCGTATTTAGATTTATTGTGTCATCACTAATTACGACGTTCCCTATCCTCGGTCACCTATATAATTCCTAGCTGCTTCAATTGATTAATGCATGGGTGGTCAGGTTATCTCTTTCTCCTGAGTAGTTCGTAGTCCTCCTCCCTAATTGATATTATCGAGAATTGCACGTGATCCTGCCAACCACTCTCCCGCCTTCGCCTTATTGGTTATGAATAGTAAGTCATTGAACACATGATCCACATTAACAGCACCAACAGGATTGTTGGGTGCCTTGTCGAATTCAATAATCACCGTGAATCACGTGGAGGATCCCATTCATTAACTGCTGGGTGGTTGGGATTGGAAGTACCTGGTGACTTAATCATGAATGGGCCAATAAACGTTAAACCACAGCTTTGTAGGGAAATTGCTTGCTTTTGCTTTCTTTGTGACCTTACATAAAAGAAGAATAGGTTACTTGATTCTCATTAAAGCAAAGCGTGAATTGCATGGTTACGCATTGAACCTTTGTAACTAAACCCGAAAATCTCTATACCTGCCTTGAATACTGGGTTTTCGGTGTTGAACCGAGCAAATACGATCATGTAGCCCAAAAGCTGATTCAGTCCAATGTTTTTATAAATGCTATTAATTAAATTCAATCTTTCAATGCTAATTGCGCAAATGCCTGTTTTATGCTACATTTAATTTAATAACGTTAAAAGTATGGAAGTCGTACGTAATGCGGTTTGCATTAACGAGATGGTAGGTTTAATTTTTAAGGCGCTTATAATAAGTCTATTTGTATGGGTAACACGATTCAGCCCCAGGCTAGGCTTAGGAGGGCTTTGACACTGACTGACTATTTCATGCTTCCCCTTACTGGTATGGTTGGTAGTGGTTGGTTGTTTGCCGCATTAGGCGCCTCTGGTGCTATGGGTCCTGCGGCGATTTTATCATGGATAATAGCCGGCGTACTATTCATATTCATGGTTTTCCCCTTCGCCGAGCTGGGTGGCTTATTCCCATTTAGTGGCTCCCTGGCTAGGTATAACCACTACAGTCACGGTACAATCAGTAATTACCTACTTGCCTGGGCATATGCCCTGGGTGCCATCACCACGGTGTCTGTGGAGGCAGTCGCAATTGTGGAGTACGCAAGCTATTATGTGCCCGAGTTTTGGAACTCCACACTCAATGTATTAACACCGTTGGGTCTATTTACCGCGGCTACATTGATATTGTTGTTCTTCGTCATTCAATTAATTGGTGTTAATATCTTTGGTTGGTTCAATAGGTTCATAACCGCCTGGAAGATATTGATACCGGGACTCACAATAATACTCCTCATAGCCCTATACTTCCACCCGGACCACGTCGTTGGTAAATTACCCGGCGGCTTTGCACCATACGGTTATCCAGCAATCTTTGCCGGCATGATAACGTCAGGCATAGTATGGGCTTACCAAGGCTTTAGACAGGGGCTTGAGTACGCTGGTGAGGGTAAGAATCCGCAGAGGGATGTGCCGCTGGGTACAATATTGGCGTTCATCACGACAATAATACTGTACGTCTTACTCGAGATTGCATTCATAGGTGCCATTAATTGGAAGGCCGCAGGCGTCTCGCCAGGTGATTGGCAAGCCCTCGCCTCGAGTGATTGGGCGGCGCACCCATTTGTTAGTGAGGCTATGGCTACGGGTATACCAATACTCATGGGATGGGCCATATTTTTGCTCGTCGATGCCATCATATCTCCGGCCGGTACATTGGCTGTCTACGTTGGCACTAGTGGTAGGAATTTGTATGGTATGTCTAGGGTTGGTTACATACCCAGGTTACTCTCTCAAATACATAGGAGGTTCCAAACACCCTGGGTTGCGCTTTTGGTGGCTACCGTAATCGGTATAGCATTCATGGCGCCATTTCCGACGTGGTATGCAATAATGTCCTACTCAACGGTCATGACGATTTATGGGTATCTACAGGTTGGTATATCCAACCACGTACTTAGGAGGGTCGCCCCAGACCTGAATAGGCCGTTTAAGACGCCAGCTTGGTACATATTCTACCCAGTAAGCTTCATCGTAGCCTCGCTACTAATTTACTGGTCTAGTTGGTCGTACGTAAACGCCATAATAGCCGGCGTAATACTCGGGTTCCCACTATTACTACTCGGCCCATACAGGTCGGAGATAAGGCTCACGCAGGGTGCAGCCGTAATCTTTGCAGTGGCTTACTGGATAGCAACCGCTCTGGTAATTGCCGGTTGGTACCTGGGCTGGTTCTCAGTTCTAGGTCCATTACCATCCTTCGCAATCTACTGGACACTAATCACGTTAATACAGGTACTAAGCCTATTGTACGTATGGCTTAAGTCGAGACATCCAGACGCCAAGGCAGCCTTTTGGATACCCATATTCAACGTATTCCTCGGCACAATCTCATACATAGGATCATTGGGCCCACTATCAACACCAATAATCCCATACCCATGGGACTACATAGTATTCGCAATACTAAGCCTAGCCGCATACTTCATAGCCGTACAACTAGGCTACGAAACAAAGGACCTAAAAGAAATAAAGCAAAAAGGATTACCAATAGAGTGATGACGATAAATAAAATAAATAGCCATTAAAATATATAAAATATTTAATTCGTAGCCTATGTCATATTCATGATAGCTCTAACAGTTGGATTAACGCTTTATGTGGCGTCCACAGCCAAGGATCATGAGAATGCGATGAAGCATGTGAGGGCTGGTTGGTGGGTTGTGGCGACGATATTCTCGGCATTCGTATTATCGTTCCTAGGCTCCTTCAGTGTTTTTGAGACGCCGATAATACCGTTCCCATGGGATACAGTAGTTGCTGCCCTTGTGGCGCTTGGGCTTTATCTGTATGGTTCATATAGTGGGATACTTACTGAGGATCTGGTTGTTGCATTAAGGGAGATGGGTGGTGTTTAATATACCATAAAAATAGTAATTAAAACATTTATTAAAATACGATCACATATGTCAGAATTCTGACATAAAAGTAAATAAATTAAGCCTTATTAGTCTAGTCCGTGTTAGGCAAATACTCTACGTTTCCACCGACAGATCCTGGGTTTGAGGATCCGCCAAGGCTTAGTAACTATGATGTTATAGTAATTGGTGGAGGTGGCGGTGGCTATCATGGCGCTTTCGAACTTAGTAAGGGTGGTTACAGGGTCTTGTTAATTGATGATAAGGGTAATCTTGGCGGTAACTGCCTATACGAGGGTTGTATACCCTCTAAATCCGTATCAATTGCTATCTACCTGATGGAGAAGCTTAGAAACATACTGAATAGTGTTGGTAATACGGATATAAACAAGGTCAAGATCCTCTGGGAAAACGCGATTGATCATAAGGATAACGTGCAGTACATACGATATCTGCAGCATATAAGGGAGATTAAGGAACATGAGAACGTGGATTTCGTGAAAGGCATTGCGAGGATTGTCGATAACCATAGGGTTGTTGTGGAGGCTATCGATGGATCATGGAGGAGGGAGGTGGAGGGTAAGTACCTGCTCGTCGCCACGGGATCAACGGCGATAAGAATACCAGTACCTGGTGCCGAATTAGCCATAGGTAGTGAGGAGCTTTTTGGTTATAAAACGAAATATAGAAAGGTACCGGATAACGTTGTTGTGATTGGCGGCGGCTACATAGGTGTTGAGGTCGCCTCAGCCCTATCCAGCCTGGGTGTTAAGGTTACCATAGTTGAGATGCTACCAAGAATATTGAGTGGTTGGGACCAGGACATTGTTTCGCAGATTGAGGAAAGGCTTAGGAGCAAGGGAGTTGAAATACTCACGAACTCCAGGGTGGTTGGTATTAAGGAGGAGGCTGGGCAGAAGGTTGTTGAGTACGAGAGAAAGGATGGTAGTAAAGGGTCTGTGGCTGGTTCTGAGGTCATAATGGCTGTTGGTAGGAAGCCCTACGTGGAGGGATTGGACACGTTGGGTATCGTGGATAAGGGGCACGTTGAGGTTGATAGCTCAATGAGGACCAAGGTACCCAACGTGTACGCAGCAGGCGACGTCATTGGTAAGTACATGCTCTACCACTCAGCGGTTAAGGAGTCCGTTATTGCCGCCTGGAACATAATGCACGGCAAACCAATATATGAGATCAACTTCAATGCAATACCAATGACCATATTTACCGAACCAGAGGCCGCAATGGTTGGGTTGAGCGAGGATGCCGCTAAGGCTAGGGGTATAAACTACGTCACCGTCCAATACCCACTGGCTGATGACTCCTACGCCCAAATAATCGGTGTTAGGGACGGTTGGGTCAAGTTGGTAATTGAGAAGGAAAGCCAGAGAATAATCGGTGGTGTTGTTTATGGTGAGGCTGCCTCAATGATAATCAACGAGATAGCCCTAGCGGTGGCCGTTAATGCCAGGGTGAAGGACTTGGCATTACTGCCCCATGCTCACCCAACGATATTTGAATCAATAGATAGGGCTGCAATTAGGTTCTCGCTGTAGCTCCAACATATTCAACGCTCCTCAAAAGCATTACTCTAATAATGACCACTTTAAGGCGTTTGCGGCCAATGGGTAATGAGCAATAACACTTTTATAATTATAAATGCATTTTTGTGAGGATTTCTGAGGCACCGTGGTCCTCAATTGAGGACATTTATAACTCAATAGTTAATCATCCATTTATGAAGGGTCTTGCTGATGGTAGCCCTGATATAGAGAAGTTTAGGTTCTACATTGTCCAGGATCACATGTATCTGGACGGGTTTATTAGAGCGTTGGCTATGAATATCTGTTTTGAGACCCGGCTTACAGACTGGAGAGTTGGACCTAGTCCCTCCTCACCTTAAGTTATTATCTAAGTCACTATTCTCTATTGCCTAATAATAATGGTAGGGATTATTCGAAGGATTCTCTACCATGATCACTGTCCCAATGGTGCTTTCGTGATCGTTACAGCGACGATCATCTAAATGGTTAAGCTATGTGGGTATTAATATCGAGAAAGTGGTGAGTGCTTTATTAGTGAATTGGGAATTGCTTATTCATTAATTAGAAATAGCGCGTTCGGTACTTAATTAGGCATGAGTATCCACCGCAATGAGCTCGGGTAGGGTTTGGAAATGCTATAGGTGTGGTAAGGATGTAGTACCTGGAATGAGATTCACTTTCACGAGGAATGGCGCAATACATTGGGAGTGCTTCAGGCTCAACGTTAGTGAGGCGTTTAAGGGTTCCATACCTGAGGATGTCAATGTGCTAATGGAGCTTATGGATTACCTGAACGAGGGCATTGTAAGGCTTAGGGAGTTGGAGATGAGGGCTTTAAGTGATGGTGTTAGGGAGGGCATTATAAACCGTAGGAAAATACTGGAAGGTGAAGCTGCCAGGGTCATGAAGGATCTGGAGAGCTTATTGGGTAGTTATGGCATTAAGTACTAATGTTCGTGGGCGCATGCGATATTAAATTATAGTAGTGGGAACGTTTAAATTCCAGATAATTACTGATTTATCCGTGAGTGTGGAGTCCTACAGTAGGATTAGGAGTGTTTATGCCAAATTGAATAACATGTTCTTTAAGTACGAGGATGAGGTCGTAGGAACACTAATGGCCACCCTATCCAGGGAGAACTACCTACTCATTGGACCTCCAGGGACTGCGAAGACCACGCTTGTGTATGCCTTATCGAAGCTCTTGAACGCTAGGTGGTTCTATAGGCAGTTGACGAAGTTCACGGACCTTGAGGAGATATTGGGGCCCATAAACATAGCCAAGCTTCTTGATGGTAAGATTGAGAGGATATACGCAAACTCCATAGTAGAGAGTGAGTTTGCGCTATTGGATGAGATATTCAATGCATCCAGCGCAATACTCAACACACTACTATCAATACTCAACGAGAGGGTAGTCTATGACGGTGAGAAGGTGGTCCCCGTCAAGACCTGGACCGTGTTTGGCGCAAGCAATAGGATCCCAGATGAGGAGGAGTTGCAGGCGCTTTATGATAGGTTTCCAATCAGGGTATTCACGGAGTGGGTTAGTCCCGATGATACTGAGCCATTGATTGTTAAGGGTTGGGAGTTGAGGATGGATTTGGAGAGGATTGAGCCGTTGGCTACGATGGATGACGTCCAGGTTGTCAATAAGGTGATCACGCAGTACGTCTATGATCACATAAAGGACATATCTAAGGTCATCAGTCCAATAATCTCGAACTATGTGGAGCACATACCAATTAGTAATAGGACTAGGGTTAAGGTGCCCATGTACGTAACCACATACCTACTGCTTCACGGTATTGATATAGGCAGGACAGAATTAACACCAGCATTGCTCAGGGTCGGGACAATAAAGGTCCTCAAGTACCTAGTTAGCAATAAGGACCAGTTAAGTGAGTACAACTCCTTCGCCACGGTCCACATGCCAGAGGACCTCCTAAGATTAAGCGAATTACTAAGCGAGGCAAAGGCGCTCATAAACAATGAGGTTTATGATGAAGCTAGGCAGAGAATAAACGATGCCAGGGAACTACTTAATCAAATAAGGAGTAAGTGGGATAATGTGATGGTTAGGCTGTACACGGAGGAGATAAACGAGATGGAGGAATTATTGAAGAGACTTGAGGAGGCATTAAACATTGGAAGAAGATAAATGTAGCAACTCACGGGATAATCTAATCACTAATTCGAACAGCTTAGGCGGTGCGTTGTAAAGCCTCATGTCAGTAATCACATCGCTGATCAATTCCGGAATACCCTCAACATTTACATCCGAACCACTAAGACTTTGAACCTCATATAGAAGAATTCTCAGGTAGAGGTATGAGATAACCAGGAACCTGGTCCTAAAGTCATCACCAGCATCGGGAGGGCATTTAAGTGGCTTTACATCATCACATAGTGGCTCGATAGCGAGTCCAAGATCACGAACATAATTCATCAAAAGTTCTGGGTTCCTAACCATGGACCAAAACACCTCACGAACATTAACCATACAAAATCACGGAAGCGGCTTTTCCCTCATAAGCCTAATCGCATCATCCATAGTGAAAACGCGTCCACGCCAATTAATACTGCTGGTGAATGCGGTCTTCATAATGGCTAGCCAGGAGAAGTAGACGTTGATTATAGAAGCTAAGGCAAGTAGTATTGCATATTGTTTCGTAATCTCTTCATGATAGAAGCCACCCAGTTTCCTAATCTCATTAATCCTAATGTAATCCTTAACAACACCCAATAGGTAGGGGGTTACACCAAGGATTAATAGGTATGGATTGATTATTGACAGCGCTATCGCTATAGGTAGTGTGATCACGTATAGGGTATACGATGTGGCATAGAGCATGAAGCCCCTAAACCCATAAACCCTAACGTACCACAACTGCCTAACGGCCCAGGAAAAGGCGTCACGTAGACCTACATCCTCAAGCGTCAACACCAGGGACTCTGGAACGAAGGCTATGCCAAGACCCTCCCTATGTACGAAATGGGTAATTACATAATCATCACTCAGGTAGTTGGGCAGGTAATCACGGATAAACCACTTATCAATCAACCATCTCCACACGGCTGAGGAACCACCCCAAGTAAACCTAGCCACAGGATTTTGCATTGCGGTGATACCAATCATGTTAAAACTAGCCCTTAATAAGGATCCTAAGCCAAGGCGCCTAAGTGGTAAGTAGAATCTGTATGTTGTTGATGCACCAACCCCCTTCATCACTAACCAACCCACTAAATTCCTGAGCCATTGCCTATGAACACGCGCATCACTATCAACGAAAACCACAACATCACCAACAACCCTCCCCAAACCATACGCCAAGGCCTCACCCTTACTACGACCACCCCTATTAATCAAAACCTCAGCATCAACACCAGAACCCTTGAGTAACTCGGTTATTACACCGTATGCCGGGTCATCCTCACTATCAAGGACGAATACGTACTTCCTAGGGCCAGGATAATCCTGGTCAAGCACACTAGCCACATTATTCCTCAAATCCTGGTCCAAACCCCTCACGGGCATTATAACGGTCACACTCGGTAGGGGATTCCTTAGAGGAAACCCATTACTCGACCTACCCCTCCAAAACCTAACCTCGAAAATCAATGATAACATAGAGGACAATATGGCGGCAATGAGGATAAGTATTCCAAAGATGAGTAGTGCATAAATTAGTAAATTCATGGGATTTGATGGGAGAAGCCGTATTTTAAAGTTGACCTACTTACCAAGCAACGCCCTAACAACAGCCGCAAAATCCTCCTCACCCAAACCAAGCCTCTCAGCAATCCTATAGAACTGAAGGGCTAGGGATGCCATCGGTATCGGTATGCCCCTCATTGAAGCCTCCCTCATCACTATATCCAGGTCCTTACGCATATGCTTTAAGGCAAACTGAACGGAAAAATCACCACTAAGTATCTTCGGAACCTTCAACTCAGAGGTTGGTGACCTGGCACTCGATAACCTGGTCAAAACATCAATAATTACAGAATCACTCAAACCAAACTCCCTACCTAAATTAATGACCTCAGCCAGGGCAACAACGTAAGAACCGAGAAGGGCATTATTTATCAACTTCGCATAAAGCCCATAACCATTAGGACCAATGTGAATTATCGTCTTAGCCGTATGCTGAAGAACATCCCTAGCCCTATTGAAAGCCTCCTCAGAACCACCAACCAAAACAACCAACTCCCTCCTCTCAACAGCCACGGAGGTCCCAATGACCTCTTTTTCCATCTTTATGCATAGGTGAAGTCTTAAAAATAATCAAGAGTGGCGGAGTGGTCCTCATAATGTTTTTGTACTAACTTATACCAGATTCTAACGTTCTTATCATAGCTTCCTTTGGTACATAAAGCCCCTCGGTATTATCATTAATAGGTATACTTTCATTAATAGGCTGCACGTCGAATCTTTGGTAGTAATTATTAAGGGTAGTAAAGTATCCTACACTATAGGTTATTTTATCCTTTCGTGGCCTAGCAAAAGCTATCCCCATTAACATCCCATTACTACTGGCGTTTTTACTTAAATCATTATAAATGCTGGAATCTACTATCCATGGGGTACCTCCTGCCTTTGCAATTAATTGTACTGCAATTGTTAATGGGATTGTAGCTTTATATTCTCTATTTTTTAGCCTTTTTAATGTAGTAAATGTAACAAATTGTGTTCGTATCCGGTTACCTATCAGTGCAGCTTTTATTTTGTCATGAATTTCATTTGTAAGTTTCCTATCTGCGATAATTACTGCTACATTAAAGCGATTCGTATCTAGTTGATTATAGATACTGTTTACGAAGTCATTTTCACTATTTATGTTAATACGACTTATCGTACTAGGATCGAAATTATATCTTATCTCAAAAACTCTCGAAATCCCTCCTATCGTTGTTGTATAAGGCCAGTGGTATTTAGTAGCATTTTTGCCATATATTTCATAGAAAAGTAATTTTACCAAATCGCATACTTCATTGTCCCCATTAACTACTAGTACTTGAAGGTTTATGTCTCTTCCCTCATATGGTTTTAATGCAGTTATGAATTCTGGTACATAATGTTTGACGTTACTTCTAAATACCACATTGATTTTATTTTCTTGTAATATAGTGGCATAGTCACTCATTTCAATTCACTGTTCAAATTCTCAATTAAGTACCCTACAAGTCTAGCTATTTTCTTACCTTTTTCAGTCAATACTACTTTTCTTCTAACCTTATTTACTACTATTATATCAGCTAATCCTAGCTCTTTCATCACTCTTATGTTATTATACACTGTCTGTGTGGTGTATCCAGAAGAGCTAAAGGAGGAGTTAGAGAGATATAATTTGAAACCGGTGACGGTCGTAATAGGTGAGGATGGTAAGGGGAACTTGAGGATTACTAGGGGGTTGTCGGGTGGATGGAGTTTGATATTGTTTATGAGAAACTCAAGAGGGCTGTAACTAAGTACTTGCTGGTTACATCAGTTTTAGGGATTGGGAGAAGTAGAGGGGTAGGATTCGGTCAGGTAAGAGTAGAGTTGAAGGACCAAAGTTAAAGGAGAATGATTGATTAAATCGAGAAAAAGAGAAAGAGACTTGTACTTAAAAAATTCCTTCATTAAAGTCCCAGCAATTGTGAATCTCATTTTCTTAAATCACTCTTTAATTAGGACACTTCTTATTACAGCAACGTCCTCTATTCAAGCTATGGGAGGTAGAGCTTAACTGGGTGGATGGGGAAAAGGCCTCATGAGTTCGTACTAATATACATGGCTAATCGGGTTTGCAAAGAGGTACCAGCGAAGGTTAAATCTGTGTTTTTTAAGCATTTTTGCAAAGTACTTACTATATCTCCTTGCGTAGGGGAATTAATAAGTCGTATAGATTGCACGGAACTATTTTCATTACTCTTCTTATATATAAGTTTAGTATCTTTTTAAATTTCAACATAACACTACTTATCAAACAAGTGGTGGGAAGCTTAGGAATACACGTTCAGAAAGGCTTATATATTAGCTGTAAGATAAAATTAATATGATGTTTGAAGACCCTGAGGGACACGATGAAGAGATAATTGAAGAGGATGAGGAAGAAATACCGTATAATGATGAGGACGAAATTGATGAAATAGTATGGGACAAAGTTAGCGAATTACGAGCTTTTGGTTATTTCCCCACAGTTCGTACGATATCTATGGGAGGATACACAGGAGCCATAGAGGTAAGTGGTTGGGATCGAGATAATTCCAGTAAAATCGAATACAGGATAGATATAGGTACTGATGTATTACACCTAAGGCGTACTGTGACGGTTCCTTTCCCTAGCGAAGAGCCGTGGGAAGAGGAGGAAGAAGAAGAACCGGTACCGCCGTGGGAAGAGGAGGAAGAAGAAGAACCGGTACCGCCGTGGGAAGAGGAGGAAGAAGAAGAACCGGTACCGCCGTGGGAAGAGGAGGAAGAGCCGTGAAAAACGCCGAAAACAAATATAATGTACACGTTTTCGCAGAGGAGGCCTATAAGAGATATGACAGGTTAAGAATTTATAATCGCCCAGGAACTCCAGAGAATTAATTGCATAGCTTATATTCAGAGGAATCAATAAAAATAAAATGATACTTTTCGCAATATACATAATATATGTTTATATTTTACATTTTATCAAATTAGGAAGATTTAAATAAAAATCGATACTTAGCTCTCTGTCGTTATATTCCTGACAACAGACGCGATTAAGCTGTTAGCAGCGGTTTTCCAACATATAGTAAGTGTATGTACTTTAATGGAAAAGACTCGACAGCCGCCACATCGGACAAAGTTCTCCCGAAAGGCGTAATAATAGAGATGAAGATAAGCGGTTTCCTCGTGTCTTTTACGGGTGTGAGATGGGGATTATCGCACATAAAGGGAGCGGAGACCTGAATCCTTTTCCGCATCGTTTGTAGCAAAAAAAGAATTGGTAGGAAATCTTTCTGCATAAAGAAATAATGTTCTCTCACCCGACGTAAGGTATGCCAAAGAGGTCGACTACGTAGATGTTGATCCAGTATTGTTGAAGTACACTACTAACGAGGGGGTATACGTGTTTACCCGTGGCGTAACTTTTCCTTAACTTTTAATTACTTCTAATTCCACCACGGGCACCCCTCTTAAGGGATCATACACAGTCACCCATTAGGGCTAGTCGAGGGAAACACCTATATAGGTTTATTAGTCGAGGAGAGTAATACTCTCCTCGGCTGGGGAAACATGGTCGAGAGGGAAACTGAAGCAAAGTCTTCGGGTAGTGGCGTGACAAACCCCTACCATCGGACTGAACATTGTGATAAAATTCACGGATATAGGTGTGATAAAGAGGTAGGGGTAATAGGGGTAGACGTATCAAAAGAACATTTAATAACTAGCAGGGGGAGGGTGAGAAAATACGAGAACAACTTGAAGGGTTATGAAGAAATCCTCAAGATGAAACCTTGCGCAATAGTCCTAGAAACGCAAGAGAGGTTGAAGGAGGTTAGGAGGATGATTGAGGGGCAAGTCCCTCAAGACCACGTCCTATTAACGATACCGGGTGTTGGGAGGCTTGCAGCTGGTATTATCTTTGGCTAGGAAGTTGGCAAGGGTTGTTTGGAGTGTTTGGTATAATAATAAGCCTTATGAGCCTAAATAGGTAAGCCCTCCCCCGAATCGCCACGTGGGTTGAAAGGACCCACGTGGCAATGTTAGCTAATACTATGCTTGAAGTTTGAGCGAAAGATTTATTACTGAACGCCACTCCCTCCCATCCAGTTTTTCACTCCCCAAACCTCGTGAGCAGTGCCCGTCATCAGTTAGGGAGATCATCAATAAAAACTACTCAGGTAATACTATATAAACACAACTTGTCAAAACGATATTTAGATTAAAAATAACGAGTAGTTACGTAGAAGCGTTACAGTATTCTCCGCTAACCCCTTGCTTAAGAAAGTGGGATTACAGTACTCTTTCAAGTGGGAGGATATCGTTCATTGTCTAGGTAGCGAAGGGCTAATCTATTAATAGTAGTTTATGAGATTACAAGTTCTAATAGCAATTTTTTGTCCTAGAATATCTAATGTTTTCCCACCTGAGTGTGGACAACATTTTCACTCATTTGAAATATTTACATTTATTATCACCCCCTTATCTAACAAATATACCGGGCAGTAAAGGATGTTATAGATAAGGAAATAGGTTGCGAACCACCTCTCGATCGTCTTTGCGTTAGAGTTCCAAGGGAAGTGTTTGTCCATTGGTGAAAGCCTATGTTTAACACTCCTAAAACCTTGTTCCGCATAGTCCCTTTTTCCGAACGTTACCCTCTTGTGATTCACGTTAAGCCAAGTGAAAGCGTTGTATATTGAAGCACCATCGTGCAAGTATACTACCTCGT
>Ga0081473_133251_pt1 | contig 14628 bp, 11 predicted proteins | sample CisSprmetagenome_FD_70977 | JGI IMG/M metagenome (GOLD analysis project Ga0081473, IMG submission 70977) | Hypoxic/sulfidic aquatic microbial communities from Cistern Spring, Yellowstone National Park, USA v2 (version 2) | ecosystem: Environmental > Aquatic > Thermal springs > Hot (42-90C) >... | reverse complement strand
CCACCTAATTCACTATTGAGGCGAAGAAGCCATTGCCACACGCCCTAACCGTCACCTCGCCGCTGCCAGACCTCGTGTTCCACGCATCAGGCGTTATGACAACGCTGACGCCAGAGGCGAAGGTTAGGTTGTACTGAGAGTACTGCCCGCCAGGGGCCTGGGAGAGCGTCACGCAGGGCACAATCTCAAGTGCTGTGGCGTTAACTGGGGGCATGAGCTCTACGTACTCCCATGGGCCGCCGTCCAGCGTTGTAACGTAGGCCGAGGCTGCGGGGCTTAGAGATGACGCTAACGGGGCAGCGGCGGCCAACAGAGTAAAAATACAAAGGAAAAGAAGGAAAAGGGACCTCAAAGAAAAACACCTGAGGTCGGCTTGGGAGTTACCTCCTCATTACCGCCCAGACTATCAGCCCGACCACTATGGCGGTCACGACGACAGCTATGGCAATGTAGGTCGTTGAGGTAACCAGCTTGGTCATCGTCGTGGTCAGGGTGCTCAGCGTTGACGAGACTACCGTGGTGACCGACGTGACTGTGGTCGTCGAGACTGAGGTCGTCGTAGTCGTCGTAGTCGTTGTCGTGGTGGTAGTCGTTGTCGTGACCGTCGTGTAAGTGACTGTTATGGGCTTAGGCGTAGTCGTGGTGACCGTGACGCCCTTCGGGTGCAGGTGAACCACTACGTAGGCGTTGCCTGGGTTGAACCATGGGGCAGGCGGGAAGAGGTAGCCTGTGGTCTCATTGGGCCAGCCAGTCCAGTACATTGTCGAGTACTCATACCAGATGGCGTTGGTCATGAGAGGTATGACAGGAGTGTAGTTCAGCCAGATCGTGAGGACCTGGTCGTAGAGCGGCATGAGGGCGCTCATGTTATCAGGGTTAATGTTGAATATCTCCTTCAGGTCATTGTATGCCGTCCAGGCGGCGCTGTTGTTGAACCTCTCCAAGTCAGCCCATGCCCAGCTCCCCACAGGGGCCGTGCCTACGGTGTAGAAGAAGTACTCAAACCAGGTTGCTGGTATCACGCCACCCCAGCTCCACATCAGCGCCATCGAGTACTCGCCCTCAGACACGTCAGTCCACCACTCGCTGTACGTCGGGAACACCGTGGAGGCCTCAATGCCTATCTTTGACAGGTTCTGTGCTATGAGCTCAGCGTCCTCCATCCAGTCGGTCCAGCCGTAGGGCACGATTATGGTGGCGTTCACAACTGCCCCGTTGGGCATGACCCAGTAGCCCTGGGAGTTCTTGTGCCAGCCGTACTCGCTGGCCACCTGCTGCATGAGCAGCTGGGCCTCAGTCAGGTTGAACGTCCAGCCGTACCTCTGGATTATCGACATGTTTATGTACTTGCTCCAAGCTCCGTAATACAGGTTATACGGGCTGAGCAGGCCGAAGCCGTTGCTGATGTTGCACGGGAGCTCCTGGCCGTTCTCCCCTACCGCGGCCAGCTGGGAGGTGTTTATGGCGTAGGCTATGGCCCTCCTGACCAGGGTTATGTTGTAGGGCGGATATTCATTGTTTATCAGCAGGACCACGCTGGGCCCGTACTGAAGGTTCCACGGCGGATGAGTGAAGTACGTGTAGACGTTATAGCTCTGCAGCTGCCACACGTTCGTTAGGAAGTAGCTCCCCCAGTCCAGCTCATAGGTCTCGAACATAGATATGGCCTGCGGGTTTGACGTTATTACTAGGCCTGCAACATATTCAGGGGCGTACATGCCGTTGGCAGGGACGCCCCAGATGTTCCAGCCCCACCAGTTGTCCCACCTAATGAAAACTATTTCACTTGGCGTGTAGGCGTAGACCCTGTAGGGGCCGTCGCCTATTATCTGAGTCACATTGGGCGACCATGAGAGCGGGTTCCACTCAGTCGGATTTGCGAAGAAGGCGCTCAGGTTGGGGTAGAACTCGTGTAGAGGCACTGTATCATAGGAGTAGCTGGTTAGTATGGAAAGTATTGTGCCCCACGGCGGCGATGAAGGCGTGCTGTTGAATATTATCATAACCTCCTTTTCAGTAACTGGGGTTATGTTCAGTATTGAGCCAGGCCCTCCTGAGAACATCCAGGACCAGGAAAGCCCTGTGAAGTACTTAGCGAGGTAGAGCGTGAACACGACGTCATCAGCTGTGACAGGGTAGCCGTCCTGCCACGTGGCGTTAGGCCATATCCATATCTCGAGGGCCGCCCTGTCAACGGTGCCCGTGGCGTTAGGCCCGTAGACCAGCGACGCGGGCACTGTGACTGAGGTCACGGTGAAGTTCTCCCCAAGGGCAGGGTAAAGGCTGCCAGTGACAGGCGAGAAGAGGAACAGGGGCAGGTAGACCATGCTCTGCAGGTAGTCGTCGAGCTGGCCGTTGGAAGGTGAGAACGGGTTAAGCGATGTTATGGGTCCCCAGACGGCTCCTCCCATGTAGACGGTCTCGCTCCTGGGCAGCGCTATAAGCGATGGCGTCTGGGCCCTGACCTGTGCTAGGCCAGCCATGGGCGCCGCGAAGCCTACGAGGAAGGCGAGTAAAAGCAGGACCGCTACGAGGCCGAGTACGAGTCTTCTCAAGTTGTTCGCCAATGTATACTATACAGTGTATGAATTTAAACTTGTCTTTCGCTACACGAAAGTACACCTTATTAATCTTCGCTTAGCTGTTAGGACAAGTGGGTAAGAGGGATGGCGTACTTATCGCCGTTCGTGAAGCACGCCCTGTACAAGGCCCTGTACTACGCGCTCACCTGGTTCGTGGCAGTCTCCTTCGCCTGGTTCATACCGCGCCTGCTGCCCTATAACGCTGTCGAGATCACGGTGGCCAGCATGGAGAGGTCCCTAGCGGCCAGCGGCTCCATGGTCTCACCGCAGCAGTACAAGGAGATGGTGAGCTATATCGAGGGGCTCTTCGGGGCCAACGAGCCTCTCTGGCTTCAGTACGTCAACTTCTGGAAGGACCTCCTCCACGGCAACTTCGGCCCCTCCATAGCGTTCTTCCCAGCCACAGTCAACCAGGTCATAGCCAGGTCTCTCCCCTACGACCTGGTCCTCATAATACCGTCGACCGTGGTGGCCTGGGTCATAGGTAACCTCCTCGGGGCCCAGGTAGGCTACAGGAAGACCGGGACCCTCACTGACAGGGCCTCCATGGTGGCCTTCGTGGCCTTGAACAACATACCGTTCTTCGTCCTCGGCCTCATACTGATCATGGTCTTCGCGGTCGAGCTCCACTGGGTCCCGGCCACCGGCTACACGTACTCGGCAATACCTAGGCTGAGCTGGACGTACATAAAGATATTCCTGAAGTACTGGATAATGCCGTTCCTCTCAGTCACAGTGGTCTCCCTGGGCGGCTGGGTCCTCGGCATGAGGCAGCTCATAATAAACGAGAAGAACAGCGACTACATGAACTACGGTGAAGCCCTCGGGCTGCGCGGCTCGATACTTGCGAGGTACGCCATGAAGAACGCCTTCCTGCCCCAGATAACGGGCCTCGCGCTCAGCCTGGGCACGGTGGTCGGCGGCTCCTACGTCCTTGAGTTCATATTCGGCTACCCCGGCATGGGCTATATCATGGGCGTGGCGGCCACGGAGAACGACTACATAACGGTGGCAGGCGTGTTCGTGATAATAGCGACCGTGGTGCTCCTCGCCAACTACATAGTTGACGTCCTTTACAGCGTCCTGGATCCAAGGGTCAGGGCCGCTGAGGTAGGCACGTGAGGCGAGGCGTTTGAGCAGGAGGCTCCCGAGGCCGCGGAGAGCGGCGGGCCCGCGGGGGGTTTGGGGTCCCCTGCTGGGCTCGCTTGTCAGGGAGAAGTTTTTCATGGGAGGGCTTATCATAATCCTGGCCGTAGCCCTCATGGGCCTGCTGGCCCCTTACGTCGCCCCCTCCAAGAACTTCCTCGCCACTGTTGGACCGCCTAACCAGCCCCCCTCGTTGAAGTACCCGCTGGGGACGACGGGCTTCGGCCAGGACGTCCTGTCCCAGCTCCTCTTCGGGACCCGCAATACACTGTTTGTGGCTACTGTAGCGGCTCTGATAGCGACCCTTATAGGGCTGGCCCTCGGCGTCATAGGGGGCTTCCTAGGGGGAGCGGTTGACGCCGTCTTCAACTTCCTCACCAACACGTTCCTGGTCATACCGACATTCACGATACTCCTGCTGATAGCGACCATAGTGAAGCACCCGAGCCTTCAGCTCGAGGCCATAATAATAGGGGCCTTCGGCTGGCCATGGGGCGCCAGGGCGTATAGGAGCTTCGCCCTGAGCATGAGGAGCAGGGACTACGTAACCGTCGCCAGGCTCAACGGCATGAGCGGGCTCAACATAGCCCTGACGGAGGTCCTGCCCCAGATGCTCCCCTACATAGCTATAATGCTCGTCATGACCCTCAACGGGTCCCTCATGGCCGACGTGGGGCTCGACGCCATAGGTCTGGGCCCCGGGAACACCATAACCCTCGGCCTCATGCTGAACTACGCGTGGGGCTGGGGAGCGCTGGTCTACAACTGGTGGTGGTGGTGGCTGCCGCCTGTCATAGTTATCATACTCATAGCCACGTCCCTCACGGCAGTAGCCATGGGCATGGACAGGGTGTTCAACCCGAGGCTGAGGGGGACGTGAGATGAAGCTGCTTGAGGTAAAGGACCTGAGGGCCTACTACTTCACGCCCCAGGGCCCAGTGAGGGCAGTTGACGGAATCTCCTTTGACCTGGAGGAGGGACAGGTTCTGGGCATAGTTGGTGAGAGCGGCAGCGGGAAGAGCACGCTGGGCAGCGTGCTGGCGAACGTCATAAGGCCCCCGCTCAGGCTGGTCTCGGGCCAGGTCCTCTACAGGGGCTCCAACATCTACTCAATGGACCCCGAGAAGCTGAGGCAGCTGAGGGCGAGAGGGATATCAATAATACCCCAGTACGCCATGAACGCCCTCAACCCCACGAGCAGGGTGAGGGACATAATAAGGGACCTCCTCCTGTCCCATGACGCGTCCTCCGACGAGCTCAACTACAGGCTGAAGCTGGCCAGGGAGAGGGCCCTACAGCTGGGCCTGCCGCCCTGGGCCCTTGACAGGTACGCGATAGAGCTGAGCGGGGGCATGAGGCAGAGGGTCACCATACTGATAAGCACCCTCCTGGACCCCGAGGTCCTGATAGCTGATGAGCCCACGAGCGCCCTCGACGTGGTGGTCCAGAGGCTCGTCATACAGTACCTCAAGGACCTGCTGGACAGCGGAGCCGTGAAGTCAATGATATTTATAACCCACGACATAGCCCTCATCAATGAGGTGGCCACTGACCTCCTGGTGATGTACGGGGGGCAAGCAGTAGAGTATGGGCCTGTGGACGAGGTCCTGAGGGACCCCAAGCACCCCTACACGAAGGGCCTTATGATCAGCATACCCGAGCCTGGAGTAAGGATAGCCAAGAGGCCCCTGACAGGCCTGAAGGGGGAGCCGCCGTCCCTCCTGAGCCCGCCCAGCGGCTGCAGGTTCCACCCGAGGTGCCCATTAGCTATGCCGATATGCTCGAGCGAGGAGCCCCCGATGGTAAGCGTTGGGGGCAGGCGCCTAGCGAGGTGTTGGCTCTACAGGGGTGAGAGGGGTTGAGCAGGGAGGTACTCTACGAGGTTGATCGCCTGACCAAGGTCTTCAGCACGGGCTTCTTCAGGACCACCAGGATCTACGCCCTGAACAACGTCTCATTCAACGTCATGGAGGGCGAGATACTTTCAATAGTTGGTGAGAGCGGCAGCGGGAAGACCACGTTACTCAAGGTACTTCTCAAGGCCCTGAAGCCGACCTCTGGCAGGGTCCTCTACCGCGGTGTCCCGCTTGAGAGGTGGGACAACAGGAGGTACTGGAAGGAGGTCCAGGCCGTCCTACAGGACCCCTACTCTTCGTTCAACCCCTTCTACAGGGTCAGCAGGCCACTCCTGATGGCCGCAAAGACCTACATGCCCGAGGCCTCTGAGGCTGACAGGCTGAAGGCCGTGAGGGAGGCCCTGGAGTTCGTTGGCCTCAACCCAGACGAGATCCTTGACAAGTACCCCCACCAGCTCAGCGGGGGCCAGCTACAGAGGGTCATGATAGCCAGGGCGCTTGTCATAGGGCCCAAGGTCCTCCTAGCTGACGAGATAGTCTCGATGATTGACGCCTCCCTCAGGGTAAACATCCTTAACCTGCTCTACAAGCTCAAGAAGGAGACCGGCATGTCTGTGCTCTTCGTGACCCATGACCTTAGCCTGGCCTCATACATAGCCGACAGGATACTCATACTTTACAAAGGGGAGGTCATGGAGTACGGCGACGTAGAGGCGGTCTACAGCAGGCCCTTCCACCCCTACACGCAGCTGCTCATGAAATCCATACCGCTGGTCTCAAAGAGGTGGACGGGCCGCATAACGAGCACAACAATAGAGTTCAAGACAGGCTACATAAGGGGCTGTGTCTTCGCCGACAGGTGCCCGCTGGCCACCGACGTCTGCAGGGCCACTAAGCCGGGCCTGGCCCAGGTTGAGCCTGACCACTACGCGGCCTGCCACTACGCCTCCAAGAGCGCCGGGCTGTGGAAGGGGACATAGGCTCTTGAGCCCGCGGGCCCTGTCCCTGTTAGCTGTCCTCATCCTCTTAGCCCTGGCAGTCGCCCCTCAGGCCTCGGCCCAGTGCTTAGTCTGCTACCCAATGATATCAAACGCCAGCTACACGCTGTTCTCCTACGCTGTTCTCAACAACTACAACGCCTATTTCATGAAGCTCCCGCAGGGCGCCACAGCGATGATATCGCCCATGCTGTGGAACCTCGTAGGGGGCAACGGGAACGTCACGATGGTCCTCAGCGATGGTCACCTTGCAGTTTACGTAAACATAACGGGCGTGGTCAGGGCCCTCAGCTTCACTCCGGTCGTCGGCTTCCCTGACATAATGTACGGCGACTACTCCTGGGGACCCTTCTACACCATGACGTCAACTTACAGCTTCCTCAGGCTCCCCATGCCTACAGGTCAGGTGCCCAGCCTGTGGTCCATTGTTAACTACTCCCTGTCGCTGAGGGAGGGGAGCTACAACGACTTCTCCTATGACATATGGCTCGTGAGGCACCCCGGCGCCACCTCGCTTGGGCCGAGCGACGTGGAGCTCATGCTCTGGATGTACGCTAACCAGTCCCTGGCGGGCCTGCCCTACTGGGTCACCTGGCATAGCGTGACCATGCCTACAATCATAGATGGGCAGCTGGAGAACCTGTCATACCAGGTCTTCATACTCCCCAGGAACGGCGGCCCCTCGGGCTGGATGCTGATAATACTGATACCCGAGCTCAACTACAGCGAAGGCGCCTACCACGGCCTCACGCGCGGGGTCTTTGGCGTCAACCTCAGGGACCTCATATCAACGGCTGTCAACATAGTAGGCGAGTTCAACGGGACCCAGTGGGAGTCAGGTCTCTACCTGAGCGTGATCCAGCTGGGGGCCGAGGTGGACGCCTCAGGCAACGGCACCATGTTGATGAACTTCACGGTCTACAGCTGGGACCTCTGCGGCAACTTCAGCGCCACCCAGACCTACACGGTCACTCAGACGGTGACCAGGACCGTGACCTCAACTCTGACGTCCGTTTCGACCACGACCCTGACGAGCACGGTTAACAGGACCTTCTACTCGACTGTGACGGAGGTAGTGAAGGAGGTCCTGCTTACGCCCATTATCGTGGCGGCGGCCGTGGCCGTCATAGCTGTGGCCGCCGCAGCTGCCCTAACGGTTAGGACTAGGAGGGGCTGAAAAAGGCCTTACTTTATGGTCAGCCCGTAAAGGGCTGCACAGAGGGCATAGCCCAGCCTCTCGCAGAGCACGTACCTTGAGGTGAGCTCCCCCTGGTGGGACCAGTCGTACCTAACCTCCTTAGCCTGTGCCATTCTCACTCTCACCCAATTCTAGTTTCTTTTCTGAGGCTTAAAAATGTGTGTAGGGGTCATTTTATCAAACAAAATAGACAAAAAAGAGTCACAAAATGTATACAGCCTGTCCCACAGCGAGGGCTACGCGCCCCGGCGGTATGACAAGCTCGACGCGCCCCTCGCCCCTCCTCTCAAGGAGGGCCCTGACCCAGTGCCTGTTCTCGTTGCTCACGAAGGCCCTTCCCCTGAAGGCCGTGACCGTGACGCCGGAGAGGTCAACTAGGTCGCTGGGCGACGGAGGCAGGAGCCTGAGGCCCGTGCACCCATACGCAACGTCCCTCACGACCTGCCTTGAGGCCTCGGGCTGATGATATGTGAAGTAGTACATGTAGCCCGTCAAGGGGAGGGCGTAGACGCGCCCTCTCCCCCTCTCGGCCTCATAGGCTAGAACGAGCCTTCCCCCCTTGCTGACGCCGTAGGCCAGCGGCCTCGCGCCCGAGAGGTCTGACTCCCTCAGGGCGGGCAGCACTGGATAGGCCCAGGGCCTCCTGTGCGACCTTGATGATGCCAGCCCCCCGTACTCTATGACGTTGAACTCGGCCGGCTCAGGGCTCGCATCAGACCTAAGGCCAAGGAGCTCGAGGTCCCTCCTCTCCCTGATAGCCCTGGCCAGGGCCCCTCCCGTGACTACCAGACTTACTCCCCCCTCAAGCAGGCCCCTGAGGTCGACCGCTTCGAGGACGCCCTCTGTTATCAGGGCGCAGTCGCCATTGCCCGGCCTCCCGAAGGACAGGGGCACCCCGGCCTCGGCCAGGAGGTCAGGGGCATAGTCGTCATGGGGCTGGGGGTAGGCGGCCTGAACGGGCAGGACCTTAACGCCGAGGGTCTGCCCCAGGGGTCCCTCAAGGGCTGGCCTCAGGGACCTGAGCTCCTCGGTGAAGGCCCTCACGTGCTCCCTCCTCGACTCGTCAAGTACCTCGGTCCCCTGGTACAGGGTCACCTCCTCGACGCCTGAGAGGGCTGAGTACCTGAGCTGGTACCTGAATAGGTCGACCGAGATGGGCACGCCGTTGAAGTAGCCCGAGTAGCTGTCGAACCAGGCCCCGACCACCTTGCCCCCTGAGAGCTCGTTGACAAGTCTGACTATTACAAGGGACCCATAGCTTGCCGTCCCCTCCCTTGACTCCGTGCCCACGTATATGCCGTCGAAGAGCCCCGCGAGGCGACCTATGTCAAGGCCCCTGAGGTAGAACTGCTCCCTCCACTCGGCCACCTTGAGGACCACCCTGACCCTTGGGTTTACGTCCCTTGCGGCCCTCACGACCTCCTCTGAGGCCCTGTAGAGCAGCTCCGAGGAGTAAGCTGCGTGCCTAAGCCTTGCAGCCTCGTCAAGGAGCAGGTCGCCCTCCTCTACCCCCTCAACATCGTCAACGCACCAGTTGGCCCAGAAGTCGTCTATTAGGACTGTGTCGAAGAGCCCCGCCAGCTCGGCCATGGTCTTGGCGTAGACCTCCATGTTCCTCCTGTCGCTCAAGCACCCCGTCACCTGCCACCTGCCGTGCCTGCCCATCCCCTGTCCCCAGGTGCCTATGGCCAGCCCTCCCTGAACGTCGAAGTCCTTCGACAGGGCGTCCCTCAGCCTTTCAATCACCTCAGGCCTGAGCGTGACGCCGTCCCTGTAGTTCTCCAGGTACAGCCTCTGGAAGCCCATCTCCTTGGCCCTGTCAATGAGCCTGGAGAGGAGGACGCTGTCTGACGAGAGGCGCTCCATGGAGTACCTGTTAACGTAAAGGGCCAGCCTCAAGGGTGAGGCCTCTTTACCCGGAGGCCTTCTAGCTATTAGGGGCTTCGGTTGCCTCACGCCACGATCAGGCCTGAGCACATCCTGAGGGCCAGGGAGATCGTGGCCAGGCTCTCCGTTGAGGAGAAGGTGGCCCAGCTCGAGGCCGTGCCCTTCACGCACTTCCTTGACGAGAGCGGGAGGTTCTCCGAGGCGAAGGCTGAGGAGATAGCAAAGTACGGCGTCGGCATAGTCAAGAGGGTCTACGGGAACGGGGCGTTCCTTGACAACGCCCAGATGGCCAGGGAGTTCAACAGGCTCCAGGAGTTCCTCGTCAAGAGGTCCACGGCCAGGCTCCCGGCCATGATCGAGGAGGAGGCAGCCGGGGGGCTCATGGCGCCAGGGGCCACAGCCTTCCCGTCGCCGCTGGCCATGGCCAGCACCTTTGACCCGGAGCTCATGTCAAGGGTGGCCGATGCGATAGGCAGGCAGGCCAGGGCCCTTGGGGTGCACCAGGTCTTCTCCCCCGTGCTGGACCTATGCCTTGACCCGAGGTGGGGGAGGTGCGAGGAGACCTTTGGCGAGGACCCCAGGCTCGCCGCCGCCATGGGCGTCAGCTATGTCAAGTCCGTTCAGGCCCACGGAGTTGCGGCCACTCTCAAGCACTTCGTGGCCTACGGCATGTCTGAGGGAGGGAGGAACGGGGCCAACAGCTGGGTCGGCGAGCTCGACCTCAGGAACCTGGCCCTCGTGCCCTTTGAGTCAGCGGTTAAGGAGGCCCGCCCCCTGTCAGTCATGGCCTCCTATAACGACGTTGACGGGGTGCCGAGCCACGCCAACGGGCTTCTGATAGATGGCGTGCTCAGGGGCGAGTGGGGCTTCGAGGGCTTCGTGGTATCTGACGCCGAGGGGGTTACCAGGCTCCTCTGGCTTCACAGGGTCGCCAGGAACGCTGAGGAGGCGGCCCTGCTGTCGCTCTCGGCCGGCATCGACGTGGAGAACAGCTATGCGCCCATGAGGGAGAGGCTCTTCTGGTCCCTCATGGAGGCCGTGAGGTCAGGCAGGCTGCCCGAGTACATACTTGACAGGCACGTGGAGAGGGTCGTGGCCGTGAAGGCGTCGCTCGGCCTCCTGGACAACCCATACGTGAGCTACGACGGAGGCCCTGTTGAGACAGCCGAGGACAGGGCCCTGGCAAGGGAGGCGGCCGAGAGGGCAATTATATTGCTCAAGAACGACGGCGTACTCCCCCTCAACAGGGACTCGAGGATTCTGCTGACAGGACCTGGGGCCTCACAGCCCCTGGCCATGTTATTCGACTACCACCTCCAGGCGCACAGGGGCCTTGGGAGACAGGTGACGCCAGTGGTTACGGTCCTCGAGGGCCTCAGATCGCTGCTGCCCAGGCTAGACTATTGGCCCGTGAGCGGCTTCACTTCGTGCAGAGATGAGGAGATAGAGGGCGCCAGGGAGGCGGCCAGGGGCCATGACGTGGTAGTGGCTGTCGTGGGCGAGAGGTCAGGGGGCTTCTGGCTTAGGGATAGCGAGGTCCTTTCAGGCGAGGGCGTTGACAGGGACCCGACGCTCCCTGACTGCCAGCTCAGGCTGCTCAGGTCCCTCGCCGGCTCAGGGGCCAGGCTGGTGATTGTCCTCATCGCGGGCAGGCCCGTATCGCTGCCAGAGGATGTAATTAACGCAGCCTCAGCCGTGCTCCTCACCTTCTACCCCGGCGAGGAGGGGGGCGACGCCATAGCCAGGGCCCTCGTGGGACTCGTAAACCCCTCAGGGAGGCTGCCTGTGGCTATCCCCTCCTCCGTAGGCGACATACCGGTCCGCCACGGCCTCCGCAGGTCCTCGGCGTCGGATATAACTGTCAGAAGGCCAAGGCCCCTCTTCCCCTTCGGTCACGGCCTCAGCTACTCAACGGTCACCTACTCAGACCTCAGGGCGGGCCTCGAGGGGGGCGTGCTGAGGGCCAGCCTGAAGCTCACTAACGAAGGGCCCCTGGAGGCTGAGGAGGTGCCACAGCTTTATGTGTCGCCCCCTTCGAGGCTCTACGAGAGGCCCTCCCTTGAGCTGATAGGCTTCGGGAGGGTCCGCCTCGGGGTCGGCGAATCAAAGACTGCCAGCTTTGAGGTAGGCCTTGAGGCCCTCTCCGTCTACATGCCAGGAGGCCGCCTGCTGGTTCCAGCGGGCACCTATGAGCTCTACGCGGGCCCCTCGTCGGCTGACCTCAGGCTGAAGGCTGAGGTGGAGATCAAGGAGGACCTGGAGCTGAGGGGCAGGGGAGGGGTTCTCTGGGCGACCGCCAAGGCGCTGTAAGGGTTTTTTAAAAATTAACAGGAAAAGGGACCTACTTTCATATAACGAAAGCTGTATTTAAATACATCCTCAATATTGTATACCAGCGGCGAGAGGCTCTTGAGGAAGTTAGCCTTAGGCCTCGTGGCGGCCGCCCTCTTGGCCCTGTCCCTCATCGGCTTCCTATCACCGTATTCTGGCGTCACGAGCGTCAGGGCCCAGACGCCTTCGCTAATAGCGCTGCCCGCCTCCCAGACGGTCTACGTAGGGGGCGTCACATGGGGGCCCATAACTACCCTCAACCCGTTCTCAACAGCCAACGTCATAGATGCCCTGGAGCTGGCCCTGGTATACCTGCCGTTCTTCCTGTGGTCTCCGACTACACAGCTGTACTACCCTGCCCTCGGGGAGAACTTCACAGTGACCTCGGTCACCGTGCCCGCGTCGCTTGTCTACGGGCCTAACGCCACGGGCACCGTTGACAGGGCGGCCCTCGAGATATGGATATGGCCTAACGCCACGTGGCAGGACGGCTACCCTGTCACAGCTGATGACGTAGTGTTCACCTACTACCTGGGCAAGTACTTCCCGTCCCTGGCCTGGGGCTGGATGTGGAGCCCAGGCCCTGGAGCGATCCTTAACGTGACCCCAGTCAACGAGAAGGAGGTCGTGTTCATATTCAACAGCACCCCTTCGTCGCCGCCGTGGGGCACCATACTTGCCATATTGACAAGCCCCTCGTACCCCGTCCTGCCTCTGCACGAGTTCTACCCCAACCTGAGCGCCTTCTTCGCCAATAGCACCGAGTGGAGCCCGCTCACCTGGAGCCCTAACGTCACAGAGATAATAGGCGACGGCCCCTACAGGATCTACGCCTACACGCCGAGCGAGGTCGTGTTCATTAAGTGGGATAACTGGTGGGGCTGGAACATCTGGGACGTCCCTGCCAACGGCATGTACGCCCCTGAGTACGTCGCTGACGTGGTGATAACGTCAAACCCGCAGGCCATATCCATGTTCGAGACGGGAGAGATGACGTGGGGAGGTTACTTCATCACTAACGTCTGGACCCTCAGGAGCCAGGGCATCTACACCTACCTGAGCCACCCGCCGTGGAACCTGCAGGAGGGTCCATGGGTTATGCTGCTGATAAACGAGGAGTACCCGCCCTACAACATAACCCTGGTCAGGAGGGCCATAGCCTACGCCATAAACACCTCCCAGCTGGCCGCGGTAGGGGAGAACGGCCAGGAGCTCCCGTGCAACATCAGCAACGGATTCGGCTTCTTCGCCCCCTACAACATATACTCAGCGGCGTGGGGCAAGTACATAAACATGTCGATAATCCAGAGGTACGGCTGGACGTTCAACCTGACTGAGGCCCAGCTGCTCATGCAGCAGGTGGCCAGCGAGTACGGCTGGCACAAGAACTCCCAGGGCTACTGGGTCATGCCCAACGGGGCAGTTGTGAACGCCACCATAATCGTGCCCTACGGCTGGACCGACTGGATGGAGGACGCTGAGCTCATAGCACAGAACCTGTCAAAGATAGGCATTGAGGCCTCCACGGTGTTCCCGACGTACAGCGAGTGGTGGACTGACGTGTCTGAGGGCGAGTACTCGATGGCGCTGATGTGGAGCTGGGGTGGCGTGATACCAGCAACCTGGTTTGAGTACTTCTTCTACACCGTAGGCACGGCCCCTGTGGGGAGCTGGGCATGGGCTGACTTGGAGAGGTTCAACAACAGCGCCGCCTGGACGGCATACAATGACCTGAAGGAGATATTCAACATTAACCCTGATAACATGAGCGCCCTCATGCCGCTCTACGACCAGGTCCTCACGATCTGGCTGAACTACACTCCTGTCATACCTCTCATGACCAACGCCATCTGGTATGAGTACTCGACAATGTACTGGACTGGCTGGCCCAATGAGACCACAGGCTACCTCTTCCCGCCTGCCCCATGGTTCAACCCAGGCAACGCCTACGTAGTGGTTCACCTGCACCCGAAGGGCGTCACGGTCACCACGACTACGCCTAAGCCCATAACAGTCACTTACACGACGGTCACGACAACGACTACCACCACGACAACGACTACGACGACTACGACGACCTCAGTCTCGACGACCACAGTCACGTCGGTCACCACGGTAGTCTCGTCAACGCTGAGCACCCTGACCACGACGATGACCAAGCTGGTTACCTCAACGACCTACATTGCCATAGCTGTCGTCGTGACCGCCATAGTGGTCGGGCTGATAGTCTGGGCGGTAATGAGGAGGTAACTCCCAAGCCGACCTCAGGTGTTTTTCTTTGAGGTCCCTTTTCCTTCTTTTCCTTTGTATTTTTACTCTGTTGGCCGCCGCTGCCCCGTTAGCGTCATCTCTAAGCCCCGCAGCCTCGGCCTACGTTACAACGCTGGACGGCGGCCCATGGGAGTACGTAGAGCTCATGCCCCCAGTTAACGCCACAGCACTTGAGATTGTGCCCTGCGTGACGCTCTCCCAGGCCCCTGGCGGGCAGTACTCTCAGTACAACCTAACCTTCGCCTCTGGCGTCAGCGTTGTCATAACGCCTGATGCGTGGAACACGAGGTCTGGCAGCGGCGAGGTGACGGTTAGGGCGTGTGGCAATGGCTTCTTCGCCTCAATAGTGAATTACAACG
>Ga0081473_129720_pt1 | contig 14692 bp, 15 predicted proteins | sample CisSprmetagenome_FD_70977 | JGI IMG/M metagenome (GOLD analysis project Ga0081473, IMG submission 70977) | Hypoxic/sulfidic aquatic microbial communities from Cistern Spring, Yellowstone National Park, USA v2 (version 2) | ecosystem: Environmental > Aquatic > Thermal springs > Hot (42-90C) >... | reverse complement strand
CTGGCCTTGAAGGTCTTTAGTACTGCGTGTATGTATTGCACGATATTTTGTGGTATGACTGGGTTGTGTTTGTCCTCGTACTCTCTCCAATTCATTTCTCGCTTCATGTTCCACCAAACACCCTTGGTCCAGGACTCTGGCGTTGTTTTCCACGTCATATTCAACACGGATGCGTAGTCCCTATCTACATAGTGCCCAAGTGGGCATTGCAATGTATGCCAATCACTAGTGCCCTCAAGCCTCGTAAAATGAATTGGGCATACTCTGCTGTTTCTGTATGATGAGACACGAAATATCCTCGAACCCCTCTCTAGTGCCTTGTCTTCGACAGTCTTTTCAATGTTCTTGAATGGTGTTTGCTTAATCCTATGCCTAAGCTCACCCTTGCCCACGCCATTAATCATCTCGTCTTGAGGGTTATCGCCAAGTTCCTCGGTAACAATGATTGCCGGCGTTTTTGTCAATTCATTAGCCACATGCCTGACACGACCAAGCTTCCTACCCCTTTCTCGTAACTTCCTCACACGCTTCCTAAACTCCCTCGTGTTTGTCACATTCACGTAATTACCGCTCGGTAATGTGAAGTGTGGTTTTAGTCTCTCAATAATCGCATTCCTAATCTTTCCATACCTCCTAGCCAATTTGCCGAAGTCGGTCCTTATCAAGTAGAGCTGTGGTGTTAAGTATTGCCTATTCCAATCAGCCACCTTGCCCGCTGTGGATGGTAAATCAACCCTACTCACGGCTACCGTGTTCTCGTTAATATCGAAGGCAACAATTGATCTTGGTTCCTCCTCCTTTGGCTTTATCTCGAAGATAAAAATTGCATACCACTTGTTCAACCTACGCTTAATCAACAGCGTACTGGCTAGCTCGGCTTCACCGTTTAGTACCCTCCACCAGTAGAGCCAGAAGCGCTTGTGTGGTCTAAGCCATACCTCGAATCTGCCGCTTACACCTCTCCCGGTGCTGATGGGTGATATGGCAATCCTAACTGGGGCTATTGATTTAATGAACTCCTCATAATTCCAGGTTGTTTCAACAAATCTTAATGAGACGCTCCTAACCTCTGGGTAGGGCTTGCTCACCAAGCCCTTCCTCCTCCTCTCGATGAATGACTTCGCGATTTCGGATGATTGCCTGATTGCTTGGATGATTAGTTGTGAGTTGAGGCTTGGGTACTCCAGCCTATACTTGCTGTAGAACAGCCCATGGAGCTGAGTTGCATGTGTAACATTGTGCTTAACGGCGTATTCGACGACCTCGCGAATGATGTTGAGGTATGCGGTCTCAATGGAGTGGAGTAGCTTATTGAGTTCCCTAGTAACCTCAAGCTCAACAGCCACAGACCTACACAACATCCACAGGAAAAAGTAGCAACCAAAAATAAAAGCCACTCACGACAATTCATTAGATCGTTCGTAGCAATGCAACAAGGGCTAAGGCTTGGATTGCACTTAACAAGAATGAGGAAGCACTAACGACGCACGCAATACTCATGAGGAACAACCACAAAACACCCAACACAACAACACACCAAAAGCAATGATAGAGAAACTACTGAAGGTAACGTTAATATAAAATAGTCAATATTGTCTTGCTAGAGCCCGTTGGTCCGATTATGAGTATGTGCGGGCATACTCCACAGAATGACCAATCGACCCCCGCCCTGTAAGAATGAGATGCCCCACTATGCGGGGTCTCGCAGTGATAGGTTTTAAAACCCCAGCAGAGCTGACGTGTACGGGATGTCACAGACAGCACAACCGCCGATTGTTCCGCCGCCGGACCCATTGGTTAGGAAGCCGAGGCTGATTAGTAGTGGTGGTGTTTTGGGTAGTGAGTGGAGGGTTGGTAGGGGCTACTCTGTCGGTGAGGTTAAGGCTGTTGGCTTAACTGTTAGTGAGGCTAGGCTGTTGGGTATTAGGGTTGACACGAGGAGGGATAGCGTTTGGGATATTAATGTCCAAAGGCTTAGGGAATGGCTTAATAGGGTTATTAAGGGTGAGGTATTACCGCCAGAACCCGCGCTACCTAAGGCCGTTAAGATTAAGCGTAAACGTGGTAGAGTATTTAGGGCATTAACGCCTGCCGGTCGCAGGATGAGGGGATTAATGAGTGTGAAGCTCAGGGAGACCCATGCCCATAAGTGGAAGAAGAAGGCTAGGGAAAGGGCGCTAAAGAGGAGGCACGAGGCCGTTAGGGCTAAGGGTGGGCATTAATCTTACTCAAGCTTTTCGAGAATTTCAGGTAATTGTGTCAGTGTCGTTATTTCGTAGAATGGTTTAACGGGTAACTGAACATCAGATGTCCTCCTAACAAAGATAACCTTTAGGTCGAGAAACTTAGCCCCAATTACATCCTCAACTAACCCACTCACGATTAAGGCATCGCTTGATGCGATCCCAGCCCTATTGAGTGCGGCTTGGAATATCTTGATGGCTGGTTTACCAACCTTCGTTAAGTCTGAGCTAACAACACCCTTAAAGTACCTCAGTAGATTGTTCCTCAATAGTATCTTCTTAGCAATGTCATTATCGAGGTTCGTGAGTATGTACATGGGCGTACCCATCTGTGATAGTTTATCCACCGCATTGACAACATCAGGGTATAGCTCGGACGTCTCAACGATGAGTGATGATATTGCATTACCGAAGTAATCAAGCTCAGTGGGGCTGAGGCTTAGTGAGTATTTCTTTAGTAGTGATATCATGGTTTCCCTAGCCAACTGCCTCAGTGACCTATAGACACCCTTACTTACCAACATGCTGTACTTATCATCCCACTCCTTCCTAAACTGTCTAGCCAAGTCATCAAGTGATGCCCTTATGTTCAATTCATCCCTAATCAACCTGGCGCCCTCCACCTCAAAGTTGTTAAGCCTGATCAGGGTATTCAACACCTCGAAAAACAGCGTCTTCATACGAAACCCAGACTCTGCATGCTTATTTAAAGCTTAAGATCCACGACCACCAACCTTTAATAATAATTGGATTATTCACATTGGGACTATGAGGGTTGAGGTTTGGGTTGAGGTTAGGCCTACAGAGGATGAGGATAAGGTGAGGAGGGCGTTAAGTAATGTGTTTATCTATGATGAATTAAGGACGGAGGAAAGTGAGGGAAAGAGATACATAGTGGCCTTTGGGGAGGGCTTTAAATCATTGATTAAGGTTCACAACCTAATTAAGGAGCAGGGTATTGAAGATAGCGCGAGGTCCGTACTAATGAAGGGCATTGAGGATAACAAAGTGGTCTTTCACCTGCATAAACAAGCCGCGTATGTGGGAGTGTTGACCTTCGTTACCGAGAAGAATGAGAGCCCACTTGGACCAATAACATTCATTGTTGAGACTAACGATCCAAAGAGACTCATTGATTGGTTGGCGCCAAAGACCTCGAGGGGCAGGAGGCTGTATGAGGTTTCCCCACCTGATGATCCATAAATAATTCTTTAAAATAGGAAGTGATGACTTACCATGTATGGCGAGGCATTTAGTGGCATCATTTCAGTGGTCCTCAGACGTGGGTAATGAGATAGCAAGCTCGCTAGGTTTTGCTCATGTGATTCTTGAGAGTAAGCAGTTCCCAGATGGTGAGTCATACATCAGGTACCCCATCGACATAACGACGTATGACGGCCTAATCCTCGTACAAAGGGCATACCCAAACCAAGACACTAGGTTATTCCAGACGATGCTGGCTGTGGATGCAGCCCGTGACGCAGGTATTAAGGAGATACACGTTGTCCTGCCATACCTACCATACTCAAGGCAGGATAGGAGGTTCAGGGACGGCGAGCCAGTTAGCCTATCAACAGTGTTGACGCTCCTATCGTCACTAAGAGTTTCCTCGGTGATCACCGTGGATGTGCATAAACCGGAGGCGTTTAGGGTTTCAGGTGTTAATTGCGTGAATGTGGAACCCTTCGAGTTATACGCGGAGAGGCTGAGGGGTTCAAAGAACGTTGTGCTGCTGAGTCCGGACCTTGGCTCCTTATGGAGGGTTCGGAAGGTCAGCGAATACGTAGGCATTCAATATAGCTATCTCGAGAAGTTCCGTGATAGAATAACTGGTGAGGTTACCATGAAACCTAGGGAGCTCGATGTTGCCGGTAAGGAAGTATTCATAATAGATGACATAATAGCCACTGGAGGAACCATAATCGAGGCAACAAAGATCCTAAAGAGCATGGGGGCCGTAGGAGTTCATGCAATGGCAACGCACTGCCTATTGCTTAATGAGGCTGATTCGAGGATGTTCGAGGCAGGGGTCTCATCAATAACTTGCACAAACACAATACCCACCAAGTACGCGGAAATTAACATCAATCAACTAATCGTTAGGGCACTTAGAGAGTTAATAACGTGAGTGCCTTTTAACTCGTATTGAGGCATATAGTTATGTGAAGACGTTGAGGCAATTGCTCAGGGAATACCTGAATAATAAGGCTGTGGCTGGTGGTTACTCGTGGGATACAAATGCCATATCCAAGTACGTGGAGGGGATTACGTATGCCTTACTAGTAATGCCGGCGGTGGCGTATGTATTAACGAGATCATTACTCCTAACAGCAATTCTTGCGGTGGCTCCGGCATTACCGATTTCGCTAACTATAATTTGGGCTGAGTACTCTGTAGATACGGTTAGGAGCAATGTTGAGTGGGAGTTGCCGTTTTTCACGGTTCTCCTGGACGTGGTTCACGATGTTGGTGGCAACATAACACATGCCTTCGAGATAAGCGGTAAAGTTGGTCTTAGGTGGATCAGCAGGGAGTGGTCGATAATTAACAGGTACGCTCTAACCACAAACTCGATAACGAAGGCTATGCAGTTGAGGGCTAGGGTTCACCCAAGCCTCGAGTTTCAGAGGTTCATTAATGGTTACGTGTCCGTGTGGAGTTATAGCGGTGATGTTGTTAATTACGTTAGTAATGTTGAGGGCACATACCTATCAATGCTCAGCAGTAGGTTATCGGCCTTATCGAGGCAGATAATAGATGCTGTTCTTGCGGTTACGTCATCGATAGTGATAATGGTGCTTTTCATGATAATAGTGACTGTGTTGGGCGTGAGTGGGGCATTGATGTACATATTGCCCTCCATAGCCCTCGTGATACCAGCACTAATACTGAGGGTTTACGCATCAATACCGTACGTAATACGAATCAGCATTAAACACGACAGGTGGATGACCGTGGTGCTGGGAGTCTCTGTAATAATCAGCGTGTTATTGATGCTGTACTATGGGGTCTACGGAATGATAGCGCTTGCGCTACCCCCCGTACTATTCTCCGTCCTAGTGACGAGAGGCGTTGATGAGATGAAAAACTCCATATTATCATTACCCGACCTAATGCGCGACGTCTCAGAGATGGTTAAGGCAGGTGTGAGCATGGGAGCGGCACTAGAGAGGGTTTTAGGTAATCAATACCCAAGCCTCTTGATTAATTACCTACGCAAAGCAACCCAGTTTAATGATTATAACATAGACGGTTCATGGGTTATGAAGTACGCGATCGGGATTCTGAGGGAAATATCGAGCCTTGGTTCACCATCTAAGGCATTAGACAAACTAGTCAGGGTATTCCTGGATGTAAAAGCCCTGTTAATGGGCATTAATTATAACGCAAGGTCGCTGCAGATACTCAATTACTCATTGCCATTCATATTTGCCGGAATTTCGTATGTAAGCAGGTTCGTGGTTTCAATGCTCAGCTCAGTAATTGAAAACGCCCAATACTCATTGGTGGGCCTCGTGATACCAAGCATGAATACGATATTGGCTCCATTAATGATCACAGCGTACATAATAAGCCTATCCCTCGCCATCCTATCATCACTACTCAGCGACCTAACACTAAATCCATCGGTTAAGTTTATGGTTCCTGTGCCATTAACACTGGTACTCATGCTTATGGTGACGACGAACTCAATCCCCTAGAGTTAGGTGAGGTGGGTAAACGCAGCACAAGGTCCTTAGGCCATAGGCACGATTCTCCTTAGAGGTAGTCGAATAAGGTATAGTGGCAGGTTGGGTTTACACCATCCTGTCTCCGCGGGATTACTATTGCTTTGCCAGTATTAGCGTAAGACTTTAAAAGCACCTTGACTTCAAGACGAGTTGTGTACGTACCTAAGACATTAATGCTTGGCAGATGCTGGAGGTGCGGTAAAAGGATTTATAGGTACGATGATTATTACGTGTGCCCGAAATGCCACGCAATCTACTGCCCAACATGCGCTAAGAAGACCTTCTATAAATGCCCTGCCGATGGAACACCGCTAGAGGCTAGATAACATGGCTATCCTCACCGGCTTGATGTCATTCACGAAGGGCCATGGAATACGCTCGCTCAGTATAACTGGTCCTAAGGGCCTATTTGTAATTCAAGCTGTCAGCGGTACCAGGTTTTCCGTGATGATTAGGGATCATAAATACGTGAAACTCGATGATGAGAAGTTCGAGAAACTACTCTTTGCCTTTTCACCAATAATAAGTAGGGTTATAAAGATCACAGACACCAATTACTACACATTCCTCGGTAGATATGTGTATAACGGTAAGGAGCTCATATATGAGCCGTATGTCGACCTTATGAAGACCGTGACGATAAAAATCACGGGTAAGAGCATAAGGATAGTGTATGGCGAGAATAGGCTCAGGTTGAGGAGGACCAAGAAGGGTTACACACCTAGGGAGATGCTCGAAACCTTAACCTACGTGATTAAGGAGCTACATGGATAATTTTACTGAGCCTAACAATTATGTAGCGTGATGGTAATGCTTAAAGGACCAGCCTGTGCCTAATCACAATGTCTCAGGGTATTAAGTTCGAGGTAATAGACGTACCAATACCCGAGGGTACGAACGTAATCATAGGCCACAGCCACTTCATAAAAACCCTCGAGGACGTGTACGAAGCCCTCGTAAACTCAGTGCCAGGCATAAAATTTGGGCTCGCGTTTTGCGAGGCCTCGGGCAAGAGGTTGGTTAGGCATGAGGGTAATGATGAGGAGCTGAGGAGGTTAGCCATTGATTTGTGTAGGAGGATCGGTGCTGGGCACACGTTCGTTATTTACCTAAGGAATGCATGGCCAATAAACGTGCTCAACGCCCTAAAGCATGTTGTCGAGGTGGTTAACATACACGCAGCCACCGCAAACCCTCTCTCGGTCATTGTGGCTGAGATAGCGCCTGAGCGTAGAGGTGTCGTAGGGGTCGTTGATGGTCACTCACCACTTGGTGTTGAGGGCGATGCGGACATTAGGGAGCGTAGGGAGTTGGTTAGGAGGTTTGGTTATAAGCTTGGTTAGGGCACTGTGATTTAGCGGTATTAACAAGGGACACAAGCCTCTCCCTAAAATCCTCAAGCTCCTTCGTTAATTCCCTCATGATCAGCTCAACCATATCGCTTGGCTTCGCATCTGAGGGCAATGATTTCAATACATTATCCACGAAATCCCTCACATCGGGTGGTAGCATGGGGTAAGTACCCATCAACCTCTTAGCCAACTCATCAACACCCTCAACCCTAACCAACTCCCTAATGAAGTACCTAACCCTACCCTCGGTGTTGTAGTACTCATCGAGTAGGTTAATTAAGAAGTCCAAGTCAACATTAACTGAGCACGCCCTGTAGTGGGTGTCCACGAACCTCAGCAGCGTTATTATATGCTTAACACCGCGCTCGCCAACCGCATGCCTAAACCAACCCTTATTTATCAATTGGGCAATGTAATCCCTAGCCTCAAGGACGTCATCAACCACGGAAAACATGAACAACTAAAGAATTAAAGCATTTAGCCGACAACGGATAATGAAGATCCTAAGGTGATGTGCTCAGCATTTCGGAGAGTGCCATGTGGGTGTTCTGCGTCAATGCATAGTTCAGGAAGTCCCTAACACCGTCTGGGTAACCCCTACTCCTCACGCCCTGGCACATACCTATAATCAACAGGAGCATAATGACCGTCAGTAGTATGGAGAGCACATTACCAAGAAGCCCAAAGGCGAGGTTATTCCTATCCTCAAAGCCCATAACATAGTCCCTAACATCCTCATAAACAGCCATATACACATCATGATTAACCTCTATGGGATTAAGGAAGGAGGGCCTCGACAAACTCTCCTCATTACCATAAAGCGTCTTCAGCAGGAAGGTCTCCGCAACAATACCCGCGGCATCAACGGCATCATCACCATCACCCTGAGACGCAATCAACGCCTCAAAAACATCCCTCATGAAACCAGCCCTAAAAACCTTGGATAATGAAACCACAATCGAGAGCCTAACACCATTACCACCCCTCATCATTGATGCAACGCCGTAGATAACCACGGAAACCACGGCATAACCAATCCTAACAACCTCCTTAATAACCTCATCCCCAACCGCACCACCAATCAACGACCTAACAAAACCTTCAACAGCAGTATTACCCATTGAGTAATTAGCATATAACATGCAAATAAACCTACTGCCCACCACAATTTAGAAAAATTTATTTCCAAAACACAGTAAACTAAACCGGGACCGGGCCTGGAGAGCACACCCAGCTCTCCCCTGGGTAACACCCAGGCCGATGGGTTCGGAGGCCGAAACCCGTACACGGGCTTAGGCACTGGGCCAGGGAGCACCGGTACCTCGATGAAGGCCAGTCCCCTGGGGCGTCCACGCCGTAGCCGATCAGCCGTAGGGCTGGTTGGTTACGGAACCCGGCGAACCGGGTTAGGCCCGGGAGGGAGCGGCCCTAAGCCGGGGTGGGCGCGTTCAGGGGGTCGCTGGTTGGAGAACGGGCCGGTGAAAACCCTGACCTAGTGCCTAGGTCTGTGTACGGGGTTGGGTCCCGTTTATAAAGGACTGCACGTGCCTAAGCCCCGTCACTCCCACTAGGGGTTGAATGTTTGCCGTTTCCATATCGTTTTCGTGACTCATGCACTCCGTTTGCGTAAAGGTTATAAGCGTGGCTGCACCCAACCTGTGTGATTGGGGTATGGTGGACTGCACACTCCTTGACCTGAACCAGATCAACGAGGAGTCCAGGTACACAATAATAGACTTTGTATATAATAACAAGGGCATCAAACCAAGGGATTTAGGTGTAACGGGTGCCTATTTGAGGATGCTTAGGAATAGGCAGGTCAGGGTCAGCGATAACATCCTCTGTGCGGCCCTCAAGTTCATAAGTGATGATGAATTGAGACTGTTACTTAAGGGGATAATCCCTGAGGCCAGGGCTACGTTTAACGACATCGTGAGGGTAGTTGCCACTGCTAGGGTTGACGCAACTGCCAGGGAATTCCTACTTAGTCTTATTAAAGAATATCTGGGCGACTATATTAGCACCCTGCAACAGGTATGGCATGTTACAGACAAGGATCTTGAGGATTTTATTAAGGCTAAACGCCTAAAGGGGCTGAGGGAAAAGACCATAAATGATGAGGTTCGCTATATACGTAGGGCGCTTGCGGAATTGAATTGGGATTTAACCCCCGATGGCCTCCGCGAGTATTTGGCAGAGCTTGCCGAGGAGGGCGAGCAATATATACTCAAACACACCACCTATAGTTTAAAGGCCCTCCTCAAGGAAGTGCTCAAACCTCGCGACCCATTCCTGTTTAGCCTCCTTTACAACTCGTTCACGACAATACACGTCAAGAACCGCAACAAGGTTAAACTACCAACCATCGACCAACTTAGGCAGATATGGCAAGGGTTGCCCAGTATAGAGTCTAAGCTGTACTTCACAATCCTGGCAGAGTGTGGACTTAGGCCAAGCGAACCATTCCTAGCAAGCATTGATGATGTGGATTTAGAGCACGGCGTGATCCATATAGGCAAAATCACGGAAACAAAACGGGCATTCATCGCGTTTCTCAGACCTGAGGTTATCGAATGGATAAAGCGTGAATATTTACCTGTTAGAGAATCCCTAATTAGAGCCAAACTGGATGTCCTCAAGGCCGGTTCCCTAGGTATGAGCCCCGATATTGAAGAGTGGGCCCGTAGGTTCATACCGTTTAATCGCGAGAGACTACGTAGAGAAATCAAGAATACGGCCAAGCAGGTATTGGGGCGTAGTTTTGAGCTTTATGAGCTTCGTAAACTTTTCGCCACGTACATGATTAGTCAAGGCGTGCCGGAAACAATAGTAAATACCCTACAGGGTAGGTCGCCTCCCTCTGAGTTTAGAATCTTAATAGAACATTACTGGTCCCCTCGCCATGAGGAACTTAGGGGTTGGTATTTAAAATACGCGCCGCGTGTTTGTTGTTGAGCATCCACCACCGTTGGTTATTAATTAAAACGCACCGTAGCAGAATGTGCCAGGTCGTTGGAAACATCTATACTCCCTTACCTCTAAACAACCAAGGGCTGAACATGAAGGGGGAATAGAACAATCACGTGCTCACCCATGCAGGACTGAACGTGGCCGGAGGAATTTTTAAACTTTACCCCTCGTCGCTTCCCAAGTAAAATTGAACTTAAACACTAGGCAAAGTTATTATGGTTCCCCGTACAAATAGTCAATTGACCGGTCCGGTTGCTGGGGTGTTCTACTAACGTAATTGTTTATTTGCATCAAACGACTTACCGTCCACGGTCATCATTCTATCCCCCTTGAACAACTCCTTCATGACGTCGACGATGACGTCACGAACCTTCCATATTTCAACTTCTAAATTGGGCGGTATGGCCTTCCTTTTCGAAAGCTCCATATATAAATCGAAGAGTAAATACGTTGCTTTGGCTAATGCCGCCAATCCTACCTCCCTGGTGCTTTCGTTGGTTATCAACGACCTAATCACGCTAATGCTTAGTATGAAGTTATAGAGCGCGTAAATGGGCAATACCCCACTGCCCTGGGCATTTCCATCGCTAGCCAATGCCTTTAGGTCGTGCTTGGCGGCGGTTTCTAATATTGCAAGTTCCATGTTTATCTTCATAAAGAGTTCATCCCAACTCGTTGACCTCATTAACTCCCCTATACATTTAATGTTGCCATCACTAATCGTTTTTCTCAAAACCTCAGGCAGCCTGCCTACCTCATTCGGCCCCAGTCCCAAGCACCTTAGGTATTGCTGCACGAAGTCCCCACGGTATCCAGGCAGTGGCTGATCAGCGCCTTGCTTACTAGGCACATTAAGCAAACCTCCCTGCCTGAGTATGATATTCCCTAGCCCCATTTTTCGTCACCCTCGTCTATTCTTGGCATGCATTGATCTTCACTGGGCTCGAAAGCTTTAACTCGCGGTATAACCTCGACCTTATCTCCTAGTATCACCTTGATATCTCCCTCAGCCATCTCCTCGAGCTCTTTAATGGCTATGTCTCTAAGGTACTCAAAGGTACTCTTCGTTCTTTTGCAGGGCTGCTTGGCCTCCGGTAATTCAAGGAAGGGCGACACACGGTTTGCGTCGATGGCCGCCACTAGGCGTCCTTTGGTCGTTTTCTTAACATCATCGTATTTTTGCAATAACAAAGCCTTTTTGAGTAGCTCTTCGCCGTCGTGAAAACTTATGACTCCCTCACCAACCACAGCAACGACGGGTATGGCCCTTAGGTAGGGCGGATTACTTATGAGGCGGGCTAGATTGACGAGGACCTCTAATTGATCGATCCTCACCAGCGATTCATTAATCCCCTTGACCTCGATCAATAGTACTTCCTTGACCTTTCTGAGGACGTCTATGTAACGCGTGGCTATAATATCAGGTGATGGCTTTAGGTTCAAGTAATAGACTTCATATCCCTTGCACGAGAGGGTGTTAATGACCAACGTTTCCGTTAGCCACGGCATACTATCCCCCCACTATCGACTCCACCAGCCTTAGTAGCTCACTTCGGTACTTATGATAGCTGTGGGTCACCAGTGATAGTACAAAATCACCAGCAAGCCCATGGTTAGCACCTTGGCCCACAGGGCTTTGTATATCCTTGCTGTCACCATTGGTACTAACCCACGGAGTGGAGGATGTGGGCTGGGTACTGGGTGAACCGGCACCGGCGGCTAGCTTCTCACTGGCTGATTTCTTAGAACCCGGCGCGGTAGTGCTGGCCGTGGATTTAGCGCCGCCTTCTCCGTCGTTATTCACGAGCCTACCCACCGTGTTCGCGGCGATAGGCTTAGCTACAGGTGGGGCACCTCTGCTATTAACTAATACTTTGTATCTATGAGCCCCAGGTACGGCATGTGGCGTACCAGGCTTTATAGGCACCTTGACGCGTGGATGCGTAGGAATAGGCTTAGCACCTCCAGCTTCCTCATCCTCATCTTCCTCACGTTCTATCTCGGCCTCCTCCCTCCTAACATCCTCCTCAACCCTACCCCTAACCAACTGCAGCAATTGATGGCCGACCTTATCTTGGTGGGAGAAAAACACCACACGATTCTTTACCCTAACCATACCTATAATGAAGTCAGGGTAACTCAAGACGTCCACGTTCTTACGGACGAACCTAAGCACCAGGGTTGGGTCGAGGATTGCAGACTCCAGCGCACCTACGAAGCCTATCATCATCCACCTTTTTCGCTCCTTCTCGACCTCCTGCCTAAGTACCTCATCGAACCTATTGACTAGGTCCCGGATGACGTCACTTCGGGTTTTGTTCATACGTTGGGCGAGACCATCCAACCTCTGAAGCTCCTCCTCGTTGAACCTAACCGTTACATTGACTGTACCCACAAACCACGATAAACCCCAGGGAATAAAAGGGTTTTCAAAGCCATGCAATTCACGGCAAGACACGCTCGTGGAGGCACGAAACCCCACGCACGACTCAAATGACGCGGGATCGTCCCGGGGCAAGTTAAGAGAGGCTCATTAGGGGGTGTCAAGTAGTGCAGGGGGATCGAGCCTTTAAGTGCAGGGTGATTATGATACTTACCACCTGTGATACCCAACTTAGCCTTTGCAACCCAGCCCGCCGCCTCCCACCCACGAACCCACGGAATGTATTGTTAAAATAGCCCAACTGCTAAAGCCACTCTAGGGAGGCCTTGGTTGAGTTAACCCGGCGCCGCCTGCCGGCAGCAAACGGCCTATAAGTATGCTTCCATGCCCTGGTTTTCTTTCTATTCCTCGTTGAATCAACACTCACATCCTTCCTTTAGAAAACTAATCTGTACTGGGGCCTTGATGAGTGGCCCTATCTGTAATGTGAGGAGGTTTTGGCATTGCAACCCAGGTACAGGAGGTATTGGTGACTTGGAAGTACTAGCATTCTGACCCCTAAGGTTTGGACTTTAGTAATAAATAAATCATGTGGTAATTTTTACCCCTGTAGATTTCGATACAGCGCTTAGGATGAAACTGGTCTCTTGATGTACTGACCTATGGGTTTTCCTACAATTTCACCATTCTCCATGACCACATGACCCCTAACCAGGACATACCTCGGCCATCCCCTCAGCCTCCAACCTTCCCAGGGTGTGAAATCCTGGGCCGAATTGAGAACCTCAGGGGTCACGGTTTTCCCCACCTCGGGATCGACGAGTACGATATCGGCATCCGCGCCTATGCCTAGATTACCCTTCCTGGGCCACAGCCCGTAGATCCTGGCTGGGTTAACAGTGGCTGGGATTAAGAGGTTCTCCAGCGGTATGTTCCTCCTGAGGAAGCCCTCAGTAAATAGCGTGGCATGAATAATCCAGCCCCTGCAAATCCTGCTCGGCCTTCCAGATGTCCTCGCTTTTCATGTTGCTCGTCAATGCCGCTGTATCACTCCCAAACATGTCCACCTTGCCTTGTTTCACGAATCCCCAGAGTGCCTCCACATCATCCCTGGTCCTTATGGGTGGATTCACCTTAGCCTTAACCTGAGCTGGCGCATCGATGGTCAGTGTTAGGTGGTGGAGCGTCACTTCAAGGGCGGCGTCGATGCCTAGGAACTGCCTAAGCCTAAGTGCCTCGTTGAATGCTAATGAGCTGCTCACATGGAGTATGTTTATTGGGCAACCAGTGAGCTTGGCAATGTACATGGCCTCTGCGATTGCTACTACCTCAGACTCAGGTGGACGGGCAATGTGGTAAGCCTCCAGCGGCCTCACCCCTGACTCCTTCGCCTTAGCCGTGAATATCCTTATTAATTCAGGCTCCTCAGCATGTATGCTCACCCTCACGCGGTAATCTCCGAGCCCGGCTGCCCCGTACCATGATCTCGTAGAGGTGCGCCTAGGTCGTCGGAGTACAGGTCAATACCCGCCCTGCCTATTAATACCACATCATACCGTTTCATATGATTTACCCCTAGTAAGTTCATATTTTTAAAACCTTATCTTTACGAACAAAATCCCATCCTAGAACCATCTTATTATTGTTGTTTTTCTGTCTGTTAGGAAGTCTATTACGTCTATTTGTGGGTGGTGGCTACCGAGTCCAGATATCCCCCTACCTCCGAATGGGAACCAACCGACCGGTGCCGCTATGCCAATGTTGACGCCGACGTTGCCTACGTTCACGTTGTTCACGAAGTACCTAGCCCAGGCACCATTTTGCGTGAATATCGCGGCTGAGTGGTGGTACTTACCCCTATTGATCCAGTCAATAACCTCATCGAGGTTGCCAGCCCTCATCAAGTTCGCAACGGGTCCAAAGACCTCCTCCCTAACAATATCCATGTCCGGACCAACACCCTCGAGTATCGTAGGACCCAGGTAGAAGCCCCTCGGGTAGTCCTGAACCTTG